>ODAI014490692.1_pt1 | contig 12237 bp, 13 predicted proteins | sample 1539321 | NCBI WGS metagenome assembly ODAI01 (sample SAMN02144231, study PRJEB22623) | gut metagenome | biome: sheep rumen | host: Ovis aries | place: New Zealand
TCCCGCATAGTCCCTGCTGATTTCCTCACCGAGTTCATGTTCTCTTCTGTCTATCTCTTCCTCTGTAATCATTACCTGAATATTATCTGACATTTTTTCCTCCCGTCTTTAAGTAGCTGTCACAGATAAAATCGTCCCGGTCTTTTCATCAATTCTGCAAGATTCCCCGCTTCGCAGCCCAATGACCCAAAGGATCTCGGAACCGCACGCTATCAGCGGTATCTTATCCCGATCCGCTCTGGGTATTTTGGTGTCTGTAAAATAATCCGAAAGGCTCTTTCTCCTTCCGTCGGGATTTATAACAAGATAATCTCCCGCCATTCTATACCGGATTTTAAGAATACCATTTATTTTATCATAATCAAACTTTTTCGTACACACATTTTCGGTTTTTCCGAAGTCCTCATCGGCCGCTCTTCTGTCAATAAGCACTGCGGATATCCGTTTTCCGCCGAAATGAAAGACATTTTCCGCTCCGGGAACGAGTTCACACGCTTTCTGCTCCGCCGTATCTGCAGTCCCTATCCGAATCTTATCATAGACGGACTCGGCGCACAGACCATACGGAAGACTCACACGCTTACCGTTTTCCATATTCGCAAGACCGCATACAGCCCGAATATGGACCCTCCCGATGTCCTTCACGGTTCCGGAAATCCGGCCGACAACGGTCTTCACCGTCCTTCCCGCGAGAAAGCTCCTTTCTTCCGCGAACAGCCTTTTATCGAGAATGATCTCCCCTTCCCGTTCGCTTACAACATATTTCCGAAGACATTCGTCCGCACATTCTTCGATCCATTCCTCGACAGCCCCGGCCTCCTCGGACAGTTCGAAAATATGGCGGACGCTCTGCCTGTTCACGCCGTCTGTCAGCTCCGGCAGAATCATATTCCGGATGCGGTTCCGGGAATAGGCGGAGTCGGCATTGGTCGAATCAATACAATATGAAAACCCGTTCTCTTCGAGCCATGCCTCGATTTCCGGGCGGCCCACTCCCAAAAGAGGACGAATGTACTGCCCTCTGACCGGTCTCAGCGACGCCAGCCCCGCGATGCCGGCTCCTCTTGCCATATTAAAGAGAACAGTCTCCGCCACATCATTCATGTGATGCGCGAGGGCGATCTTCGTTCCGCCGATCTTCTCGTATTCCGCGGCAAATGCTTCCCTGCGCAGTATCCTGCCCGACTCCTCGACGGACAAGCCGTTCCGGGCGGCATAGGCCGGGACGTCATACTGCCGCACAGTGAACGGTACATCTGCCTCTTCACACAGCGATCGGACAAATTCCGCATCCCGGTCGGCTTCCTCTCCCCGGATCGAATGGTGAATATGAACGACCGAAAGAGAAAAGCCGATATCCTCCCGCAACATGCGAAGAACGTGAAACAGGCACACGGAATCCGCACCTCCGGACACGCCGACGACGACCTTATCTCCGGGCAGGATCATTTCATGTTCATCTATTGTTTTCTTCACATTCTCAAGAAACATTTTTCTTCCCTGTATATTCAAGTAACCATACTTCCCACTTTGATACATCGCCAGTCGATATCATACAATACTGCATGCGGGAGGATTAAGTAAAGTAAAAGCCATGACAACAGCAGCCACTGTGTCACGGCCCTTTTCTCTCTTTCAAAATAATATCATTCTCATCGACCAGTCCCAGATAATCCCTGGCAACCTCCCGGATATACTCATCCGTTTCCATATATTCCTTCTGAGCCAGAATGCTCTCTTTTCTTTCCTCTTCCTCCCGAATCTGTTCCATCAGCTCCTCGCGGGTCTCATCATTCTGACGGATCCGCTGCCTTAAGCTGATCTCGTGGAACAGAAGAACCGCAAAAAGAATACACACAATGACGGTAATCATCCTCATTGCCGTACGGTTCGAGCTCCGGGCAAAGCGAAAGTGCTTTCTACCCTTCTTTCCCATATATACCCCCTTCGGACCGGCCGTCTCTTTCCTCCCCGGACATGCCGCATCCATGTATATCCCCGTTACACTTCCCTTACTGCTCCGGGAACAGCTTCTCTATAATTTTACACCGCATCCGCGTCAAAGTAAATAGTATCCATTAGATATAACGGTACATCTCCGCGGCGTTTTCCTTCTTCGTTGTGTCCATGATTGCCATAACTTCCACATTCACTTCCTTCTCCCCGAACTGAATGTCAATGCGGTCGCCCACCTTCACATCCGCGGAGGCCTTCGCGACCTTTCCGTTTACGGACACGCGGCCGGCGTCGCAGGCTTCATTTGCAATTGTACGGCGCTTAATGAGCCGCGATACCTTCAGGAATTTATCAAGTCTCATATCAACAATATCCTCCGTTAAAAAAGCTGCCGCACAGCGCAGCAGCTTCTATTCAACCGTTTATTTCTTGTCATTAACAAGGTCCTTTAAAGCTTTTCCTGCTTTAAACTTCGGAGTTCTGGACGAATGAATCTCCATAGCCTCTCCCGTCTGAGGATTTCTACCCTCACGTGCAGCTCTCTCGGAGATTTCAAATGTGCCGAAGCCCACAAGCTGAACTTTTCCGCCTTTTCTAAGTTCCTCGGAGACAATGTCTACAAAAGCATTGACAGCGTTTCCTACGTCCTTTTTGGTAAGACCGGTCTCTTTAGCAATCTCTGCAACCAAATCAGTCTTGTTCATGATAGTCCTCCTTAACAATCTTTCTCCATTACGTCAGCTCTCAGCAAGAGTCCATTACTTTTATACTTCTTTTAAAACATCTTGTCAAGAAAATGCGTCGATTTCGACCATTTTCAATCATTTTTAATCTTTTCTCACCAACTCAGTCGATGCAGATTCCCTTCCTGAAGAAGCCCCGGAAACCCGTTCTGGCGAAGCAATTCATAGAGAACAATACTTACGGAATTGGACAGATTGAGCGACCTCTCTCCCGGCATCATCGGAATCCGGATGCACCTCTCCTCGTTAGCCTTCAGGATCTCCTCCGGTATTCCGGCGCTCTCCTTCCCGAACATAATAAAATCATCCGGTCCGAAAGAGACATCCGAGTAGCTCCTTTGCGCCTTCGTCGTGGCGTACCATATGACCGCCCCCGGATGCTTATCAAGAAAAACCTCATAATTCATATATCTGCCGACCGAAAGCCGATCCCAGTAATCCATCCCAGCCCGCTTGAGAGCCTTCTGTGTCAGCTGAAATCCCAGCGGATCGATCAGATGGAGGGATGTGCCCGTCGCAACGCACGTCCTCCCGATATTACCCGTATTCGCCGGTATCTCCGGCTCATGCAGCACAACTCCCGCCATAGTCACTCCTCATAGTTACATCAATGTCTTATAGTAGTTTTCAGCAAATACAAGCAGCCACGCTCTCTCATTTCGCGCCGGATCATCCAGCACCTCCGAAAGAGCCGCGTTCAGAATCTGACCGATCGCCTTTCCCTTTATTCCCATTGCGAGCAGATCGTTCCCGTTAATTTTCAGCTCTTTTAAGGAAAGGCAGTCCTCCTGCCTCAAAATCTCCTCATAAATGCGGGCGGTCTCCGCAACCCTCTCTGTTTTTTCTTTTCTCTTATAAAGGCTCTGAGCGTGATAATCCGCCCACTGAAGCTGCAGATACTGCGGAAACAGGTCTCTCCCGACCTTGTAGACAGCACGGCGGACCGCCTTCGGCTCTGCCGGCGGCCGATAGTCGTGATATAAAATCAGGCGGCACACTTTCTCCGTCGTATCATTATCGAACTTCAGCCTTCTCATGATGTCGCCCGCCATCTCGGCGCCTCTTCGGTCGTGACCGTTAAAGTGGTCTCTCCCGAGGCTGTCCCGGAATCGCACATCCGGCTTGCCGAAGTCATGCATAAGTGCTGCAAGTCGGAGGACCTTGTCCGCCGGTACGCCGCTGAGGACATGCATCGTGTGTTCTCCCACGTTATACCAGTGGTGGGGTGTCTCCTGCGGCGTCTCCATACAGCGGTCGAACTCGGGCATCACAACGGCTGTGATCCCAAGCTGATAAAGCTCCGCCCACATTTCGGGGTGCGGCGATACGAGCAGCTTCACTATTTCCGTCTGTATGCGCTCGGCACTGATTTTCCTCAGATTTTCAGCATGGGAAGCGATGGAATACCAGGTCCTTTCCTCTATCCCGAAATTCAGTTGAGCCGAAAAGCGGACGGCCCGCATAATGCGGAGAGCATCCTCATCGAACCGCTCGTCGGGATTTCCCACGCACCGGATCACTTTCTTCTGAAGATCCATCATGCCCCCGTAAAGATCGACAAGGCCCACGCTGTCGTTGTAAGCCATCGCGTTGATGGTGAAATCTCTTCTCATGAGATCGTCACCGAGATTCGGCGTGAACGTGACCTGCAGCGGATGGCGGCCGTCCTCATACTCGCCGTCGATTCTGTAAGTCGTCACTTCGAACTGCTCGTCATCGATAAGAACGGTCACCGTCCCATGCTTGAGCCCCGTATCCACCGTCCTCCGAAAAACACGTTTCACCTGTTCCGGTCTCGCGGAGGTCGTAATATCCCAGTCCTGCGGCTGTCTTGCCAGAATCGAATCTCTGACGCATCCGCCGACCGCATAGGCTTCAAAGCCGTTTGCTTCCAGCGTTTCAATTATTACCTTTACTTTTTCGGGTAATCTGAGTTTCACGATTTTCCCCCATATATTCTGTAAAATGTTTTTATTTCACAGGAAATGCGAAGAAATTTCCGGTGAAATGAAAAACAGGCGGCCGCATGATCACGGCGCCTGCTTTTTAGAGAACGCCTGGGCGTTCTTGATAAACATGGACCGTACGGTCCGTTTCATTACTGATTAATACGCCTTGCCCCAGTAAACAAGCTTGCGGGCCTTCTTTCCGCAGCAGATGCAGGTCGCTTCCTCCGGAGCCTCCGCCTCATCGCCAAACGGCATGCAGCGGGATGTGCAGGTGGTATCCGCCTTGATCTGATCCTCGCATTCTACATTGCCGCACCAGTAAGCCTTGATGAAGCCCGGCTTCTCATCTGCGGTCTTTTTGAACTCATCATACGTTTTAGCCTCATAGGTATGAGCCTCGCGGAAAGCAAGTGCTCTCTCATACATATCCTTCTGGATAGACTCGAGAAGCTTAGCGGACTCAGCGGCCACATCCTCGATCTTTACCTGAAGCTTCTCGCGTGTATCGCGGCGTACAAGTACGCACTCACCGCGCTCGATGTCCTTCGGGCCGATCTCCACGCGCATCGGGAATCCGCGCATCTCCTGTTCCGCGAACTTGAATCCCGGTGAACGGTCGGTGTCATCGATCTTTGTACGGATGCCGGCAGCTTTCAGAGCATCGCGGATTTCCGCAGCCTTATCCAGCACGCCTTCGGCCTTCTGGCGAATCGGGATGACCACGCACTGCGTCGGCGCGACCTTCGGCGGAAGCACGAGACCGGAATCATCTCCGTGAACCATGATGATGGCGCCGATCATACGTGTTGTCATACCCCAGGATGTCTGATGTACGTATTTCAGCTTGTTATCCTTATCCGTGAACTGAATATCGAACGCTCTCGCAAAACCGTCGCCGAAATTGTGGCTGGTGCCGGACTGAAGAGCCTTGCCGTCATGCATAAGAGCTTCAATCGTATAGGTCGCCTCGGCACCCGCGAATTTCTCCTTATCCGTCTTGCGTCCGCGGACGACCGGGATCGCAAGGAAATCCTCAACAAAATCAGCGTAGACGTTCAGCATCTGCTCTGTTCTCTCCTGGGCTTCCTCAGCTGTGGCATGCGCCGTATGGCCTTCCTGCCACAGGAACTCACGGGAGCGAAGGAACGGACGGGTCGTCTTCTCCCAGCGAACAACGGAGCACCACTGATTGTAGAGCTTCGGCAGGTCACGATAGGACTGAACGTCCTTATTATAAAGATCACAGAAAAGCGTCTCGGAAGTCGGACGCACGCACATGCGTTCCTGCAGTTCATTCAGGCCGCCGTGCGTGACCCAGGCTACTTCCGGTGCAAAGCCTTCGACATGGTCCTTCTCTTTCTCGAGCAGACTTTCCGGAATGAACATCGGCAGGTAAACATTTTCAACACCTGTTTCCTTAAATCTGCGGTCCAGCTCCGCGCGAATATTTTCCCAGATTGCATATCCGGCCGGCTTGAAAACCATGCAGCCCTTTACAGATGTATATCCGGTAAGTTCCGCCTTCTTGACGACATCCGTGTACCACTGGGCAAAATCAACGTCCCTGGATGTAATAGATTCAACAAGTTTCTTTTCCTGTGCCATATGTTCTTCCTCTTCTTTTGTTATTTGTTATTCATGTGTGCTTTACAGATTGATCTTCATCTCACGATTCGAGCGATTATACTTATAATACCTTACACCCGCGGCATCGAACATCCGCTTGGACGCAATGACGGACGGGGTATCCGCGTATTTGTCACAGTCATAGACGACCGTACGTATACCGGCCTGAATGATGGCCTTCGCGCATTCGTTGCAGGGGAACAGCGAAACGTAAAGCTTCGCGCCTTCGAGGCTTCCTCCCCGGTAATTCAGAATAGCATTCAACTCGCTGTGTGTCGAGTAAAAATATTTGTTTTTTAACGGATCGTCACCGTCCCGGTTCCACGGGAAGTCGTCATCCGAGCAGCCCTTCGGGAACCCGTTATACCCCATGGACAGTATTTTGTTGTCATTGCTGACGATGCATGCGCCGACCTGCGTATTCGGGTCCTTAGAGCGCATACCGCTCAGGAATGCAACGCCCATAAAATACTCATCCCACGTCAGATAATCCTGTCTCTTCTCGCTCATATGATCCTCTTTTCTCGGCGCTCATTCCGCGCCTCTCATCCGGTTTACCTGCGATCTTAATTGCTTAAACTTCCCACTTATATACTCTATCAGTCGAAATCATACAATACTGCCGGTCGGCGCGGGAAGTTTAAGAATATTTATTTAGTTCCGAAAATACGGTCTCCCGCATCTCCAAGGCCCGGTACAATGTACCCGATCTCATTGAGGTGATCATCCAGAGCACCGATGTATACATCCACATCCGGATGAGCCTCCGTCAGAGCCTTCACGCCCTCCGGAGCGGCAATGATGCAAAGGAAACGGATATTGGTGCAGCCGTGCTTCTTGAGCTGCGCAATCGCGTCATTGGCCGAGCCGCCCGTTGCCAGCATCGGATCTACGACAAAGACATCTCTGTCCTCGATATCTGCCGGCAGCTTGCAGTAATACTCTACAGGCTCCAGTGTCTCGTGATCGCGATACAGTCCGATATGTCCGATCTTCGCTGCCGGAAGAAGCGTCTCCATGCCCGGAACCATGCCGAGACCTGCACGAAGGATCGGGATGATCGCCAGCTTTTTACCGGCGATTTTCTTACAAACAGTTTCTCCCATGGGAGTCACGACCGGATACTCTTCCAGTTCGAGATCTCTCGTCGCTTCAAAACACTCGAGTGTCGCAATCTCCGAAATCAGCTCACGGAATTGTTTTGTGCCTGTCTCTATGCTGCGAATGATACCGATTTTGTGCTGGATCAGCGGATGATCCATTATGACTACCTTACCCATGTTTCCTCCTCTCGGAAATCTTATTGCTTTCAGGATTATTTAATAGTTACTGTATTTTCCGGAAGCCGATCCGTGCCGAAGCGCAGTCTCTTCTCTCCAGACATGTTTCATTGGCTGCCGCAATGGCAGCACACCGGCAGATTTTACGTCCTGCCGGTTGTTTTGGCCCGATAGTTCGCGGTTTTCATGGTTTGCCGGCCGTTATGACCCGATGACCCGCGGCTTTAAGAAGCCGGTTCATGATGGCCTGCCCCATTCTCGGGGTTTCGAATGACTCGGACAGAATGATATCCGTCCCGTCGTCGTCAAATTCGCGGAGGACGCGGAAAAGCCTTCTCGCGATCTCCTTGTCCGTCTGCCTGCTGCCGATATTTTTCACATCGTAGGCAGCGTAGGCTTCGGCGGTCTCATCCGCCGCGATCACGCCCACTTTTTTCCCCTCCGTCTGTGCCCGTCCGGCCAGTTCGAGGATTTTCTCTGTCACATCCTTCTCGGCTCCCTCAACGATCGTGAGAAGCGCCTTCGGAGCATAATGGCGATACATCATACCCGGAGCCTTTGGACGCATGTCCCTGGCGGCGTTCTCATCAAGAATGGCCGGATCGATCAGGACTTCCCCGAGAATCTCCTCCAGCCGTTCCATATTAATGTATCCGGGTCTTAAGAGCATCGGAACATCGTCCGTGAAATCAACAATGGTCGACTCAAGCCCGATCCGAACCTCTCCTCCGTCAAGAATCATATCGATTTTTCCGTCGAGATCCTCCCGGACATGTTCCGCAATCGTAGGAGACGGTCTGCCGGAGGTATTGGCGGACGGCGCGGCTATGTAACCGCCTGCGGCACGGATAAGCTCCAGCGCGATCGGGTGGTTGGGCATACGGACGGCAACCGTGGTGAGGCCGCCGCTTGTCGTATCCGGCACAATATCTTTCTTATTAAAAATCATTGTCAAAGGTCCCGGCCACCATACCGACGCGAGGCGCCGGGCTTTTTCCGGGATTTCCGTCACGATCGGCTCAAGATGTTCCATATCCGCGATATGCACGATCAGCGGATTATTGGACGGCCGGCCTTTGGCCGCATATATTTTCCGGGAAGCCTCCGGATTCAGCGCGTCGCCACCGAGTCCATAGACCGTTTCCGTCGGAAAAGCGACAAGACCGCCGTTCTTCAGGATTTCCCCCGCCCGTCGGATCGCTTCCCGGTCGGGCGAGCGCGGATCCAGTTTTATAAATTCTGTTTCCATACCCTATTCTTTCCTCATCACTCGGTCAGATGACCGGAGATAACACCCCATACATCCGGCGTCTCAAGACCGAGCTTCCACTCAGCCACCCCGGCAATGTCCGCCTCCTCGATCACCTTCATTTTCTCCTCGATGGAAGCGGCGTCCTCGAGCCACATCTGATAATAAACGGTACCGTCCTGCAGCTCCACATAATTCTGAGCCGCTTCGTTTTCCCAGTTGATGTCAATTCCGTGCTCGTCCACCCACTTTTGCGCTTCGCTCATGCCGAACGCCTCGCTGTCGGGTGCTTCCTCACTGGTCGTCTTCCAGAGACGGGTAAAGAAGGGGATGGCCGCTATGAGCTGTTCAGCCGGCACTTCCTCAAGTGTATCTTCAATTCCGGACTTAACATATGAGATCGAAGAAACCGATCCGGCTTCCGGGGAACCCACCGAGTGTTCGTCGTAGCACATGCACACAACGTAGTCAGCCACACGCGCCTGCTCTTTTCGGTTCATGTACTTAGTATAAACCGGAACATAATCGCAGACAGACAGAACCAGACCGGCTTTCCTGCAGCCTATGGACATCTCTCTCACGAACTGAAGGAAATACGGCGCACACTCTTCACTGACTTTTTCATAATCAATATTGATACCGTCGGCGCCCGCCTCCATCGTCATGGCAACCGTATCGGCAACCAGCTTTTCCCTCACGACATCCGAAGACAAAGCAGCCATGGTATCTTCGGCAGAACTGACCTTCCCGTCAAAATCATTCATGACAGCCCAGACCTGCATGCCGAGGCTGTGAGCCGTCTCCACATATTCACTGCTCGCAAGAGATGTCTGATCACCCGAAACGGAATCGAGGAAGAACCATGTCGGGGCGATCACATTCACTCCGGACACAGAATTCGTCACCTGCTGAAGTGTCTTATTGACGGCCTGTGAGGTGACCTGATGGTAGAGCATGTTGATCTTGCCCGGCTGAAGAAGGTGTGTATACTCTCCCGTGCGGATGACCGGTTCATCATGTTTCTCAAAGACCTTGCCGTCAAGGTACCTGTCCTCAACATATCCCCGCATGCCGTCTGCTGTCTGAATCATCGTCCACTCATCAACTTTTTTGCTACCGGCACTTCCGTCCGCTTTCACATCGAGCACTCTGACTTCGGTTCCTTCCGTTACCTCTGTCAGAACTTTACTCTTTTTGCCGGCGCGGTACCGCACATAGGCATCCTTCACGACAGTTTCGGCATTGTACTTCCACTGCGTCTGCACGACGACCCTGGCGGGATTCTCGAGCTCCGTGATGCCTGCATTTGCATAATCCTTTACCAGGTCGAGCGCCACATAAGTGATATCGTCCACGGTGCGGATCTCATTGGCCGCATCGAACCGCATTTTCTCGGTCGGAGTGGTAACGATCATCGTCCCCGCGGCTTTGTCATAGAAAATACTGCCGCTGATGTCTTTCGACACCTCATCGTAGGGAAGATAGATTTCTCCGTCAATTACCCTTCCGTTCATTTCGGAGACGCCGCCATCCGTAATGATCGCAACTTCATCGTCAGAAGTAATATTGTAATACTTTTTCAGGTCCATCCGCTCCTTGCTCGGTGTGACGAAGCCGAAGACAAATGCAATAATGCCCGCCACCGCAACGACACACGCAAGACCTAACACGAACTTGACCGGGTTATTCTTTTTTTTCATAATAGACCTTTTTATTCCCACCTTATAGTCTTGAACATTTTATCACCAATCTTCTGTTTCGTAAATCATCGAACCCAAAAAGAGAGAAAGAACATAGTAAGGCGAGCGGAATAATGACAGAATGTATTGTAAAAAAATCGGAACTTTTGCAAATTCGTTATCCCGGATTACGCACTTTTTCCTAAACTGTTGACTTTCAATTTCAAATGAACATAATGAATCTACAGAGGATCCTCACCGGGCATTGTTCCTTTGCCCAGACAACGTATCAAATCATGTTTATTCAACACATTTCTCACGAAACCGGAGCACTACAACTATGTCCAAAGAGTCAGGCCGCAAGCGTTACAAAGCATATTTTAAAGAGTTCAGACATCTGGAGAAGGAAGGCTGCCGTTTTTATTATCCCGACGGGACAGAAGTCAGCCCGAAGTTTCTGGCCGAAAAAATAGCTTACGATACCGCCGCGACTTACATGAGGGACCACACATATGACCGGGAAAGGAAGGTGATGCGCATCAGTTTTACAAGAGTAGAATTAAAAAATGAGGAAGACTGACGGCTTCATCGTCAGCTCCTGCTCTATACAATTTCATAATCATCCATACGAAAGCCGCCCGGCCCACACAAAGTCTCTGACCTGCACATCCGGGCGGCTTCTTTATAATCCGAAATGTGCAGGAGTGCCCCGCCGATGCATTTTCCGTATAATTGGATCTTCTTTGTATTATATGTATATTGGAACTTTAAGTAGACAACTTATTGCATTTCTCCTCATTTCAAGGTAAAATGTCAACACTGTGAATGCATTACATTTCACGGATAAAACATCGTTATAAAAAGACCGCTGCTGAAAGACAGCTCACACGTGGAGGATCATAATATGGCAAAGATTACGAAAGATATGACCATCGGCGAAGTTCTCGCCATCAACATGAATGTAGCACCGGTATTCTTCGGAGTGGGAATGCACTGCCTCGGCTGCCCCGCTTCACAGGGCGAAACGGTCGAAGAGGCTGCATGGGTCCACGGCATTGACCCGGAAATCGTTCTCAAGGAGCTCAATGAGTACATTGAAGCTCATCCGGAAGAGACCAACGAGAATATTTATCTTTAATATCTGTGTTTAAGTGATACGCAACAAGAGGAGAGGCTGTCGTATTAAGACAAAACACCACTGCATACAGCAGACGTTATTTGCAAATATCTGCTATATACAGTGGTGATACCGTCTGATATGACTGCCTCTCTTTTTTCATCACAGCAGCGTCGCAAGCTGCTGAATCGCCTGATCTCGAACAATCGTATCCTCATGCTCGGTCATATAGGCCTCCTGTGCCGCCGAATATGTGCGGCTCTCTCCATACTCCGACAGGATGTTGCACACCCGGTTGAAATCCTCCGCCGTATGTTCTCCCTTGTGAACGACCAGGTGGAATCTGCCCGTCTTCCTCATCTTATAAAGGGTATTCGACCCTGCATAAAAACCTCCGAGTCCCCCTGCTGCCGAGATGACGGTATCCATGTCCGGGAACACATAGCAGCGAACGATGTCGACATCCTTTCCTTTCGCCTCCTCCTCTTTCACGAGGTCCGCTCCCTGAACATTCTCCTGGTCCTTACCCTTATTCTTCTGAGAAGCTTTCACCTTCGACTCATAGATCCTGTGGATCGTGTCGATAATATCATCGGCTCCGGTAAGCTCCCTGTCTCCCTTTCCGGCTTCCCGCGGCA
>ODAI014609797.1_pt1 | contig 12237 bp, 7 predicted proteins | sample 1539321 | NCBI WGS metagenome assembly ODAI01 (sample SAMN02144231, study PRJEB22623) | gut metagenome | biome: sheep rumen | host: Ovis aries | place: New Zealand
ACCATTCTTCGACGTATTTAAAGAAGCAGAATTTGATTTCTACAAAATCGACAAAGGAATGTTTGCTCCTGCTGAAGTAGTAATCAACGATTTGACTACTGGTAAAATTTATAAGGAAGGATTTGTTAACGCAGATTTACTTAAAAAATCCTTCGGTGTAGATGAATAGATATTCATCTATCTTCTTTTCTTTTTTTTTAAACATATTTATATACTACTTGTTTTAAAACTAATTATACTCTTTTGAGAGTAATTATAATTAGGTGAAAACATGGAAATTATGGAAATTTTAAAGGATGCGGTTAAATACCCATTCTCAGACATTAAGACACTACTGATTATTGGAATAATCTTTTTGGTAGTATCATTATGCGGATCACTTGGACAATTCCAAAATGATGCATTAGTGGCTCTCGGAGGATTAATTTCTCTAATCTTAGGTTTGATTCTGGCAGGATATTCCTTGGATGTTATTAAATTAGGTACAGAATTAAATGACGCAATGCCTGCACTTGATATTAAGGAAAACATCATAAACGGTATAAAACTGTTAATTGTAACTATTGTATACTACATTATTCCAGTAATCATTTTGGCAATTGTTTCAATTTTTGCTGGAGGATACGCATTGATGAGTCTTTCAAATATTACTCTTGCTCAAAACGCTGCTCCTGCTGAAGTCTTAAGCACCGTTATGACTCCTGAAATGATTACAGGTTTAGGCATAATTGCAATTGTTGGAATAATATTGGGCATAATCTTTGGTTTATTGGCCTTAATGGGTCAAGCAAGATTGGCAAAAACTGGAGATATTGGAAATGCAGTAAGCTTTGGCCAATCAATAGAAGATTTAAAAACCATTGGTGTTGGAAAAACTTTGGCATTGATTATATTGCTTTATATCTTATTAGCTATTATAGCAGCGATATTCATGTTCATTGCCATGATTCCAATTGTTGGAATTATACTTTTAGCATTATTCGGTGAAAGTATAATGATGTTCATACAATACCGTGCATATGGTTTATTATATTCAGAAATAGCTTAATTTTAAGCTATTTTAACTTTTTTTAAAAAACTTTTTAAATAATGATAATGATATATTATATCATTGGAGATGTTATTTATGACTGATTTAAAAGGTACAAAAACTGAAGCAAACTTACAAGCAGCATTCGCTGGTGAGTCCCAAGCACATACTAAATACCAATACTTCGCTGCAAAAGCAAAAGAAGAAGGCTATGTTCAAATCCACGATATATTCATGGAAACTTCCAAAAACGAAAGAGAACACGCTAAAATCTGGTACAAATTATTGCATGATGAAGAAATTCCAGACACAATAGCAAACCTCAACGCTGCAGCAGATGGTGAAAACGAAGAATGGACTGCAATGTACAAAGAATTTGCAGAAACCGCTAAAGAAGAAGGTTTCCCAATGATTGCATTCTTATTTGAAAAAGTAGGAGCAATCGAAAAAGAACACGAAGAAAGATACAGAACCTTACTTGCAAATGTTGAAGAAGATAAAGTATTCAACAAAGATGAAGAAATCGAATGGAAATGTGAAAACTGTGGATTTGTTTTCTCAGGTCCTAACGCACCTGAAAAATGTCCTGTATGTGGACTTCCAAAAGCACATTTCGAAGAAAGAGCAACTAACTTCAAATAAGCTCTTTTAACTTTTTTTATTTTTTACTTTTTTTAATATTATCCTGTGATTGTATGAACAAGATGGTCGTATTTTACATTAAGCATAAGAATCTTCCTCACATTTCAATCAAAGGGCTGATTGATGCTGATTATCTGCTTGATGAGGAAGCGCAGCAGTTTGCTGAGGGAATTATCCAATATTATCAGGGAGATGATTTGAGATGGGAATTTCCGGTAAATCCTTTCATGAAGGATACAAAAATCTGGAGAGAATACGAGAAGTTCAGAGAAATCGTGATAAACAATGAAAAGGATTTCGCATGTGAGGTTTTTAGGGGAGATAAAAGTCAAACCACTATGCATTATGGTGAAATGGTAATAATACGAGATGTTCTTACTTGGTAATATTAAAAATTCACTTAAAATTTAGTTATAACTAAACAAAGAAATATTTAAATATAAATTATTGAATAATATAATTCTAACGGAGATGAAATTATGGCAGATTTAAAAGGAACTAAAACTGAAGAAAATTTAAAAGCAGCACTTGCTGGTGAATCCCAAGCACGTGTAAAATACGAATTTTACGCTTCTCAAGCTAAAAAAGACGGTTATGTTGAAATCAAAGAAATTTTCCAAGAATCATCCGACAATGAAAAAGAACACGCTAAAATTTGGTTCAAATTATTAAACGGTGGAGGAGTACCTGACACCTTAACCAACTTAGCAGATGCAGCAGCAGGTGAAAATCACGAATGGACCACAATGTATAAGGAATTCGCTGAAACCGCACGTGAAGAAGGTTTCGATGACATTGCTGACTTGTTCGATGCAGCAGGTGCAACCGAAAAAGCACACGAAGACAGATACAATGCATTGTCCGATAAAATCAAAGCTGATAAAGTATTCAAAAAAGATGAAGAAATCGCATGGAAATGTAACAACTGTGGATACATCCATTATGGTAAGGAAGCTCCAGAAGTTTGCCCATTATGTGATCACCCACAAGCACACTTCAGAAAACAAGATACTAGTTACATCTAGTTTCTTTACTTTTTTTTATTTTTTGTAACCAAACACTCACCAAAACTTTTTATATCATAAAAAAGCCTTTTAATTTCACGGAGTTGATAAAATGACTAAATTAAAAGGCTCTAAAACAGAACAAAATTTAATGACAGCACTTCAAGGTGAAGCATTTGCTCATATGAAATATGAATATTATGCTTCTCAGGCTAAAAAAGACGGATTTGTTGAAATTCAGGATATTTTCCTTGAAACCTCAGCAAATGAAAAGGAACATGGAAAAGTATGGTTCAAATTGCTTCATGAAGGCGAAATCCCTGATACCGTAACCAACCTTATGGAATCAATGGAAGTCGAGCAATATGAATGGAGTGACATGTACAAGAATTTTGCAAAAACCGCTCATGAAGAAGGTTTTGATGATATTGCAGAGTTATTTGAGTTAACCTCCACTGTTGAAAAGGCTCATGAAGAGCGATACAAGACACTAGCCGAAAACATAGAAAATGATAAGGTGTTTAAAAAGCCTAAGGAAATTGTTTGGAAATGCAATAACTGCGGATACCTGCACAATGGCAAGGAGGCTCCTGAAGTCTGTCCACTGTGTGATCATCCGCAGGCACACTACAGAAAACTGACAAGGGGTTATGAATAACCCTATTTTTAATTTTTTAGAAAAGTATTTATGTTGTGACAATCTAATGTTATCTTAAAAAAAGTGATATTATGATTGAAAACAACATTTGTCTTTTAACAGATAGTTATAAGGTAACTCATCACTATTTCTATCCAAAAGGCACTGAAAAGATTTATTCATACCTTGAAAGCAGAGTTGGTGCTGAGTTCAACAAAACAATTTTTTACGGACTTCAATACATCATTAAAAAATATCTTGAAGGACAGGTTGTCACTCAAGAAAAGATTGATGAAGCAGATAAACTTATATCAGCACATATAGGTCCAGATATCTTTAACAAGAAAGGTTGGCAATATATTTTGGATGAGCATGAAGGTAAATTGCCGATTGAGATTAAAGCTGTGGCTGAAGGAACACCTGTTGATGTAAGCAATGTCCTGATGACAGTTGAAAACACAGATAAAAAATCATATTGGCTTGTAAATTACCTGGAATCATTATTGCTGCAGGTTTGGTATCCTTCAACTGTTGCCACATTGTCTGCTGAGGTAAGAAAACTGTGCAATTTCTATCTTGATGTCACAGGTTCCGAAAAGGACAATCTTGACTTTATGCTGCATGATTTCGGTTATCGTGGAGCAACTTCAACAGAATCATCAATGCTGTGTGGATCAGCGCATTTGCTTAGCTTTTCAGGAACAGATACAATACCTGCACTGACAATACCTAAAAATTACTACAATGACTCCAGCCTATACGGTTTTTCAGTTCAGGCAACAGAGCACAGTGTAATGACTTCCCTTGGACTTGAAGGTGAATTTGATCAGGTGCTCAATGTCATTGACAATGCCAAGGAGGGGATTCTGTCTATTGTAATCGATTCATATAACTACCGTAACTTCCTCACAGAAGCTGGAAAATCAGGATCCGAGTTGAATGAAGCTATCCTAAATTTCCTTGACGGTGAGGATAATAAGGTGGTTTTCAGGCCGGACAGTGGAGAGCCAGTATCAACAACTATCGATTGTTTGAATCTTTTGTCTGAAGGATTTGGAAGTCACCTGACCGATGAAGGGTACAAAGTGTTTGACTTGAACATTGGATTGCTTTGGGGTGACGGTCTTAACTATCAAAAAATCCGTGACATCCTATTTGCAATGAAATCAAACGGTTGGGCTGCCCAAAATATCATATTTGGTATGGGTGGAGGATTACACTCCAATGTGACTCGTGACACTCAAAGGAATGCATTCAAATGCTCTGCACAATTGCGTGACGGCGAATGGCATGATATATTCAAAAATCCATTGGATTCAAGTAAAAAGTCAAAGACCGGAAGATTCAAGCTAGTTAAAAACAATAAATCTTTCAAGACAATTTCCATTGATGCTGAAGGGGAGGATTGTCTTCAAACTGTATTTAAAGATGGTGAATTGCTTATTGATGAGAAGTTTGAAAACATCAAGTCAAGAGCATTGAACTATTCAAGCTTTTCAGCAAAATAAAGTTAATTAATATAATTGACTTTCTCTTTTTTTAATTTTAATTGATTATTTATAATATTAAATTCATACATTAAAATATAATAATCAATTGAAGTTGGTATAAATTATGGTGTCAATTAATAGAAAGATATTTTTCATATCTGTTCTTTTATTTCTAATAATTATTCCAGCTAGTTTTGCAGCAAATGATGATGGATTACTGCCTGTTAATGAAACTGGTAGGGGAGATGTTTTAGAAGTAAATGAACTTGATTCTTTAGGTGCAGTTGATGAGGAAATGTTAACTGCAAGCAATGATTATTATTTTGATGCATCCCTTGAAAATGATACGGGGGACGGGTCAGTTAATAATCCTTATAAGTATTTGACTGCGGATAGAATTAAGGGCAATGCCAATATACACTTGGCCAATGGAGAATATAATCTTAATACATATAAAACCATTGAACAGGTCAATATTGTGGGCAGTGACATGTCCAAGACAATCATAAACTATGATGGTGTCGCATTTAGGGTTAACACATATTTGACATTGACTAATGTTACATTAAATGGCTTGTCAATCACAAACTCCGGAATCGTTAACCTGACAAACGTGATAATGAACAATGGTTATGGAAGCATTTCAGATTCCTACGGCAATAATTTTGGAGGTGCAGTATATACCACCAACACCAATGCCAATGCACAGGTGAATATTGTAAATTCAACATTCAATGACAATTATGCGGTTTATGGTGGAGCAATTTACATGGGGGCAGGCTGTTTAAGCATTAGAGATTCCCAATTCAACAATAATATTGCGTATAATTATGGAGGAGCCATTGCATGTGAAAACATAGTAAACATCACTGTCTCCAAATCCAAGTTCACAAAAAATGTGGCCTTAAATGATGCTGGCGGTGCTATTTACATCAAGTCTGCCGAAAACTTTAACGCTGACCATTTGGAAATCATCAATTCCACAGCAACATTCGGTGGGTCTATAACCACATTAAATGTTAATGTTTTGATTGATCATGTTAACGCTTTCAATAATTTAGCAGTATATGATGGTGGAGCTATTTACCATATGTACGGTGAATTCTCATCAGCTTACGGAAACTTCATTGGAAATGCTGCAAGAAACGGTGGAGCATTATTCCTAGACAACTCCACTGCATTATTCATAAGGGGAAACTCATTTGAAAACAATACTGCTGTAATAACAGCGGGTGCGGTTTATTCTATCTTGAACACCTTGAAAAACTCACAGAATCTTTTCTCATACAACACATACTCCAACAACATTGCATCCCGTGAAAATGATGTTTATGAAACAAATTCACTTAATCTGACAGTTGGCAATGGAGATTACAATTTATACCAAATAAATGACACCCTAATCAATAGGTTGCCAAGCTATTACAGTCTGATTCAAAATGGATTCACAACACAGGTTAAGGATCAGCAGTCAAGTGGAAACTGCTGGGCGTTCACTGCATTGGCAGTGATGGAATCATGCCTTAAAAAGGCAACAGGCAGGGAATTTGACCTTTCAGAGGAGAACATGAAAAACATCATTGCACTGTACTCAGATTACGGTTGGGATATTGATACCAATGATGGGGGCTTTGACCCAATGCCTTGGGGTTATCTTACAAGCTGGCTAGGTCCGGTTCTGGAATCCGATGACATTTTTGATGACAAGTCAGTTTTATCCCCAATTATCAACAGCATCCTGCACATTCAAAACATTGTATTCTTAAAGAGGAACACCTACACTGACAATGATGAAATAAAAACTGCAATCATGAAATATGGTGCTGTTGGAACCTCAATTTACATGGACGGCTATTATCTGACCCAGGGAAAAAACTATTTCTGCTGGAATACCTATGCTTCAAACCATGCAGTGACCATTGTCGGATGGGATGATAACTACTCAAGGGAACACTTCAAGTTCGGATCATATGCTGAAGGCGACGGTGCATGGATTGTTAAAAACAGTTGGGGTCCTAATTGGGGAGAGGACGGATACTTCTATGTTTCCTACTTTGACAAATCCTTTGCAAAGGTGGGTGTTGATGCGACAGCATACACTTTCATTCTCAATGACACCATCAAATTCGATAAGAACTATCAATATGACATCTCCGGAAGAACTGATTACCTTTACAACCTCCAGCCAAGTGTCTGGTATAAGAACAAGTTCACATCAACAGACAATGAGGTGTTGTATGGTGTTTCAACTTATTTTGAAAAGATAACTAACTGGACAGTTTCAATTTATGTCAATAATGTTTTAAAGGCCATTAAAAGCGGAACTTCCAACCCTGGTTACTATACTATCAATCTGGATGAGGGAATTAATCTGGCTTTAGGTGATGTCTTTGAGGTTGCATTCAACATCACCTCTTCACAGGACATTTCGTCAGTTCCAATTTCAGAGATAGCTTCACTGAACAAATTGGTTTACTCCCAAAACACTTCATTCATCAGTTTCAATGGATTTGATTGGATTGACCTGTACAATTACACTTTCACCTATTCAACACACAAGTATTTCTCCCAAGTGGCATGTATTAAGGCATTCACAGTCTTGAATGACTTGAATACCACATTGACATTAACAGTTGACTATAACGGTTACAATCCGGTTACAATCACTGCTGTTGTTAAGGATGAGCGTGGCAATCTTGTTAAAAACGGTGTTGTCACTTTCGTTCTTAATGGTGAAAATGTAACTGTAAACACAGTAAATGGCAGGGCTTCAGTCACACGCAACTTTGAAAAGGGAATTAACAATGTTTCCGCCAGTTATAGGGGAAACAGTTATCTTTCATCTTCTGCTTCAACATCATTTGAAATATTAAAGGACACTATTGTTCTAGATGCAGTCATTTCAAAGTATCAAAATAATCTCACTTTAACAATCACTGCTTCAAAAGCCATTTCCAAAAAGGTATTGATTTTTGTAAACGGCAATGAGCACTCAGTCAAATTGGTGAACGGTAAGGCATATTACAGACTGACCAATCTTGATAATGGTGAGTATAACATTACATTGGATCTTGCTGATGAAAACGTTTATGAATCAAGTCCTGTTTACCTGTCAATTGTTGTTGATGTTAAAAATACTGTTATAATGGCTTCAGATTTCACAACTTACGAACACAGCAAGGAAATATACTCTGTTCGTCTTGTTGATGAGAATTCAAATCCAATAGCCAACAAGAAATTAACATTCAACTTAAACAACCATAAGATCAATTCAGTAACAGATGATGATGGTTATGCCTTCATTGAAATCAACCTATCCTGTGGGGAATACACATTGATAGTCACTTTCAACGATGAGGATAGCTACTGCGGATCTTCAAATTCAAGCACAGTCAATGTTAAACAAGTAATTAACATTATTTTTGAAAATAAAACCTATCGCAATACTGCATTGGTGAATATTACATTATCCAATCCTATTGACGCAAATCTAACGTTATCCATCAACGGCAAAAACCAAACAGTAGGCATCGTGAACGGTAGGGGACAGATAAATTTAACCGATTTGGAAAATGGTGAATATACTATATGGGCATCCATTGACAAGGAATACTGCTCATGTGATGAATTGAAATTCAACATTAATGTTAAAAATACACAAATCATGGCTCCAAACTTCATCGGAGATTGCAGCTTCAACTATACTGTAACATTGACTGATGAAGATGGAAATCCTCTAAACGGTAAGAAAATTGAGTTAAAGATTGGAAACACCACTTATCATGCTACAACTGTTGAGGATGGAAAAGCAATAATTCCTTTAATACTTGAAAAAGGAACATATGCAATTGACATTTCATTCAATGGAGAGGATAATCTATTTGAATCACACAATTCAAGTTCAGCCACAATCAAACCGTTTGTCACAGCCCAATTTGTATATGCCAATTATTTGAATGTGGTTCAAATTCAGGTATTGTTTTCAAAAGCAATTAATTCCCAAGCTTCAGTGTTCATTGATGATAAGAACTTCCCAGTAACTGTTGTTGACGGCCAGGTGATAGTCACTGAATACAATTTGGCTTATGGTGTCCATAACGTTTCAGTGGAACTAATTGGTGATGATTATAACTTCACTAAAACATCATCCACATTCAACATCTCTCTTAAAAAGACCAGCATAATCGCTAACGACTTCATCACAACCGACTTCAGTCAGGATGAATACTCCGTGACATTGATTGATGAGGATGGAAACCCTATTGTTAATCAAAGGATAAGATTTGTGCTCAATGATGATATATCATTCATTTACACTAATGAAAACGGTCAGGCAAGCATTCCGATTAATTTGGATGCTGGAAACTACACATTGAGCGTTAAATATTGCATTGATTTGGATAGCATCGATAAGTATGTGGAATCTGAAAATTCAAGCAGAATAATCGTCAAATTGAATGCAAGCATCAGCGTCAGTGTTACCAAAAACCTCCGTGATGTTGTCGTTGACTTCACATGCTCCAAACCAATCAATGAAAACATCACTGTATTGGTTAATGGTGAAAACACAACGGTTCAACTCATAGACGGCATGGCTTCAATCAATTTGGATGGTTTGGCTGATGGAAACTACTCAATAAACATTGATTTAGGTGATGAGTTTGAATCAGAACCAGTCGAATACAATTTCACAATTAAAGTCAAGGGCACTCAAATAATCGCCGAAGACTTTGAAACCTACTATCAAAGTGGAGAGTTATATCAGCTCAAACTGATTGATGAAGATGACCTTCCGGTTAGTCACGCATTGGTCAGCTTGATTTTTGACAATTCCAGATTGTACATATCAAGAACCGATGAGAATGGTGTTTTATCAGTACCAATTAATTTAAACAATGGTAAACATACTGTTAAAATAGAATTTGAAGGTAATGAAAATTATATTGCTTCAAAAACTAATATTGACATGACTGTTGGGTCAAGCATAATATTTACAGGTGACCAATACACATTGAATTCAAATTATGTTGCATTACTCGAAGGCAATGTTTCAGAAAAACTTGTCAATGTTTCAATAGATGGCGTTCAGTATTCATTCATGGCAAATGAGGATTCCGTATCATTGAATGTTAATCTAAATCCCGGACCACATTCAATAAGCATAACTCATCCAGTAACTGGGGAGCTTAAGTCCCAAGTTATTAAAGTATTGCCTCGCTTAACCGACAACAGGAACGTTGTAATGTATTATGGAGCCAATAGAATATATTCCGTTAAGGTTTACGGTGATGATGGTAAGATTGTTGGTGCAGGTGAAATTGTTGTAATAAGTATTGCCGGTAAAAACATCAATGTAAAAACCGATTCAAACGGCATTGCTTCAATCAACTTAAAGACTTATAAGGCAAAATCATATACTGTAACCGTTTCATATAAGGGATTCAAGGTATCCAATAAGATCACGATTAAACCAACATTAATAACTAAAAATAAAGTAGCCAAAAAGGGAAAAACCATTAAGTTCACTGCTAAACTTCTTAATAAGAATGGTAAAGCACTTAAAAATAAGAAAATCACCTTCAAATTCAAGGGCAAAACCTATAAGGTTAAAACAAATAAAAAGGGAATTGCCACCTTGAAAATCACTAAGAGGTATAATGTTGGAAAGTACACAATAACAACAAAATACGGCAAGCTTAAAAATACCAATAAAATTAAAATCAAAAAATAGGATTAAAACTCCTATTTCACTTCTTTTTTTCAAATTGTTGTTTTCATATACGATTCAACAAATATTATTTATATTATAAAAAACTTAAATATTCATATTCTATACATTTCACTAATTATCTGTGTTTAATTTGGTGTAATGGGGGAAATTTTTAGATGAAAGTAAAAAATATCGCACTCTTGTCAATATTGATGGTATTATTAATTGCAATCCCAGTCAGTTTTGCAGTTGACAATAGCACACTCAACAATACTGATGTATTAGCTGAGGATTATTATTTTGATGCCAATATTGATACTGATGATGGAAACGGAACAATATATAATCCTTATAAGGAATTAAATATCTCTAAAATCACTGATAATTCCGTAATTCACTTGTCCAGCGGAGAGTATGATCTTAAGGGCAGTTCTAAAACAATTAATAATGTAACAATCATTGGTGAAAATGCTCAAAACACATTTATCAAGAATGCAAAGTTCACTGTCTCCACTTCATTGACTCTTTATAATGTTACATTTGTTTCTTCAACATTTTCCAATAATGGAGATTTAACTGCCATAAACACAGTATTTAAAGGCTCTTCCTCTTCAAACGGTGGTGTAATGTATTCTCAAAATAATATTGACATTTCCAATTGCAGCTTTATTGATAATTCCGCTCAATTCGGTGGAGCCATATATATTAAAGATGGTAAACTGTCAATCAAAGATTCAGTATTCCTGAACAACCAGGCATCAATGTTTGGAGGGGCAATATTTTCAATCAACTCCAATGTAAATTTAAATAATGTTTCTGGAAAAGATAACAAGGCAAAATACGATGGAGGATTCGTTTATTCATTATATGGTACATTTGTAATGAATGATTCAACTTTTGAAAATAATAGTGCGGACAATGGTGCTGTAGCATATGTTGACCATACCATATATGATGTCATAAGAAACAATAGATTTATTGCTAACTCTCCGGAGTCTATTGGAGTTATATATTCAGTATACAATTTTAACTCAACCATTGAGGATAACCAATTGTCTGGTGATGAGCTGTATGAGACCATTAAGCCGAACATGTTCATTGGAAGCGGAAATTATACCATGTATCATTATAATGATATTGAAATTACAGATATTCCATCCAAATACAACCTAAAAGATTTGGGATATGTGACTTCCGTTAAAAATCAGGGAAAGGAAGGAAATTGTTGGGCATTTGCAACAATTGCTACTCTTGAATCATGCATTTTAAAGGCATTAGGAGAAAATTATGATTTGTCTGAATCTAATGTAAAAAATATCTTTGGTAATTATGGAGATTATGGTTGGACTTATGAGACTGGAACTGGTGGATTAGCTTCAATGGGTTATAACTACTTAATTAGTTGGTTAGGTCCTGTTTTAGAGGTTGAAGACCCCTATATTATTGGCAATTTTTTTTCAAGGGTAATGAATAGTATAATGCACGTTCAAAATGTTCTTTTCATTCAAAGAAAGAATTTATCCGATATTGACAGTGTCAAAAAGATTATTATGACCTATGGTGCGGTATACTCACAAATCTATACGTTACGCGCAACGTATCAATACTATGATGGGGGAATTAATGCAAATCATGCAATTGCAATCGTCGGATGGGATGATGAGTTGACATTTTCAGGAGCTCCTGCAAAGGGAGGATGGATTTATAAAAACAGCTGGGGTCCA
>ODAI011478658.1_pt1 | contig 12236 bp, 2 predicted proteins | sample 1539321 | NCBI WGS metagenome assembly ODAI01 (sample SAMN02144231, study PRJEB22623) | gut metagenome | biome: sheep rumen | host: Ovis aries | place: New Zealand
AAGCCACATTTTCATCGGCAGTGAATGTACCATCAGCAGTATTGTAAATGCCGTAATTGCCCTTGATGGAATTATCCCCGCTGATGGCCACCTTCAGATTCTCTCCAGCGACCTCGCCATCGACTTCAAAGGTAGGATACTTGTCGCTGTCAGTGCTGGTGTCCACTGCTGCCATATTCACATCGGCCTTGGCATCATAGGCCTTCTCCGCATAGCCAACCGTAAGGGTGACATCCTTCTGCTTGATGGTGCCTTCCCCTGTCAGGGTGTCGCTGTCACTGATGTTTCCTTTGCCATCCTTGGTAAACAGTTTGTAGTTATTGCTGATGCCGCTGATGGCATAGTCAACGCTGTTAGCGCCGGCCAAAGGCTTCCCGTCTTCATCCACTGCCACATCCTTGGACTGATAGGTTGGAGTGACTTTGTAGCTGTCATCCCCAGTGACCATGCCCTTGATATTCACATAGGAGTTGGCTGCAGCCTGGTCTATGGTCTGGCCCTTGTCATTATTCCTGGCTGCGCCTATCACATCAAGACCGCCATCATAGGTCTTAGTGGGGTTCAGGCCTTCTGCCAGGGTTGCATAGATATTCTTCTCCGTGATGGAGTTGCCATTGGTAGTCTTGGTGAAATTGTAGCTGCCATTCTTATAGGAACCACCCTCAAGGCCGGTCAGGTCATAGTTCCTGGCAAAGTCCCTGCCAATGGACAGCTCATATGTAGCCTCCTTGTTGCCAGCTACGTCAGCATTATTATAGTTTGCATCTGTCACGCTGTAATCAGCAGCCACATTTCCCAGCCCATTGGCGTTCAGGGTTATGCTGCGGACATAGTCTGCCGCATCTTTGCTCCCCCGCTGGCTTTCATCATATTCCAAAGCCTGGGTATGGTTATATGTCACAGAAGTATTGCCATCGTAAACCTTGGCAGCCTTGTCAATGCTTGCCACAATCCCGTTTACGGCCCGCTTGTCAATCAGGCCCTTTTCCTTGTCAGCCGTGAAGACCAGCTTATCGGTTTTTTCGTCATAGATCTGCGCCCCGGTGCCTGCCAATTTGTAGTTCTTCATATCAGTATTGGCACCTGCTGTCAGGGACTTGCCCACATCACTGTACTGGACGGCCTTATAAGTTGCATCGTTATTTGCATCCAGAGCCACATTGGCATCTTCCTGGAAGCTGCCATTTTCATAGTTGCCATAGATGCCCTTGATATCCCCGGACTGAATGGAAATGCTCTCATTTGCCACCACATTGCCAATGCTAAAGGTAGGCACCTGGTCACCGGCTTCGGCGGCCGTCGTCTTAACATCGGCATTCTGGTCATAGGTTTTCCGGGCCAAAGTGGCATCGATGGTGATGGAACGGGGAACGATGGTGCCCTTTCCTGTCATGCCCACTTTGTTGTTAGCACTGGCATTGCCGCTGGCATCGTGGAGCTTGTAATTGGTGCCGGCCACGCCCACCGTGTAGTCTATCGTATGTGCGCCTTCCTGCACCACTCCATCCTGGTCCACTATTACATCCTTGTCGTTGTAGGCGGCATCCACCGTGTAAGTGTCACTGCCCACCAGACCAGAGACGTAGAAGTAGGTCTTGGCCTTGGCCTGATCTACCAGATTGTCATCGACCTCATCCACCGCTACATCCAGGACATTGGTGCCACCGTCATATTCCTTGACGGGATTGGCCCCGCTGCCGGTGCTGGTCATGTTGGTATAGATATTCTTGGCCGTGATGGAGTTATTCCCGGTAGTCTTCTTGAGGATGAAGCTGCCGCTGCTGTCATAGGTGCCATCTGTAATGGTGCTGAGATCGTAATTCCTGGCAAAGCCCACTCCTACCTTCATCTGATAGGTGATATCCTTGTTTGTTCCTGCATCGGCATCATCATAGTCTGCCCCCACCACGCTATAAGGGGCTGATTCAGTGCCGAACATGCCGGTGGTCACAGTGACCCCATGGACATAATCCGAGGCCTTGTGCTTATCCTGGTTCTGGCTGGAATCATACTCCAACTTGGTCTGGGTGTGGTCATAGGTGAGGGAAGTCTTCCCGTCATAGACCTTGTTTACATTGGCATCAACGGTTGCCCCCATGCCCGTGACAGCGCGCTTGTTGATAAGGCCCTTCTGCTTGGCTGCCAGGAAAGTCAGCTCGTCAGTGGCTGCATTGTAGAGATGAGCATCCTTGTAGTTGACCAGCTGGTAGTTGCTAAGGTCTGTTGCACTGTTGCCCGCAGTCAGGGAAGCCCCCACATTGCTGTACTGAACAGCCTTGTAGGCAGCCTGATTGTTGCTGTCCAGGGAAACATTGTCATCTGCGGTAAAGGTGCCAGTCTTGTCATCATAGTTGCCATAGAGGCCGGTGATGATGCTGGGATTCAGATTGACCTGCTCATTCGCCACCACATTGGTCAGGCTGAATACAGGCGTCACGTCCCCCTGCTCAGTGGCCGTCATCTTTACATCCGCCGTCTTGTCATAGGTCTTGGTGGCTATGTTGGTAACCAGGGTCAGCCCCCGGGGCGTGATGGTGCCCTTGCCCGTCAGGTCTGCCGTGTTATCCGTTTTGGTATTGCCCGCTGCATCGTGAAGCTTGTAATTGCTGGTGCTGCTGCCGCTGCCTGCCACCAGGCCCACGTTGTACTCAATGGCATTGGCCTTGAGCACATCCTTGTCATTGTAAGCAGCTGTCTTCACCTCATAGGTGTCGCTTCCCACCAGTCCACTGACATCCACGTAGGTCTTGGCCTTGGCGGCATCCACCACCACGCCGTTGTCCATGGTCACATTGTTGAAGACATCCGTGGTGCCATCGTATTCCCTGGTGGGATTGGCCGCGGTGCCCGTTGCATTCAAAGCCGCATAAACATTCTTGGCCGTGATGGAGTTGCCCGTGGAATCCTGGGTAAAGGTATAGCTGCCATCGCTATTCACAGTGCCGCTGCCGCCGTTCAGGTCGAGGTTCTTGATGACGGTGCTGCCTATGGTCAGCTTGTAAGTGGCCTTCTTGCCAGTGCCAGCATTGACCGAGTCATACTGGCTGGCTGTATCGTCAACCGTGTAGCCATATTTGAGCTTCACCACATTGCCCAGACCAATGTCCTGCACATAGTCCTTGGCGCTGGCCTGCCCCACCTGGCTGGCATCATAGCCATCAGCTGCAGTATGGTTATAGGCAATAGTATTGCTCCCATCATAGACCTTGCTGGCCGGATTGATATTTGCCGTGATGTTATTTACAGCCAGTTTGGTAATCTTGCCCTTGCCCTTGCTCTTGTCAAAGACAAGCTCATCCGTGGCGGCATTATAAACATGGTCATTGCCGCTAGCAAGCGTATAGTTGGTAAGTTTGGTATTGGCATTGCCCGCGATGAAGGAGCCATGGACATTGCTGTACTGGACAGCCTTGTCGTCCACCACATTGGTATTGCCCACAAAGGCCACATTGGGATCTGCCGTGAAGACGCCATTGGCGTAAATGCCGTAGTCGCCCCTGATGGCATTGGAGCCGGTGGTGGCCAGAGTGATGCTGTCGGAGCCCACCAGTCCATTCAGGGTAAAGCTGGGCACAGTAGTCACGCCGGTGCCGTTGGTCATGTACACATCAGACAGGGTATCATAGACCTTCTCGGCCGTAGTAGCGCTCAGGGTCAGTCCCTTGGGCTCGATGGTGCCCAGGCCCTTCAACACCATATTGGTGCTGCTGATATTGCCTGCGCCGTCATCAGTGAAGAGCTTGTAGTTGCTGCTGGTGCCGCCTACCGTATAATTCACCACATTTGCATGGGTTGCTGCGTTGCCGGCTGCATTCACAGCCACGTCCTTGCTGTCATAGGTAGGGGTGACAGTATAGGCATTGTCGCCGTTCACCAGGCCAGAAATATCTACATAGGTCTTGGCCTTGGCTGCGTCCACCGTGGCAGTGCCGTCTTTGGCCAGATTCAGCAGGGTGGTACTGCCATCATACTCCTTGGTGGGGTCGGCAGCCTTGCCAGTGCTATTCAGGGTAGCGTAGACATTCTTTGGGGTAATGGTATTGGTATTGGTAGTCTCAGTGAAGGAAAAGCTGCCATCAGGGTTCCAGGTGCCGAGACCGGCTGCCATGCTGTAGTTAGCTACAACACTTTTGTCCAACTTGACTGTATAGTTGACAGTCTTGTTGCCCGTCCCGGCACCAGCGCTGGCATATGCGCTGCCCGCCGTATCAATGCTGATGCCGGAGGTGATGGTGATGGTGCCCAGAGTGACGCTCTTGAGCAGATTATTCACATCCGCACTGGTGGAGGTTCCCTGCTGGCTGGTGTCATAGCCCTGGGCCGCCGTATGGCTGTAAGTCAGGCTGGTATTGCCGTCATAGACCTTGGAAATCTTGTCAATGATGGCCGAAAGACTGCCGATGGTGCGGGTGGTGATATTCCCCGTGCCATAGGCGGTGACAGTATAGGTGTTGCCATTTTTGGTGAAAGAGAGCGACGAGCCGTTGCTGCCTACCAGTCGGTAGTTCTTCAGATCCGCATCGGTGGAGACCAGGTCATACTGCACAGTATGAGTGCCCACATCCTCAGCTTTGAGGCCCGCACTGCTGTTGGCCAGGAAGGCGCTGGTATCCTTGGTAGTAAGGTTTACCGTATCCGCAGCAGCCAGCCCCGTCAGGACGGCGTTGGCTGTGCCGTTGGAGAGAGTCACTTTGGTTACATTGCCCTGGCTGTCCGTATGGTCTTTCACATAGGCATTGGTATCATAGACCTTCCGGATATCGCCAAAGGAGACAGTGAGATCTGCCTGGGTGATGTTGTTGCCGTTCAATGTATAGGTATCCCCAGGAGCATAGAGGCCGTCATTATTTGTATCCTTGTAGACTACATAGTCCCCATGGGCATTGCCGTCAGAGAGTTTCACCGTATAGGTGACCTCTTTGGCGCCGTTCACCGTAGTCTGGCTGCCATCCGTATAGACATTGGCATCCTTGGCAGCATAACCGGTCCTGGTATCTCCGGAGTACAAAGCCGTGGAGGCATTGGTCACCCCATCGGTGCCCACCAAACCGGACACATCATCCTTGGCGGCGATGGTGACCACACTATTGCCCGTCAGCACCGTGCCGTTGGCATTCTCCACATCGGTGGTGCCGTCATAGGTCTTATTGAGGCCCGTCACACCCTTGGTCTTCAGTACCCGGGCCTTGATGGAGCCAACATTGCTCTTGCTGATATAGGCGCCGCCGCTGCCCAGGTTGGTGTCCTTGGTATAGCCCGTGCCAGTGGCGGCGAGCACATAGTCCCCATTGCCGTCATCTATGTCTACTGCATAGTTGATGTTCTTGACATCATTAACATGGGCGTTGTCATACAGGGTCTTGCTGGTATCCAGCTTATAAGTGCTGCTCACATTGAGGGAGATGGTCTGGCCGGCAGCATCCTTGCCGGAGGCCGTGACAGTACCCAGGGCATTCTTAACATCATTGGAGGTGATGGTTTGCTTGGAAACACTTACTATATCCCCCGGGTTGACGCTGGAACCCACAGTATAGCTGACCTGGACGCCTCCCACCACGTTATTGCTGCCGTCATAGACTTTCTCAATCTTGCCGGTGCCGCTGGTGGTGATGGTGTCGATGGTCAGTGGGTCGATAGTGCCGTTGCCGTACTGGACATTGTTCATACCTGCCGTGGTATAGTTATTGTTGCTGCTGGTAAGGCTGGTGACGCCGGTATACTCCACCTTGCGGCTCTGGCCCGTGGTGGAGCCGCCGGTGGCATGGGCATGGGGATCCTGCTGGAAAGCGGTGCTGCTGCTGGTAGTCCAGCCAGGAGTGCCGTAAGCAGCTGTGATGCTGGTATTGGTGCTGGGAATCACGCCGTTGACGGTGCCCAGGACTGAGTCATAGGTATCATTGCCCAGTAAGCCGCTGGAGTTGACAGTGGGGCTGTCAAAGCTGTCAATGGTCACACCGGTGACTTTGATGGTATTGGTAGCCTGAGTCACGCCATTGACCTGTCCCACTTTGGCCGTGCCGTCATATTTCTTGCTGACATCGGCAAAGGTGATGCCCGTGATCTTCCGGGGATTGATTTTGCCTGTAGCAGTCAGGGTATCCTGTGTGGAATTCGTGCCATTCAGATCATAGTTGACCGCATTGGTGCCAGTGAGCTCCACTGTGTACTTGATCTTCTTGTCTTCCACATTGCTGGGCTTATAAACATCAGCCGCATTGGCAGTGGTAGCCGTGCCCTGGGCAGCATTGACCGTATATTCCGCCGTGATGGAGATGCCTACGTTGTCATCCCGGCCGGAGAAGTCATCCTTCACCAGCTTGGTGGTGCCCGTGCCGTAGCCCACATATCCCTTGGTGGAAGTACCGGAAGATGCCGTGCCATTGACAGCAGCTGCCGTACCCTTGAAGCCCAAATAGCCCGCAGAATTCCTGTCTACTACGTCCTTGGTCGCATCGTATGTCTTATCAATGCCCGTAGCGGTCAACATATTCACAGTGACAGGACGCTTCGTGATCTTGCCGCTGCGATAATCAGTCACAGTACCACCGCTGATGTCCTGGCCATTCAGTGTATAGTTTTTGAGCACGCTGGAACTGCCAGAAGCAGGCACCTGCAGGGTATATTTGACATAAGAGGCATCGGCTACATTCGCAGTCTGCGTGGCCGCAGAGGTATTGCCATTGTAAAAAGCGGGGGCATTGCTGCCGGAAGTGACCAGAGTCAGGTTGTTGAAGGCCGAAGCATCTCCTGCCAGCACGCCCTCAGTCTTGGTCTGGCTGACAGCCTCCTGCACAGTGGCCACCGAAGCTGGAGTAAAGCCCACATGGGTGGCATCAGTATAGGCAGAAGTGGCATCATAGACCTTCTCATAGACCTTCGTATTGGGATTGATGACGGGGTTGTTGCTGCTGTCCAGATAGTCAATATTGCTCAGGGACACATTGCGCTTGTTGATAGTGCCGGTGCCCATAAGGATACCATTGGACAGGCTGACGCTATTGTCCTTTTTTACAATCTTATAGTTGCCAATCTTGGCAGCATTGCCAGAAAGTGCCAAGGCATAAGCTGCCTTGTAGGCATTGGCCGTGGTATTAGCATCTGTAATCTTGTTAACTGCCGTACCATCGGTAGAGTAATAGGCATCAGAAGCCGTGACAGTTACATTATCACCGGACACTATGCCTTTTTTGTTGGTAGTGTCAACTGCTTCTACCTTGATGTTATTAGTAAGATACTTGGTAGAAGCGCCCTTGCTATCCACTACCTGGGAAGTGCTGTCATAGGTCTTGTCAATGCCAGTGGACTGGTTGAGGGAAACCAACACTTCTCTCTGGGTGATGTCGCCGGAGAGCTTGACGTTGTTGAAATCAGCCGAAGTCAGGCTGTAGTTGCCGGCATCCGTACCCGTAAGCCCAGACTTGTTGGCATTAGTGCCGGTATAGGCGCTGCCAAAGGCCAGGGTGATAGGGCTTTGGGTGGTGACATTGGGGCCGTTGACATAGACAGTGTTCGCCTCATCAATGAAACCGGAGGCCAGGGAAACACTATCTGTATGATCCAGGGTACCGTCAGATTTATAGACCGCTACTACGCCATAGCCGGGATCTGTGCTGTAGTTTCTCAAGTCAATAGTTGTAAAGATTTTGTCACTTATGGCTGCTGCAGCCTTGCTGTCACCATCGTATATTTTGTTGATATCCGTACGGCTGGCAGAAGGAGCCAGTTTGCGCTCTACAATCTTCAGGCTATCACTGGCAAGATCATAGCCATCCTGGCCAGTGCAATAGAATGCCGTCAATTCATCTCCAACATTCTTAACCTTACTGCCAGTTGTCTTTCCGATTTTAGAAGCAGTAAGATTGCGGACAGAATCCGCCTGCACATTATTGACACCAATGTAATAGCCATTATAGGTGACCGTGCCATCAGCACTGCTGCCATTCAAAGTCTTGGTTGCACTTGTAGTAGTATTATCTGAGTAGAGCGCATAGTCGTAACTTACCGGGACAGTGCCCTTGCCGTTGGCTTTAAGGAAACTGCGGAGCAAAGGCAGGCTGTGCTCATCATAAATACGCCAAACACCATCATCTGATTTGGCATGAGCTATCCATTTATTAGCGTTAGTTGAATAGGTTGAATCAAAGAAACCATAAGTCTCTGCTTTTTGTGCATCTCTTGTACTAGTTGAATTATTCTTGGCATATGCACTGGTAGTATCATTGATGACACTGCTTATAGACGGAGTAGACCCACTATTGTCTATCACATATCCAGTTGTGATACTACTCGGAGCTAGGTCTAGGACTGAATAGGAGCTTGTCTTACTGCTCCCTGCTAAAATCTCAGTATGCGCTCCAGCACCATAGACATTTTTAATGGTGCTGGTACCACTGATTTTATCAACGATTGCATAATGTTTTTCTAATGTGGGCGCAGCATTGTTTATCGTCGAAGTGTAATCTCTATCAGTTTTGACAGTACCCATATTGTAGGCATTAGTTAGTGTAGAATTGCTAAGTTCTCCTATAAGTCCTCCTCCATTTGTTACCTGACCAGTATTATAAACACTATTCATTTTCGAGTTAGACGCATGACCAACTAATCCGCCAACCTTGCCAGTATACTTAAAATACAATACGTACGCACCAGTGCCCGGCTTACTTACATATCCATCAGTATTAACTCCTATGTTTTTGGGACTGGCCGAATTTGTTGATTTATTATACACATTTTCTAAATCGACATAATCTATATAACCAGCTATACCTCCAGCATATCCCCCCACCGTTGCAGTCGCAGCAATATCAACGACTCCCACATTCATTATCTTTGTATGTGCTGATGATGTGCCTGTTGCTTTTCCAAACAGACCTGTGTACTTGTGCACATTGACATCAGAAATGTTGGAAACAGTGAAATAATTACCATCAAAATTTCCTTTAAAAGGATCGGTATCAGTTCCAATAGGCGTGTAAGAACCAGTCGCGTCTATATCCTTTTCCAGCATATAGTTAAGCGACTTAGCATTGTTAATATTCTTCAACTCAGTAGCATCATGCACCAAGGCATAATCACGACTTGTATCTGCCGAAGAAGAAGTTATGGTATATCCCAAAGCCGTAGCCGTTTTAGACGTGTTAAGATTTTTCTTGTAATCAGCAGTAGCATTAGTACTATAATCAGTTGCTTCATACCCTACATGAACATAGCCAGTACCATTCAAGGTAACACCGCCCCCAGCCGTAGCAGTGCTGCTGCCAATGGGAGCCAAATCTGTATTAGTTGTATCTGTCAAATCACTGGCAGCCTTATACTGCACATCAGCCGTATTCAAGAAACGTATATTAGTACCTTCCGCATAGACAGAATTCGCCTGTATCGTCCCCATATTCACCACTTCATCCTGTACGGTCCCCTGCAAAATCCCCGTACCAGACAAAGTGGTGTTATTCGCTGCCAGTGTATTCACATCAACAGAATCTTTAGTAGAGAGATAGAGATTCCCTACATCAACATGTGCATTTTTGCCCATAATGATGCCGTTGGGATTCACTAAATAGACATTATTGCCTCCCTGCATTGTGCCGTCTACAAAGGACGTCCCATTGCCCGTAACTACGTTCAGATAATTATTAGTCTTGGTATAGCTTGAGCCGGAGGCATCAGCAGCATCAAAAACAACCTTTTCTTTGCTACCCACAGAAAAGTCCTTCCAGTTCACGATATTATTAGACACAGTCTGCCCTTGTGCCGGAGCAGCAGGCATCACTGCTGTGACATTAGCCGTAGTCTGATGCACCTGCGTACCACTGGTCACTACATTATCAAGCACAGGGGCACCCTGGGCCACGGGTATAAAACTGAACATGCCGGCAACCAAAGTCAGGCTGACCTGCAGTGCCAGCTTATCTTTTTTCGTCAGCGTATTCATAAAAATGCACTCCATTCCTCGCATTATCCCTGAAAACCCCATTTATCATAAAATGGCGAAAGAGAGGCACACAAAGCGCCTCTCCATATTCCCCATAAAAATCATTTTACTGCAAGAGACTAAGCACCGAACTGCTGTTCTGATTAGAATGGGCAAGCATGGCCTGCGCCGCCTGGGTAAGGATGCTATCTCTTGCGTAAGCTGTCTGTACCTTGGCCATATCGGCATCACGGATTACCGATTCAGAAGCCTGGGTATTCTCGCTGTTCATCACCAGATTAGCGGAAGTGTACTCCAAACGGCTTGTCTGAGCACCAATCCTTGTTTGCAAATCAAGTGCCTTCTGTAAAGCATTGTCTATAACATTGATAGCTGCATTGGCAGCCAACTGCGACCCAACATTGAGTTTTGTACTTGAAAGTACAGTCGTTGTGACTGTCACACCATACTCCGTTTTCGGTCCAGATGTACTAGAATCAGTAGGATCAGCTGAAAGAGCCTCCAGCCCCAAAGCTGATGCACGCATATCCGTAAAACCAGCCACAAGTGACTGATTTGCTTTGGTCCCAATCTGAAAAACCATGGCATTATCTTCCGACTGATTTTGCCCCATAATTGTTTCCTTGAACGTATCCAAAGCTGCATTGACAGAAGTGCGCTCATTGCCCTGAGAATCCCGTACACTGATTGTCAACCCTGCCAACTGGCCCGCGATTCCTGGCTCTTTTGCCTTAACAGTAATACCATTTTCTTTATCAACAGTATATACATCATCACCAGCTGCATCGATACCAACGTAATTGTACCCCTTAGCAGCACCATCAACCAATTTCATGTCCGCACTTATCGTTTTGTTTACATCAAAAAGCGTTGCCAACGTATGAGGTTCCCTTACGACAGGAATTGTAACAACCATGTTTCCGTTACTATCAAAACTTATTTGTGGAGTTCCCTCTTTTTCCAAAACCAACGGACTAATGCTTACCGACTTAGTAACTCCATTTTTTACCCATGAAACCGTAATAGTATCATTTTCTTGTATACCTAAAGAGTTATTTCCTCTATCCAGCAATTCCGTCAAAGGTGTGTTAACAGTTGTATCTAAAGACAACCCCTGAGTTGTCAAATGAGTATACGTCCCGCCCTCAGTCACAGCACTATTCCTGCTGCCATCCAGCATAGTAATTCCATTATAGCTGACCATGGCATTCTCATTGATCTGATCAATGCACTGGTTAATCTCCTTCTGGATCATAGCCCGGTCTTCATCAGAGTTGGAGTCATTGGCAGCGTCGATGGCTTTTTCCTTCATGGTGCGAAGAATATTTATTGTGCTTTCTACCGCTCCCGAAGCCACATTGAAGATACTGATGCCGTTCTGGGCATTCCTGTCATCCTGATCCAGGGACTTCACCTGCACGCGCATTTTCTCAGAAATCGCATACTCCGAGGCCCCATCCCCGGCACCCGTAATCTTCTCCCCCGTGGCGGCCTTCTGCAAATCCTTATTTCTGGCCTCTACGTTCTTATTGAGATTCTTGAGGGCATTTACACTATCCATGTTGTTCTTGACTATGAGTGCCATCAGGGCCGCCTCCTCTACGGTGTCTACAGATGAATCCGCCGGGAGCCATCCCCGGCTCCCTATGCCGTCAGCCGCCCAAAGGCCAGCTGCTTTCTCTCTATAATGGTATATCGGAAGAACTTATGCTTTTCTTAAGCACAAAATAGGGGCATCCAGAAAAATTTCATAAAAAATTTTCCGAACGCCCCCTTAGGTGACTTATGTCGCTATGGTGAATAAATATGTCCGCCGTCAAGCGATACAACATCATTCTTAGAGGATAATCTCATAAAATGGTTTAGGCGGGAGCATTGCTGCTCCCGCCCTTTTTGGACTCACGCCAGTATGTCCACATTTGCGCCCAGATTTGGATCTGAGCTGAGTTCGCCCAAGAGCTGCTCCGTGCCGCTCTCGGCCGTCTCCATCGCTTTTTTCAGCACCGCGGTGCCCAGGTCCTGAGCTGCCTGTTGTTGATGCATGCTCACGGACATGGCCGCAATGCTCATGTAATTGTCACCCATAGGCGCACCTCCTAGTAAAACACTTCCGTGTTACCCTTATTATCGGTGTTTTGCGGGGAAAACTTAAGTGCTTTTTATAAGGCCATTGTTCCAGTTTTGCCGAAGGCAAAACTTCCTCTTGGCCTTTCAACGAGGCGGGAGATATTAACTCACCGCCTGTTAGTAAGTTACCGCCCCCACTTATAGAAGTGGGGGACATCTTGTACTCGTTATAGCAGGA
>ODAI011811094.1_pt1 | contig 12236 bp, 10 predicted proteins | sample 1539321 | NCBI WGS metagenome assembly ODAI01 (sample SAMN02144231, study PRJEB22623) | gut metagenome | biome: sheep rumen | host: Ovis aries | place: New Zealand
ACCCGCCGACGGTAGGTATGTGCTGTTCTTTGGCTTCATACGAGACTACAAGGGGCTGGACCTGCTGATAGATGCCTTTGGCGACCTACGGCTGCAGGACATGGGGGTAAAGCTGCTGGTGGCAGGAGAGTTCTATGGCGACCCTAAACCGTACACGGACCGCATACACTCGTTGGACATCAGCGACATCGTGCTGCTGCACAACGACTACATCCCCGACAACAAGGTAAACCTTTATTTCAGTGCCTGCGACATTGTGGCTCAGCCCTATAAGACCGCCACCCAAAGCGGTGTGACACAGGTGGCCTTCCACTTCGAGAAGCCTATGCTGGTGACCAACGTCGGCGGACTGCCCGAGATTGTGCCCGACGGCAAAATAGGCTATGTGGTGGAGCCCAACGCACAGAGCATTGCCGATGCCCTGGTGAAGTTCTACAAAGAAGCAAAGGAAGAGGCTTTTGTGGAAGGCGTGAGAGAGGAGAAAAAGAAATATGGATGGGACCGGATGACGAAGGCCGTGACGGAAAGTGCACGCTGAGTAGCAGCCCCAGAAGAAAACAAACAAAAATAATAATATGAAGTACAAAAGTTTATTAACGATTGCCTTAGTGGTGACTATGGCTTGGCCAGCCATGGCACAACACAAGACGGTCCTCTTCGACAGCACCAGCGTGGTGATGGAGGAGTCGGGACTGAGCCATGTAACTAATCACCAGCGTATCCGCGTGAACGACCGCACGGGCTGCAGCCAGATGTCGGCCCTGAAGGTCGACTACGACCCGCTGTCGGCCTACGTAGAGTTTCTACAGGTGCTGGTACATCACGCCGACGGCCAGAGCGAGGACGTGCTGCTGCGCGTCTACGACTACGTGGCACCAGCACGCATGATTTATTGGGGCGCCAGCCAAAAGATGGTAGAAATAGGCCATCTGGAACCCGGCGACGAGGTGGAATACGTGACCTATAAGAAAGGCTACACCTATGCCCTGCTGGGCGACGGCGAGGACGACAAATACATCCCCCCCATGCGTGGCCATTTCTACGACATCGTGCCTTTCTGGGCAGAGCAACCCGTCAACCAAAAGGTCTACCGCGTGAGTGTGTTGACCGAGAAGAACCTGCGCTTCGAACTATACAACTGCGACGGCAACAACCCAGTGAAGATAGACACCGTGGTGAACGGAGACCGCACCATCTACACGTTCACCAAGAACAACATCACCCCGCTGAAACGCGAACCCAGAGCCTTGGCAAACAACGACATCCAGTGCAAGCTGCTGCTCAGCACCAGTCCCAACTGGCAGGCCAAATCGATATGGTTCTACGGCGTGAATGAGGATTACGGCAGCTTTGTGCCCACCCCCGAGGTGCAAGCCAAAGTGAACGAGCTGGTGGCCAACGCCAAGACCGAGCAGGACAGCATCAGCATTCTGACCCACTGGGTGGCCGACAACATACGCTATGCCGGCATCAGCATGGGCGAGGGCGAAGGCTACACCCTGCACAATGCCAAGATGAACTTCACCGACCGTTGCGGCGTATGCAAAGACAAGGCCGGCATGCTGGTGAGCATGCTGCGGGCAGCAGGTTTCAAGGCCTATGCCGCCATGACCATGGCCCACGAGCGCATCGACCGCATTCCCGCCGACCAGTTCAACCACAGCGTCTGCGCCGTGCAGCACCGCGACGGCCGCTACGAGATGCTGGACCCCACCTGGGTGCCCAACACCCGCGAGCTGTGGAGCAGCGCCGAGCAGCAGCAGGGCTACCTGATGGGCCTGCCCGAAGGAGCCGACTTAATGTACACCCCCCTCTCCTCCCCTGCCAACCACTACGTTAGAATCAACGCCAACACCGCCATTGACCAAAACGGCACCCTGAGCGGAACCATCACCATCACCGCCGAAGGCCAGAGCGACCGCGCCGTGAGAGGTGTGTTCAACGCCCGCACCGCCGAATGGATGCGCAACATGGAGATGGAACTCCTGAAGATTGCCCCCGCAGCCGTCATAACCAAGATCAACCACACCGACAACGACAAATACCTGGAGCAGCCTGTGAATATCACCTACACTTTCAGCATTCCCAACTACGCCACTATCGACAAGAACACCTTGGCATTCATACCGCTGAGTGCTCGCAACTTCTACAGCCGCGCCATGAGCCACCTGAACTTCGACGTGACCAAGCAAGAGCGCACTCAGCCCTTTGCCGACGCTTGCTCACGCTTAGTGGAAATCAAGGAGACCGTGACCCTGCCTGCAGAATACAAACAGCTGCATTTCCCCATGGTGAAAGGCGTATCGGACGTGGCCGCCAGCTTCGGCTGCCAATACTGGATGGAGGGCAACACCCTCACCTTTGCCGAAAGCACCGTGCTGAACAAACGCGTGTATGACGCTGCCGACTGGCCCAGTTTCCGCCAGAGCGTCGCCAACCAGAAAATGCTGGCCACCACCCCCGTGATCCTAACCAAATAATTGTTGTATGCCCTTTTAAGATAAAACATTATGAAAAGATTATTTCTGATAACAATAGCGGTGCTGATGGGTGCCACAACCATGGCACAAAGCCAGCCCGATGCCGAATATAAACTGATACGCCGCAGCTATAAGACCAACAGCGACGGTTCGATGGACATCAATTTCCGCAAGGAAATCAAGTTGATACGCAACCGCGCCATAACGGCCTATGCCGACAAGGGCGAAACCTTCATCACGTACAACCCACAGTTCGAAACCCTGACCATCAACGAGTGCTACACCATCATGGCCGACGGCACCAAGGTGGAGACCCCCGAGAACGCCTTCGTGCTGCAGCTGCCCAGCGAATGCACCGACTGCGGCCGCCTGAACGGTATTCGCGAGATGGCCATCGTGCATACGGCTCTGGAGTATAACTGCATGATTGTGCTGGACTACACTATCCACCGAAACAGCAGTCTGTTGGTGGAACGTTTTAACTTCAAGCAGGACTGCCCTGTGCAACGCTACGAGGTGCGCTACGCCGACGGACACACCCAGGTGGAGACCAACATCACCCAAAGCGTCAACGACCCCTATATGCCCACAAAAAAAGATTATGACGTGGAGTTTCAGCTGGGCGAGAAACCCACCTTCGTGGCCGAGCAGCGCATCGACAAGGCTTCCAAGCTGCTACAGGACCTGAAAAAGGACGACCCCAAGGCTTATGTGACCGCCATACGCGACTGGGTGGTGGATAACGTGAAACTCAACCCACTGGACCTGAGATATGTCAACTACACCATGACTCCTGCCACCGAGGTGTTCCTTAGCAACTGCGGCACCAGCCTGGACAAGACCGGACTGCTGGCCGCCCTGTTGAACGAGGCTGGCTTTAAGGCTTCCATCGTGGACAACAGCCTGAATGTCTTTGGCGACAGACCCATGGAGGTTGAAGTGACTATCCAGAACAACACTTACCGCATTTCCGCCACACAGAAGGGCGAACTGCTGACCGAACAGGCCAAGGCCGACGCCGCAGCCGTGGCTGCAGCACCCGTCTATGTGGGGCGCGAGTTGGAATGGAAGCCCGACACGATCTCCGACGGCTTTGTCCGCATCACCCTGCCCACCGAAAAGAGCAGCCTGAACATCAATCCCGCCTACCTGACCACAGGCCGCACCAGCGACCTGCAGGCTGCCGTCACCAGCGAGTTCTATCATTACACCATGAACCTGCCAAAAGGCGCACAACTGATTGGTGGCGAAGTGAACATAGAGTACTCCAAGTATGACCTCGGCAGCATCAACATAAAGATCAAGCAGAAAGGCAGAAGGCTACTTATTACCCGCCAGCTGCAGCTGCGCAAAGCCCTCATCACCAAGCAGGACTACCGGAATTTCCGCCAGCTGATGATTGACTGGAACAGCCACAAAGAACTCCTCTTCAGCCTATGACCGGACCAATGTGGGCACTGCTGTGTGCCGGACTGTGGACCCTCGGAATGCTCTATTTCGACTATCGAAAGAAGCATAAATAAAAACCTCCCGCAAGGCCAAAGCCTTTGCGGGAGGTTTCGTTTCTTCCCTATCTTTTGCCTTCGATAAAGAAATACTGAGATGTCATAAACAGACCTAAAAGTAAAATAGATTGAAGTGTCGGCCTAATGACCGATTTGGGTTTATTCGCTCTAGTATCAGGTGTGACCGATTGATCCTGTTTTTATGTTCCGAGTGTTGTTTCTGCAGAGTCTATACGGCTTGAGCGAAGCCCAGATAGAATACCATATCAAGGACCATACAAGTTTCCGAGATCTCCTTGGCATCCAAAGTGTTGATGATGTGCCGGACGGAAAGACTGTGCGGAAGTACAAGGACACGCTGGCTAAAAACGGGACGAATGATTTGTTGTTCAAGAGATTCAACGAGTACCTCGGCAGCATAGGGCTGATTGTAAATGAGGGCATGATTGTCGATAAATCTGTGTATTGCATTCCTTAAAATAACCAGTGGCAACGGCGGTAGTATTCCTGGACTTCACGGGGAGAACCGTTTCCATTTATTACTGCCGACATCAACTTGTATAACTCCAAATGTTCTTTTACAAACAATGTTCTAGGATTCACTGTGTCTAACGCAGCCTTTGCATAATCGTATTTGTCCGTATGTTCTAACATTATTACCGTGAGCGCAATCTGCATTTCAGGCATGCCGTATTTGCTGGTACTGGAATTGTTGTGCGCTCTCACCTGTTCGAAATGAGACAATGCAGTATCCAATTCACCAATAGAACGATAGTACTTACCTAAGCAAGAATGACCTGCCATGGTGCATAGATGTTCGTCAGGGAATAGCTCAATCATTTTCTCCATCAATGCTACCCCTTTTTTCTGCTGCACCCCCTCTTCCTCATGCATCAACCTGTATGCCTCATTTTTCAAATATTGTGCTTTCTGGTAGTTCCCATGCCTACGGTTGATTTGCCGCTCCATCTCAAGCAATTCTTCATCAGAACATATTGAGTGTGGGATTGTTTCTAACATATTATACAGCAGTGAACCTATTGGAGTTTAGCTCCTTACATACATTAGAAATAGAGGTCGCGTTCGCCTTCGCCGATTTTGCAAAGGTTGCCTTCAACCCGCTTCTTCAGTTCTTCCTTGCTGAAAGTTTCGGTGAGTTGCTTCAGCAGAGCCATGCCTTTGGCCTTGGTTTCGGGGCTGGCATAGTCCTCAAGATATTCGCGGAAGGTGAACATGGCGTTGGGTTTGCAGAACTCCTTGATGAGGCCGGGCTTGGCCAGGTCCATGAAGTCGGCACCCACGCGGCCTTTGCGGTAGCAGCCGGTGCAGAAACTGGGGATATATCCTCCATCGATCATCATGCTGATGACCTCGTCGAGCGAGCGGTGGTCGCCGAGGGTGAACTGGGCACCGGTGTTGCCGGTCTTTTCATAGGGCTTGGCAGCGGTCTTGTCGCCTTCCTCGTCGTAGCCACCAGGGTTGGTCTCGGAGGCTGCCGAGATCTGGCTGGCGCCGTAGCGTACCAGTTGGTCGCGCAGTTCGGGGCGTTCGCGGGTGCTGATGATGATGCCGGTGTAGGGCATGGCGATGCGGATGATGGCGACAATCTTCATGAAGTCGGGGTCGGAGACGGGGTGCGGGATGTTCTCGCGCTGGCTGAAGGGGGTACCCTCGGCAGGCTCGATGCGGGGGAAGCTGACGGTGTGAGGGCCGCAGCCGAAGTCCTCTTCGAGGTGACGGGCATGCTCCATGATGGCGAGAATCTCGAAACGGTAATCGACCAATCCGAACAGGGCGCCGATACCCACATCGTTGATGCCGCCTTCCATGGCGCGATCCATACAGGTGAGGCGGTAGAGATAGTCGGCCTTGGGGGTGCCGGCGGGGTGGAACTTGGCATACTCGACGGGGTCGTAGGTCTCCTGGAAGCAGACGTAGGTGCCAATCCTCTCGGCCTTGAGTTTGGCGTAGTCCTCCACGCTCATGGGCGCCAGCTCGACGTTGATGCGGCGGATGGTGCTGCCCTTCTCGTCCTTGGCGGCATAGGTGCGGCGGATGGCCTCGACCATATAGTTGGCGTCGTTGCGCGGGCTCTCGCCGCAGATGAGCAGGGCGCGCTTGTGCCCCATACGCAGGAGGTGCAGCGTCTCGGTCTCGATCTCATCGAGGGTGAGGATCTTGCGTTTCAGGGCCTTGTTGTCGCGGCGGAAACCACAATAGACGCAGTTGTTCACGCAGGCATTGCCGGTATAGATCGGGGCGAAGAGCACCAGACGGCGGCCGTAGATCTCATCCTTGCAATACTCGGCGGTGTCCAATATCTTCTGGATGCCGGCCTCGTCCTCGACGCTCAGCAGCTTGGCCACATCCTCAAGGTTCAATCCCTTGAGCTTGCGGGCCTTGTTGAGGATGTCATTCAACTGGCTCTCGGTGGGGGCGTTGTTCTCCAGCATTCCGTAGAGCTTGTCGCGATCGATAAAATTCTGATGTTTCATAATAATTATGCTGTTTTAGGATTTGTGCTTAACTTTTTGTCACCACCGCTTTGCAGGTGACCTCGGGCAGACGACCCAGCAGGCCTGTAAGGGCATTGATCTGATCCACCGTTCCTTCGACGATGAGCGAGATGACCGCCACCTCCCTGTCGCGAAAGGGCAATCCTTGACGGCAGAGAATAATATCGGCGTGTTCAGAAAGAATCTGATTGACGTCGGACGATTGCCGACGCTCCTTGATGAGTATCGTAATTGTTCCTATTCGCTTCTCCATCAGGTGTTAGGCTTTTGGATTAGACTTCGGTTGACGCTGCAAAAATATGAAATAAAAACAAATCCACCAAATTTATTTTCAAAGACTTGTTGTCAGCCAAGGTCGATTTGACCCCATGGTTTTATGGAGCCACTAGGGTAGTACTAGGGTAGCACTAAGGAATCACCAGAAAACACATAGCGAGGAGCAAGGGATTGCCCATTCAAAACAAAGGGCTGCCAGCAAAAAACAGAAGAGGCTCGCCGAACAGCAAGCCTCTTTGTGAAGTGGCATCGACTGGATTTGAACCAGTGACGCAAGGATTTTCAGTCCTTCGCTCTACCAACTGAGCTACGACGCCAACTCTCTGAAATCGGGTGCAAAATTACTAACTTTTGGGAAACTGGCCAAATTTTTTTTCACATTTGTTCTTTACCATTCACTTTCTCTTCTGATTTCAAGCTTTTTATCTTCAGAAAAACCTGATCAAAGAAGAGCCAGAATACCCCAATCGTGATGGATGCATCGGCCACATTGAAGATGGCGCGGAAGAATTCGAAGTGCTGTCCGCCGACAAAAGGAACCCAACTCGGCCAATCAAATTGGAACAGAGGGAAATAGAACATATCCACCACACGCCCCTGGAAAAGGGGTGCGTAGCCGCCTTCGGGCGGGAAAAGGGTGGCGACGGAGTAGAAGCTCTCGTTGAAAATGAGGCCATAGAAGCAACTGTCGATGATATTGCCAACAGCGCCGGCAAAGATGAGTGTGAGGCAGAGGATGAGCGAAGTACGGCCTTGTTGGCGAATCAGGCGTGCGATAAGCCAAGCGACAAAGGCGGAGGCCAAGATACGGAAAATGGTAAGCACCACCTTACCCGTGGCGCCACCCAACGCCCAACCGAAGGCAAACCCCCGGTTCTCAATGAAATGGAGACGGCACCAGGTGCCGATGAGGGAGATTTCCTCACCTATCTGGAAATGTGTCTTGACCCAAATCTTGACTATCTGGTCAACCACCAGGATGGCGGTGGCAAGGATGATGACTGTGCGTGTGATTTTCTTATTGTTCATTGCGGTTCTTGATTTCTTGCAACAATTCGTCGTACCACTCCTGACCGAAGCGGCGGACGAGGGGTTCTTTCAAATAGAGATAAAGCAGCGGACGGGAATTGTCCTGCTGCCGGGGTTGAAGGCATATGTCCCACTGGTGGTAGTTGACAGCGGCGAACTCACCATAGTCCTCGACACGAATGGGGTAGAGGTGGCAGCTGACAGGCTTGGGGAAGCGGCTATCCGCGAGCGGCGTGTGGGGTGCGGCTTGGCGATAGGCTTTCTCTATGGCGCAGAGGGTGATGCCGTTCTCCTGAATGGCATAGGCGCAGGCGCCGCCATGGATGAGCGGAGTGCCCAGGTCGCCGTCGTTGTCGCGCACGGCTACTCCCTGCTCCTCGACGGCGGCACGGCCCTCGGGGGTCATGAAGGGCTGCACCTCGGGGAGAATCGACTCAAGAACAGGCACTTCCTCCTCCAGCAAGGGTGCGCCGCTGTCGCCATCAACACAGCAGGCCCCCAGGCAACGGTTGCAGTCGCAGCAGAAGCGGCGGTCGGCAATATCGTCGGAGACGATGGTATTTCCCACTATAATCATTGACGGTGTCCTGTGTTCAAAGTGTCGATTATCTTGTCGGCGAGGACAGCCGCAAGCTTGTATTTCGATTCGACGGTCCAACCGGCCACATGGGGCGTAAAGACCACATTCTGGGTCAAAAGGCCGGGGTCGAGCGTCAAAAGAGAGTCGGATTGCATGTTTTCATTTTCCAGCACATCGAGACCGGCGCCAAGCACACGTCCGCTTTCCAACCCTTGCACCAACGCCGCAGTATCGACCACAGCACCGCGCGAGGTGTTGAGCAGATAGAACGGCTTGCGCATGGCAGCGACGAAGGAAGCGTCAAGGTAGTGGCGGGTTTCATCGGTGAGGGGCACATGGAAACTAACCACATCGGCCTCCTTTTGCAGGGTTTCCAGAGCGACGCGCTCTGTTCCATCCGTCGCCTCTGTCGTATCTGTCAGATATTTGTCGTAGTACATCACTCTGCACCCGAATCCGCCGAGCCGACGGGCAAAGGAGCGGCCCATGTTGCCGAAGCCGATGATGCCGACGGTAAGACTGCCGAGTTCATGGCCACGGTTGGCCTCGCGGCGCCACAATCCCTGGCGCACTTCGGCGTCGGCACGGGCGATGTTGTTCAGCAGCGCAAGAAGAAGTCCCACCGCATGCTCGCCTACAGCGTCGCGATTGCCTTCAGGGCTGTTGAGGCAGCGGATACCGCGGCTCTCGGCATACTGGACATCAATGGTTTCCATACCGGCCCCTACCCTTCCGATGCAACGGAGGGAGGCGACACGGTCGATGAAAGCCCGGTCGATGATAACCTTGCTGCGCACCACCAAAGCCACGCAGCCCTGGGCGGCCCTGACAAGGCTCTCGTAGTCATGGTCGGGTTCGACTCTCACGTCGAATCCGGCGGCCTGCAGGCGCTCGGCAAGGACGGGATGGGTGCGGTCGGATATGAGGATACTATTCATTCATCTGCAGTTGTTGTACCGCACGGCTGGAGGCGGCAAAAATGCCTATGCCTCCCTGCACGTTGGTGTGAATCTGTACGGGTTCGGTGAACATGGCGCTGAGCATGTCGCCGTCATAGGTGCTGAGAGTAAGTTCATACAGGTAGCGGTCGTAGGAGTAGGAAGTGACCTCGAGGTAGAGTTTGGGTATGGTGTACTGGTAGGTATCGACATAAGTTCCACTCTCACCACCTGCATTGCCGGGCGTCGTAGAGGCGGTATCCCGAGGGATGCTGATGGTGATGTCATGGGAAGTGCCGCTGATGAGCTCGTCGGAGAAAGGCAACCAAGACATGGGCGTGCTTCCGTCGAGGTCAAGGCTGAGGTTGGTGTTATCCTTGAGTATCACATCATTGCACGAGAACGAAATAAACATGTCGCGAGGCGTGGTGTCGCTGACTACGACGGTACTGTACTGATTGATATTGTAGGTATGGATAAGGGTGTCGATGGACCGCAGGCGGATGGAGTAGTAGTCACGGGTAGCGGCATCGTCGGTCAGACGGAAGCGGATGTTGAAGACGGGGCTGCCGTTGTTGTCGGTTCCTTGGGAGACATGGGCCGTGCTGACAACAGGCGTTGTCGGCATAGTGGTCTCGGCTGTGAGAGGAACATTCTGACCAGGCACCAGCACACGGAGTCCCAGACGGTCGCCGGCTTGCGGCGTGTAGGCTATGGAGTAGTTGCCGCCGACATGGGTCACCGCAGCGGCGTCGGGATTACCGTTGACCGTGAGGCTCACCGTGGCGTTGTCGATCTCGGCAAAAGGATGCGTATCCAGGAAGAAACGGCTGAAGGTGAGACGCAGGGAGATGGCGCTGTCGGCCTCCACACGGGCGACGGCCACAGGAACCTTTTGGGTGAGACCCGGGTCGATGTCGATGACCTTCTCTTCACAACCTGTCCACAACAAGGCGACCAAGGGGAGCAGTATCAGCAATGTCTTTTTCATGGCGGGTCAGAATTTACGGATGTAAGCGATGGAGGGGATGATGGGGAAGAGCGACCGCTGCACAAGGGCCGAGCCATAGACGGTGCCGTCGGCGGCGGTGTAGCGGTGCAGGTTGGACTTATATATAATGAAGGGGTTCTGCTGGTTATAGACGTTGTAGATGCTGATGCTGATGGTGCGGTAGCCCCGTTTGAAGAAGCGGTGGAAGTTGACGCTGAGGTCCAGCCGGTGGTAGGGAGGCAGGCGGTAGTTGTTGCGCGAATCAACGAAACCTGCGGCATTGCTGACATAACCGGAGAAGCTGTCTTCTATCTGGCTGTCGGTCTCGAATTCCTGCATGGCCAGGGTGGCGGTGTTGCCCGTGGAATAGACCCAGGTGAGGCCGCAGTCGAAGCGCTTGTTGTGCTTGTACTGCAAGCTGACGGAGATGTCGTGGATACGGTCGTACTTGGCGGGGAAGGGTTCGCCGTTGTTGAGCATGTCAAACATGCGCCATGTGCGGCTCCAGGTGTAACCCACCCAGCCGGTGAACTTGCCCACGGTGCGTTGGGCCAGGAACTCGATGCCGTAGGCTTTGCCGTCGCCGAGGCACACCTTGTCCTCCCAACCGGTGCTGCTGCCGAAGAAACTGCTACCGGGGAGATACTCCATCAGGTTGTGCATCCACTTGTAGTAACCCTCTATGCTGAAGTCGGCAATGCCGAACCAGTTGTAGAACACCCCTGCCGCCACCTGGTGGCTGCTCATGGGGGCGATGCGTGCCGTGACGGGCACCCAAAGGTCGGTGGGCAGGCTGATGTTGCTGCTGCTGAGGAGGTGCATGTATTGGGTCATGTAGCTGTAGCCCGCCTTGACCGAGAGATCCTCGGTGATAAGGAAGCGGGCACTCAGGCGCGGTTGCAGCGAAGGATAGAACCGGCCCTCGACCAGGAAACCCGTGGCAGCAAGGCCGGCATTAAGCTTCAAGGCATCGGTGAGGCTCCAGTCATCTTCGACAAACAGACTCATCTCTTCGGCGTGAACCACACTTTGTCCGATGATGGTGTCATGGTTGTAGGCGGTGTCGTTGGAGCTGAAACTGTTTTTTCCACCCGTCACCTCGGGGGTGAAGATGTGGTGCGTGAAGTGCGTACCGAACTTGATGCTGTGCTCCGGGGCAGGAGAATAGTCGAAGTCGGCATTGAGGGAGATGTCGCGAATACCCGAGTTGTAGGTCGAAGTCATGGCGGCGGCCGCAAAGTCATCTCCCGAATGCGTCTCCATATCGAGGCCGAACTCCAACCTGTTACGGTATTGGGTATATGAGCCTGTAATGTTCATGAAGAGCTTGGGGTTGAGGACATAGTTCCACCGCAAGGCGGCCGCAAGGTTGCCCCAGGTATAGTTGAGGTTCAAGTTGGTTTTGAATCCTATGGCTCCATAGTTGGTCTCGGCAATCTTGGCTCCGAGATAGACCCCGTCGTCGCCTGAATAGAAAGTGGCATAGAGACGGCTACGCTCGCTGAACTTGTGTGTCACCTTGCCGTTGAGGTCATAGAAATAGTAGCCCGCGTTGACACCGTTCTTGCTGAAAAGAGACACAGCCATCGACAAAGGTGACTTCAAAAGCAGGTCGGCGTATGTACGGCGGAAGGAGAGGCTGACGGTGGTTTTCTCTTTGATGATCGGGCCTTCCACGCTCAGTTTTCCCGCCAGCAGTCCTATGGAAGCCCCCCCGTGCCATTCGCGGTCATTGCCATTGTTGGTCGTGATGTCGAGCACCGACGAGATGCGGCCGGTGAAACGGGCCGGGAACGAACCCTTATAGAGGGTTACGTTCTTTACGGCGTCGCTGTTGAAGGCCGAGAAGAAACCGCCCAGGTGGTTGACATTGTAGAGCGGGATGCCGTCGAGCAAGAAAAGATTCTCGTCGGGGCCGCCA
>ODAI013856683.1_pt1 | contig 12236 bp, 12 predicted proteins | sample 1539321 | NCBI WGS metagenome assembly ODAI01 (sample SAMN02144231, study PRJEB22623) | gut metagenome | biome: sheep rumen | host: Ovis aries | place: New Zealand
GACCGCGAGATCGTGTGGAGAACCATGCGGGGAGGCTGAGAGGGCATTACGGCCAGATGCTAAGTATCCTTTAGCATGTTGGTTATTAATTAGGGTTAGGATACAACCACATGTTTATTCAGGCAAGCATATTAGCATGTATGGATAATTCCTTGGCACCCTAATATCTGCTATACTCTATGTCGGCAGTAATCTCAAGTCCCTGCATGCTGATGACCTCGTGCAATACCAGTTTGGACGAACTTATGGATTTTATCGAAACGCTGAATCCCTTCATTGCATCCATGCCGTCAAGAATAATCTTGTTGCCCTTCAGGTTATATGTAACCCCATTCACCTTCATGCCGCTGAAATACAATGTCTCGTCCCAGAACTCAACTCTTGTTCCAGACATTTGTTCCATCTGGGATCTCAATTCTTCCATTGTGGAACGGTCCATGTCTATGGTCATTCCCATTACCGTCTCCGTTCCTTTCTGGAACTGCCACGTTCCCTGTAGCGGAGCATAGTACTCATTGTCCGGACCCTCAGGACCGTCGTCATCGCCACATGACACGAAACCAAGGCTCACTACAGCCATCATCATGACGGTCACGCAATTCAACAGATACCTTTTCATAATAGCTATAATTTAAATCGTATCCGGCAAATCTCCTGGAACAGGGGCATACATACGCGGACACTATTGCCTATAACTCCCAAATTCAGCGTTACGTTTTAGGTGTGGAAATAAAAAAGGCGTGGGAGTTCATTCCTCCGTGCCTATCCCTGTAGTCCGGCTCTCGCATTGCCTCTATGTAAGGATAAGTAACGAAAGCCAGCCCACGCCGGGTACTATTATAAATCCAGAACATACGTTACAGGCAAAATAGCCTCGATATGACCGGGATATAATAACCCCACGCGAACGCTTCGTTGCATTACTGCTGTACATAGATTCAAACTTGCGAGATTTGACTACACAGACAGGTAACGTTCAGAAAACGTCCTTTTCCCCTTCGGCTGTCCTTACAAACGGAGTCCTCAGCTTCAGGATTCCATCAAAGTATCTTTCGACTCGCCATATCCACATCTTTATCCCTCACCATTGCTGGTTCCAGACGATATGGACTGGCTTTGTCAATGCGAAAATACTAATAATTACACAAAAATTGATATTCCCTCCAGTTTTTGAATGCTGAAATTAGGAAGTTTTAACATTGCGGTCGCCTCCATTGCAGCCTTCCCAACTAACAAAAACCAGCCCTCTGCAGCTAAAACATATACTTCGGCACAGTATCACATGCAAATCAAAATAAAGGCCATGCGTGGTAAGTACCTCCGTCGTGTCGGCCCCGACAAAGGCGGTTTTTGGGAAGTAATAGAGACATAACAGAAAAATCGCCAAACCCTAAAACTTAGGATTCAGCGATTTCACTCTCCTCTAACCTCGTACCCAGAGCCGGGATCGAACCGGCACGCCTTGCGGCATTGGTGTTTGAGACCAACGCGTCTACCAATTCCGCCATCTGGGCTCGGCTTTGCGGTGCAAAGGTACAATATTTAGGCGAAACATCCAAACATTTGCAATATATATTTGTCAATTACGCAATTGCACATGCGTAAGCCCTTGTGCGGTTCCGCCATTGAAATCTATTGTTTCAGCACATCCTCTACGGCAGCATTGACATCCTCTCCACGCAGGTCACGCTTTAGTATTGTGCCGTCAGGGCCGAACAGGATAATCTGTGGGATTCCCGTGATGCCGTATGCCTTGCTGCCAGCCTGCTGTGCATTGATAATCTGAGGGTAGGGGATTCCCATCTGCCCGATAGCCTTCAGGGTGTCCTCTGGCTTGTCCCATGTGGCTACGCCCAGGACTTCGAACTTGTCACCTTTATACTGGTTGTAAACCTTTATCAGGTTTGGTATTTCTGCCCTGCATGGACCGCACCAGCTTGCCCAGAAGTCCACCAGGACATACTTGCCGCGACCGACATAGTCAGACAACTTCTGAATCTTGCCATCGTATTCTGCCTCGAAATCAGTAAACATCTGTCCGCATGCGGTCTTGGACGCACTCTCTTTGGCAGAGTTCTCCTGTGCCTTGCGGTCAGCACGCTCCTTGCGCATTTGGGCAGTGTATCTCTCCAGGAAGTCCTTGAACATACCATTCTTAACGGATGCATCGGCATCGTTGTAGTACTTTTCGTCTTGAAGTTCCTGAACCAGACTTACCACGCAGCCGTTCTCTGCCTTATGCTTGTCATAGTAGTCCTGTACGGCATTCATATAATCTTTCGTGCGCTCTAAATACTCATTGTTTAAGACGCCCAATACAGAGTCCCTGTTCAGGATATTCTTGTCTGTGCTAAGTGCTATAGCCCTGCTAACTACCTCCTGTAAGGCATTCTTGGCTGGTGCAATGACATCCTTCATATTTTGACATTGTTTGTAGAATGTCGCTCCGCCTAATTTTATTCCCTCGTTTGTCACGTTCATGTTCATGGTAGCACCAGGAATCAGTAATGTCAGGAAATAGCTGTTAGTCCGATTTCCATGTGCATCTGTCTTTATGATCATGGCAGGAACAGGCTGTTTTACATCCTTGCTATACAAGATCTTGCCTTTCTTGACGATGATGGAGTCTTTGGCTGTGGTACGGTACTTGAAGTTCTCGTCTGCCATATAGATAAGATACTTGGTAGTTGCTACGTCTTTAGCCTGTGAACCTTTAATGGTAAAAGGTTTTTGTGCACTTGCACAGAGTGTCAGCATCAGCAGCAATGCCGTGGAAAGTAATGACTTGATCATACCGTTTCTGTTTTTTTATGTTTTAGTCCATTGTTTTTTATTGTCCGCCTTTCTCTTGTCCGCAAGTAGGAAAGCCCCTGCTATCAGGGTCCCCGAGATACTGTGGTATGCACAGCTTATGGCACAAGGGAATACAGCCAGTGCAGCCGCAGGATTCGTGGCAATTATGGCCGGCGTGGCAAAGAAATTGCGCGACAGCACTGTTGCCATGCCGGCATTCTGCATGCCGACCTCAATACATATCGTACGCTTTTTGGCAGTGCTGAACCGGAACAGCTTGCCTACACAGTATCCCAACAGGTACCCCAGTCCGTTATGGCATGTGACGACGGCAAGCGTGATAAGAATCAATCGTAAGCCATTGGCACGCAACTGTGGCGACACGGTAAAGATTACCCCTCCGACTATCATGGCCAGGCATATTACGCTTGCTCCTGGCAGTAGCGGCCGCAGCGTCTGCTCGTTCCATTTGCGCAGTTTTTCCGTACGTGAGCAGACATAGTTCAGCGAAATTCCGGCAGCAATGGGGATGATGGTTACTATCAGGATGTTCAGGAACATCCCGTATGCATCTACGTTGATTTCTGCTCCGGCGAGCCACAAGACCAGCAGTGGAGTGACAAAAGGAGCCAGAAGAGTGCTTACTGTAGTCATTCCCACCGAGAAAGCCACGTCGCCATGGCACAGGAAACTCATGATGTTGCTGCTGACCCCTCCGGGACACGATCCTACCAGAATGATTCCGATAGCCAGATACGGATCCAGGTTGAAAATGTGGCTCAAGGCCCATGCGGCAAGAGGCATTATGCTGAATTGCGCCAATGTGCCTATCAATATGTCCGTGGGACGCTCCAGCAGTATGCGGAAGTCATTGGCACTTAGCGTACATCCCATAGTCAGCATTATAAGCCCCAGTATTACACTTGCCCTCTGCCCTTGCTGGACCCAGGCAAATGATTCGGGGAAGACAAATGCCACTATGGCAATTGCGATAATGAATGGCGAAGTATACGTTGCCAGCCACAGGCTGATACTTTTCAGCAGTTTCATCATTATTTACGTTCAATGATTTTCATTTCCTGTGCAAAGTTACGAAAAGTAGAGTGAAGACACAAATTTATTTTGACGTTATCAGTGACACGACTGTTTCGGCGTCATCCAGTATTACAAAAAAACTTAAAGCATGCGTTGCGAAAACATTTTTTTCCTATATTTGTATATACAACAACCCTATACTATGAAAGACAATCATAATTACTGCCTGATACTGGCAGGTGGAGTGGGAAGCCGTCTATGGCCCGTAAGCCGGACCGGCAAGCCCAAGCAGTTTATGGATATCCTGGGAACAGGCCGCACGTTGCTGCAGCAGACGTATGACCGTGTTTCGCGTATTTTCCCGGCCGACAATATATATATTAGTACCAATGTCCGTTATATGCCACAGGTATATGAACAATTGCCCGGAGTGGACGACGTGCATATACTGGAAGAGCCCCTTCGTCGCGGTACTCTTGCCGCTGTGGCATGGGGTAGTGTCGTTATAGGCAAGCGCGACGCCGAGGCACGTATACTCGTATCACCCGCCGACCAGCTTATCTTGGACGAGCAGAGGTACAGGGAGGACATATTGCGAGGGCTTGACTTCGTGTCCGCTCACGACGAAGTGTTGGTGCTGGGGATACGCCCTACACGTCCTGACACGGGATACGGCTATATCCAGTCTGGCGAAGAAATGAGCGAAAAGGGGATCTTCAGGATAAAGACTTTCACGGAAAAGCCGGAGCGAACCTTTGCAGAGATGTTTGTAGCCGAGGGAAACTTCCTTTGGAACACCGGGTTGCATATATTCAGTTCTGCCGGCTTTGTCAGGAATCTGTACAATCTGATACCGGAATACCAGATAGCGATACCACGCATGATGGCAGACGCGGAAAGCGACGATCCCAAACTGGTGCCGGAATTCTTCAAGATGCTGCCCAATTTTAGCCTCGATATAGGCGTCTTGGAGCGCTTGGACAGTGTGCGCGTGATGGAGTGCGGATTCGGCTGGGCAGATCTGGGCACATGGACCTCAATAGGCGATGAGTCAGGGCATGATTCCAACGGCAATGTCATACTCGACACCAAGGCACGGCTGACGGACTGTAGCGGGAATATAATACGCCTTCCCCGGGGACGTAGGATTATCATGAAGGGACTTCACGATTTTGTCGTCCTGGAGGAAGGCGATGTACTTATGATATGTCCAAAGGAGGATGCTGTCAGAGTTGCTCGCGAATCGATGCTGCAACCTGTCGGAACTCCTCGGGCGTAAGTTCAAGGTGCGGATTCGTGAACAGCATGTCCTTTTCGCTCTGCATAGGTATCAGATGAATGTGTGCGTGTGGAACCTCAAGCCCCAGGACGCACTGGCCTACCTTTACGCACGGAATCGCTTTCTTGATGGCCGTGGCAACCTTTTTGGCAAAAACCTGCATGCCGGCAATCTCCTCGTCGGTAAGGTCGAAGAAATAGTCTACCTCCCGTTTCGGGATTACCAGTGTATGACCTTTCTGCAAAGGGTTGATATCCAGAAAAGCATAATAGTTCTCATCCTCTGCAATCTTATAGCTTGGAATCTCGCCCGCTGCTATCTTGCTGAAAATTGTCATATGTCCAGATATTAGTACGTGATACTCGTTATTTCCAGTTCAATCTCTCCCTGCGGGACGCGTATGCTCGCCGTGTCGCCGACCTTCTTGCCTATCAGTCCCTGTGCGATAGGTGTCTCTACGCTAATCTTGCCTGCACGGTGATCAGCCTCTGTAGCACTGACTATGGTATATTTCATCTCCATGCCCGTGCGTGTGTTCTTCAGTCCCACCGTAGCCGATATCTGTACGGTACTTGTGTCCATGCGGCTGGTGTCCAGAATCTTGGCATCCAGGATGGTCTGCTTTAACATAGCTATCTTTGTCTCAAGTTTGCTTTGCCATTCCTTCGCCGCATCGTATTCCGCGTTTTCGCTGAGGTCACCCTTGTCGCGTGCTTCTGCGATGGCTGCACTGGCAGCCGGGCGCTCAACACTTTCCATGTGATGGAGCTTGGCTACGAGCTCGTCATAGCCCTGTTGTGACATGTAAGCCATTTTTCTTGTTGTTTTATAATAATTTGCGTTTATGTTACAGATATATCAATAATGAGTAAAAGAAAAGAATCCCGGCCGTATTGGCCAGAACCCTTGACGTTATGCTCGTATTATCGAATTGCACTGCAAAGTTAAGATATTTAGCCGAAAAGAAGAAAACGAAAATGAAAAATAATATTAAAACGGACAAAAAGAATGCTTTTTCAGTAATTCTTGCCAGACGGAGACGTACATATTGTAATAAAGTAGTATCTTTGTCGGGAATAAGCATATTTTTTTATAGATAAACAAGATGAATGTAATTACAAAGACTGTGTCTCTGCCTGACGGACGTACCATCAGTATAGAGACCGGAAAGCTGGCCAAACAAGCCGATGGATCCGTCGTGTTGCGTATGAACAACACTGTGCTCCTGGCCACTGTTTGTGGTGCCAAGGATGCAGTTCCTGGCACAGATTTTATGCCTCTTCAGGTAGAGTACCGCGAGAAGTATAGCGCAGCCGGGCGCTTCCCCGGTGGTTTTACAAAGCGCGAGGGTAAGGCAAATGATGACGAGATTCTCACATGTCGTCTGGTGGATCGTGCCCTGCGTCCTCTGTTCCCCAGTAACTATCATGCAGAGGTTTATGTAAATGTTATCCTGTTCAGTGCCGACGGTGTCGATATGCCGGATGCCCTTGCCGGTTTTGCGGCAAGTGCTGCCCTGAGCTGTAGCGATATTCCATTCGATGGTCCGATTAGTGAGGTTCGTGTTGCACGTGTCAACGGCGAGTTCGTAATCAATCCTACTTTCGATCAGCTCAAGCAGGCTGATATGGATCTGATGGTCGGTGCAACCGAGGAGAATATCATGATGGTGGAGGGTGAGATGAAAGAGGTTCAGGAGAGCGATCTGCTGGAGGCCCTGAAGTGTGCCCATGCAGCCATCAAGCCTATGTGCCGTTTGCAGAAGGAACTTGCCAAGGAACTTGGCACAGACGTCAAGCGCGAATATTGTCATGAGGTTAATGACGAGGAATTGCGTGAGGCAGTCAAGACTGCATGCTACCAGAAAGCATACGATGTCACCAAGCAGGGATTGGAAAAACATGCCCGCATGGAGGCTTTCGAGTCCATCCGTGAGGACTTCAAGCTGCAATATGCCGAGGCTCATGCAGAGTTGAGTGACGACGAGCTGGCAGAGAAGAACGCATTGATAGACCGTTACTACCACGATGTGGAGAAGGATGCCATGCGTCGTTGTATTCTTGACGAGGGTATTCGTCTTGACGGCCGTAAGACCGACGAGATCCGTCCTATCTGGTGCGAGGTAAGTCCTCTGCCTATGCCTCACGGCAGTGCAATCTTTACCCGTGGTGAGACCCAGTCTCTGTCCACTACCACGCTTGGTACCAAGATGGACGAGAAGATGGTGGACAACGTACTTGACAAGAGCTATATGCGATTCCTCCTGCACTATAATTTCCCGCCGTTCTCTACAGGTGAGGCCAAGGCTCAGCGTGGCGTCGGCCGCCGTGAGATTGGTCATGGGCACCTTGCGTGGCGTGGCCTGAAAGGCCAGATTCCAGAGGATTTCCCTTATACTGTCCGTGTGGTAAGCGACATTCTGGAGTCTAACGGTTCCTCTTCAATGGCTACCGTATGTGCTGGCTGCCTGTCTTTGATGGACGCAGGCGTGCCGTTGAAGGCACCTGTAAGCGGTATAGCAATGGGTCTGATCAAGAATCCTGGCGAAGACAAGTATGCCGTACTGAGCGACATCTTGGGTGACGAAGACCACCTGGGAGACATGGACTTCAAGACAACCGGCACGCCAAAAGGCCTGACGGCGACACAGATGGATATCAAGTGCGACGGTCTGTCGTATGAAATCCTCGAGAAGGCATTGATGCAGGCCAAGGCTGGTCGTGAGCACATCTTGGGCGAGATGATGAAGACCCTGGATGCACCTCGTGCCGATTTCAAGCCACACGTTCCACGTATCGAACAGATGGAAATTCCTAAGGAGTTCATTGGTGCAGTAATCGGTCCTGGCGGTAAGATAATCCAGGGCATGCAGGAAGATACCGGTGCTACCATCACAATCGACGAGGTTGACGGTGTAGGCAAGATTCAGGTATCCGGAGGCAGCAAGGATATTATTGAAGCTGCAATCGCCAAGATCAAGGCAATCGTGTCGGTGCCGGAGATAGGAGAGGTGTATGAAGGCGTAGTGCGCAGCATCATGCCTTATGGCTGCTTCGTAGAGTTTATGCCAGGCAGGGACGGCTTGCTGCATATCAGTGAGATAGACTGGAAGCGTCTTGAGACTGTCGAGGAGGCCGGCATCAAGGAAGGTGACAAGCTTCAGGTCAAATTGCTTGATATCGATCCTAAGACTGGTAAGTTCAAGCTCAGCCGCCGTGCGTTGATAGAAAAGCCGGAAGGATATGTAGAGCGCGAGCGTCGTCCACGTCCAGAGCGCGGTGAGCGTCGCCCGCGTCCCGAGCGTGGAGAGCGTCGTCCGCGTCCCGAGGCACCAGCAGCAGAAAGTCCCGTTGAAAGCGAGGAGTAATCCTAACTTCGGGACATAATAACAGCCACAAGGAGCTATCTGACATCGTCAGGTAGCTCTTTTTTGTTTTTTATTTCTATCTTTGTGTCAATGGAGAGCTTGTTACACTATGCCTGGCAGCATCGTATGTTTAATACGGACGGTCTTAGGACTACCCGGGGATTATGCGTGCAAATCCTTTATTGTGGTCAGTACAATGTAAATCAGGGTCCCGACTTTCTTAATGCAAGGATTCTTATAGGCGATCTCGTCTGGGCAGGGAATGTAGAGATACATACCAGGTCCAGCGACTGGAACAGGCATGGCCATAATCTTGATCCTGTATATAATACTACAATCTTGCATGTCGTTGAACAGGCAGACGTGGAAGTCTTTATGCAAGACGGCAGGCCTGTACCGCAGCTCGAGATAGACATTCTTCATGACATAGCAGACAGGTACGGTGAGTTAGTAAGGACAAGTGATTATCCTCGCTGTCGTGGCTATGTACGTGAGATTCCTGCTATAAAGGTACGTTCCTGGCTGGATTCGTTGCTTATTGAACGGCTGGTTGGCAGAAGCAGGCGTATATCATCCGTCCTGGACGAACTGGAAGGCAACTGGAATCATGTTGCATTTGTGGCCGTTGCGAGGACATTAGGCTTCGGGCTGAACGGGGATCCCATGGAGATGTGGGCAAAATCTCTTCCATACGACAAACTGTACCGTCAATTGGACGCTATGACGATAGAGAGTGTAGAGAAAGCCTTTTTAGATACGTCGGTGATGACGGACAAGATTAAGGCTATGTGGCGGTATATGCGTATCAGGCCGCAGAACTTCCCCGAAGCAAGAATCAGGCAGTTGGCTTCTGTCTTTTATGGCCGCAAGTGTAATATACATGGAATTCTTGAATCTCAGGATGTGGCTCAGTTGAAAAGAATCTTCCTTGAAGCAGGATTTAGCAGGGCGGTTTGCCGCTTGTTGCTTATTAATGCTGCATGCCCCCTGATCTTTTCGTATGGAATCATATATGGCCTTGATGAATACAGGAGCAGGGCGCTATATATATTGTCAGGGCTAAAGGCAGAGGACAACTATGTTCTGAGGCAGTGGAAGTCGTGTGGTCTTGAGGTGTCTACGGCAGCAGACTCGCAGGCATTGATTCAGCTAAAACGCGAATATTGTGAACGTTTTCGTTGTCTGGACTGTCGTTTTGGATTCGAGGTCATGTCACAAAAGTAAAACCCGGAACTTCGGTTTTTATGCGAAGGTCCGGGTTATGTCTTTATCAGTCTGAAATATCAGGTTATGCGTCTATATTGGCGAATGTGGCATTCTTTTCGATAAATTCGCGACGTGGAGCAACATCTTCGCCCATGAGCATTGAGAAAATATAGTCAGCCTGTGCGGCATCCTCAATGTTCACCTGTTTCAGGCGACGTTTCTCAGGATCCATTGTCGTCTCCCACAATTGCTCTGGATTCATCTCGCCAAGACCTTTGTAACGCTGTGTATGTATCTTGTCCTCCTGCCCGTAGCCATAGGTCTGGATGAAACGTACGCGGTCTTCCTCTGTATAGCAGTACTCGTCGTTTTTGCCAAGTGTGCAGCGGTACAGTGGCGGTGTTGCCAGATATAGGTGGCCACGACTGATGAGCTCTGGCATATAGCGGTAGAAGAGCGTCATCAGAAGAGTCTCAATATGATGGCCGTCGACATCGGCATCGGCCATGATTATTACTTTATGGTAGCGCAGCTTTTCGTAATTTGCCTCTTTCGAGTCTTCGCTGAGGCCGAAACGTACACCGAGAGCCTGAAGTATGTTGTTTACCTCCTCATGTTCGAAGGCTTTGTGCCACATGACACGCTCAACGTTGAATATCTTGCCTCGAATTGGCAGTATTGCCTGAAAATGACGGTTGCGTCCTTGCTTGGCTGAACCGCCGGCAGAGTCTCCCTCGACTATGAACAGCTCGCAGTTTGCGGCATCTTTGTCCGAACAGTCGGCAAGCTTGCCAGGGAGGCCGCCTCCGGACATCGGAGACTTACGTTGAACGCTCTCACGCGCCTTGCGTGCCGCAACACGTGCCGTGGCAGCCAGTATTACCTTGTCAACGATAAGTTTGGCCTCGTGCGGGTGCTCTTCAAGATAGTTGGCCAGAGCTTCGCCTACGGCTTGCTGTACTGCTCCTGCAACCTCGCTGTTGCCAAGCTTCGTCTTGGTCTGTCCCTCAAACTGCGGTTCTGCAACTTTGACAGATATGACGGCGGTAAGACCTTCACGGAAGTCTTCGCCACTGATTTCTACCTTGTTTTTGGCAAGTTTCTCCAGTTCCTTGGTACACTGCTGTTCAGCATAGGCTTTCAGCGTGCGTGTCAGTGCCGTACGGAAACCTTGCAGGTGTGTGCCACCTTCTATCGTGTTGATGTTGTTTACATACGAATGCAGGTTCTCCGAATAGCCGGTGTTGTACATGATGGCAATTTCAATGGGAACGTTCTGCTTCTCTGTGTTCAGGTAGATTACGTCGTTAATGAGATGTGTGCGCGTCGAGTCTATGTAACGGACGAAATCCCTCAGGCCGCCTTCGCTGTAGAAGACCTCCTTGCGTATGCCCTCTATGCCGGCCGCTTCGTTCTTGTCGGTGCGCATGTCTGTCAGGGTAATACGGATTCCTGCGTTCAGGAAAGCCAGCTCACGCATGCGGTTGGCCAGTATGTCATACTCGTATTCAGTAACCGTGAAGATATCTGAGTCAGGCCAGAACTGTTGGCGTGTACCGCGCAGTTCCGTCTCACCTACGACCTTTACGCTGTACAGGGGATGTCCTGTTTCGTATTCCTGCTGATAGATCTTGCCGTCGCGGAACACCTGCGAGATCATATGGCTGGAAAGTGCGTTTACACAACTCACGCCTACACCGTGCAAACCGCCGGAAACCTTGTACGAACCTTTGTCAAACTTACCTCCGGCATGTAGTACGGTCATCACGACCTGAAGTGCGCTGACCCCCTCTTTCTCATGTATGTCTACAGGGATGCCTCGGCCATTGTCTTGGACGGTTATTGAGTTGTCTTCGTTTATTGTTACTTCGATATGTGTACAATAGCCTGCCAGAGCTTCGTCTATAGAATTGTCGACGGTCTCGTATACCAAATGGTGCAAGCCTTTTTTGCTGATGTCGCCAATGTACATGGCAGGACGTTTGCGAACTGCCTCAAGTCCTTCCAGCACCTGGATGTTGGAGGCACTGTAGTTGGATTTGTTCTGTGTTTCTTCCATTATTGAATTTCTTACTTTTACGCAGCAAATATACGAATTTTAATTGAAAATAATGCAAAGCATTATAATTTAATTTGCCTTGCCGCGGCATCAATGGAGATTAATGTTTTTTACGAAAAAAGCAACCATCTGTCATGATGGTTGCTATATTCTTTTGCCTGTAAGCAGATAGGGCTATCCCAGTTTGCTTATATACTTGGCCAGTTTGCTCTTCAGGTTGGCAGCCTTGTTCTTGTGTATGATATTGACTTTTGCCAGCTTGTCCAGGGCTTTCTGGATGTTAGGGTACATCTCTGTTGCAACGGCCTTGTCTGTAGTGGCACGCAACTTACGCACTGCATTACGCATGGTTTTTGCGTAATATCTGTTGTGCAGTCTCTTCTTCTGTTCCTGACGAATTCTCTTCAGGGATGATTTGTGGTTTGCCATTTGTTTGTTTTGTTTAATTTGTTAGTCGGAGTCTGATGTGGTATGGCTAAAATGACCTCGCACCTCTC
>ODAI014752407.1_pt1 | contig 12235 bp, 11 predicted proteins | sample 1539321 | NCBI WGS metagenome assembly ODAI01 (sample SAMN02144231, study PRJEB22623) | gut metagenome | biome: sheep rumen | host: Ovis aries | place: New Zealand
CGATCCTTCAAAGATAGCAGCGCTTTCCGGAGAAGATCTGGAGACCCTGTCAACTCCGATAACTTACGAGGATATCGTGTTCACTACGGAGACCTACCGCAGCGGAAAGAAGCACATCAAGAAAACCCGTTACCGTGAAAATCCCTGGGGGAAGATCATCGGAACACATATAGGAGCCCAGTTCTACACGATAGGCCAGAGAAAAGGGCTCGGGATAGGAGGACATTCCGACTCAGTGTTCGTGATCCATACCGACATGGAACGTAACATCATATATGTCGGACAGGGCCACGACCATAAGGGGCTTTCGAGAAGTTGTCTCGCGATCCGACCCGATGAAATCCACTGGATACGTCCGGAACTTACCATGTCAGTCGGCGAAATGAGGCGCTACCGTGTAAGGGTGCGTTACCGCCAGCCCCTTCAGGACGCCACACTCGTAATGAGGGAGGGTGGACTTTACATCCTTTTCGATTCCCCGCAGAGGGGAATTACCCCGGGACAGTTCGCAGCATGGTATTCCGCTGACGGGGAGCTTTGCGGAAGCGGAGTCATCAACAGGTAGTATAGCCTCGGAGAAACCCCATAAAGGGACCTCCGGATGAGAAAAAGAAAGCAGGAGAGAACATCTCAACCGATCGTTCATCTCCTGCTTTTTGTTATGCCGTTGCCCCTGGTCTACAGCGAATCCCCGAAGTCCTCTCTGAACTTCTTGGCGAGTTCTTCCTGCCAGTATCCGATTTCCTTCATCCTTCCGAAGAAGAAACGGAGCACCTTCGGCTCTTCGACCCATTGGAGACCTCCGATGAGTGAACGGTTGTCGTAGAGCCATTTCACGCGGTCGGCGCAGTACTTGACCTGCGAGAGGGTGAAGACACGCCTGGGCATCGCCAGACGCAGAAGCTCAAGTTCGGCGTAGCGTTCGCTTCCGTCCGGCTCCCTCTGCTCACTGACTGTTCCCCTTTCCATTCCGCGGATACCTCCGGCGATGTAAAGGGCGGCGCCGACGGCGGCTGCGGGGTACTGGTCATGGGGAATGTCGGGAACGATTTCGGAGCAGTTGAGGTGGGCTCCAAGTCCGCCGGCGGGCTTGATTACGGGAACTCCGTACTTGTCGAGTTCGTCGACCAGGTATGCTATGAATTCAGGGCCCTGGCTGATGTATTCCATATCGAGGGACTCGAGGAGTCCTACGGCCATGGCTTCCATCGACCTCACTTCCATTCCGCCGTAAGTTAAGAATCCCTCAAACAGGGGAACGTATTCCATCATCTCGTCGGTGAACTTCTTGTCGTGGGAAGTGATGATTCCTCCTCTTGAGAAGCCGAGCTTCCTGGCGGAGAAGTAGATGATGTCGAACCTGTCGGCGAGGATGTGGTAGATTTCCTTGGTCGTCATGAATTTGCAACGGGGCTCCCTCACTTTCATGAAGTAGACGTTGTCCTGGAGGAGGGAAGCGTCGAGGACGCTCTTGACTCCGAACTCGTGGCAAATGTCAGTGACGGCGAGCATGTTCTCAAGGGATACCGGCTGGCCTCCGATGAGGTTGGTTCCGGCTTCGACCCTGACGAAAGACACTTTCTCCGGTCCGAGTTCCTTGATGGTCTTGCGGAGAAGTTTGAGGTCGAAGTTGCCCTTGAACGGGTCGTCGGTCTGGGGGATGAGACCCTTCTTGTCGACGAGTTCGATGACCTCACCGCCGAGGCGGGTGATGTGGGCTTTCGTCGTTGTGAAGTGGAAGTTCATAAGGGCATACATCCCGGGCTTCACGTAAGCCTCGGCGAGGATGTTCTCGGCGGCTCTTCCCTGATGGGCGGGAAGGACGTTGTCGGTGCCGAAGACTTCCTTCACGGCGGCCTTGACCCTGTTGAAGGTCTCGCTGCCGGCGTAGGAATCATCCGCTATGCTCATTGAAGCCACCTGACGGTCGGACATTCCGTTGACGCCGGAGTCCGTGATCATGTCAAGGTAGATATCCTTGTTCTGGAGGAGGAAGGTGTTGTTCCCGGCCTCCTGGATTTTCTTGAGCCTTTCCTCGACGGGGAGGAGGAAGAGCTTCTGGACAACACGCACTTTGTGCATCTCGAGGGGAACCTGGTTCTCCTGCTGATAGAATTTTACTGCCATATCGCTAAGTTCTTTTGTGTTTTTGTTGTTGGTATGCGGGGCATATCCCGACAAACTTACGGATATTTTCCGGTAAGACAATGACTTTTCGGGGGTAATTTGCGGCTTCCATTTTTATGGTTCCGGAGGAAGAGGTTTTGGAACATATCGAGCATTAAAAATTTAGTTATAAATCGTAAGCGACATAAATATACTTTTATGCATGATTCTATTCAAAACGCCTGCAAATTATTCAAAAGGTCTAATAATTATTTATGATTTTCGTTTTTAGGCCTTGGTTGTGCGGTTATGATTTGTTATCTTTGAAAGGCTGGCTTTATCTACAACATGGACTTTTTGATACTATTGCTGACAAGATTTCCCTTCTTATCAGGAATTTTTAAGTCGCTGTTCATGCCGGAAAAAGTCGTCAAGCGGTACCCAATAGTGTTTTTGTATGCCTCCTGTTCCCGCATATCAGATGAAACAAAACCAACCGACTCCTCCTCTACGGAAGGAAGAGGTTGCCACTTCTAAATCATCCAAGGCGGGCGTTCCTCAGCGGCAGGGGACAGTGACTGGTAATCTGAATACACCGGGAGAAGAATCGGGACGGTCCGAACCCTCCACCACCATAACAGCTCCTATAAGGTCGGCCTCAGCAGAGGCAGCGAATGCCCGTGCCGAATTCGACCGGATCACCGCGACTTGTTCCAGGATGATGGCGATTTACAATATCGCCCCTTATGGGAAGTACCATATCTTTTCGGGAGTGATCACGGCCTCGGAAGCGGACACTATCAACAGGAAGATAATGGACGTGTCCGATGCGGTAAGAAAGATGAACGCCATCGTTTCCGGGGATGTCGCAACGATCGATTCGGTAAGAAAAGAATATGAGGACATATACGGTTTGAATAACATACCCGTGAAGAAGCAATCTCCTGGGGAGGCGCCCCAGCAGAAAGCGGAGGATGATTCAAAACCGGCGGAGGTTCCCTCAGAAACAAAGAAAAAACCGGCGGAGGTGAAATCGGGGAAAAAGAATAAGCCTACGGAAGAGCCGTCCGAAGAAAAAAGTGCGGAAGATACTGTCACTCCGGATGATTCCATTGAACTCGTGGATTACCTGAGGAAACGTTATTTCTGGCAAGCTGAGAACGAAATATACAATTCCTCCCGTGACATGTATGTCAGAAGGAATGTATGGGTGGACAGTATTCTCGCCAGCAGGTCCAACTTTGAAGCGGATGAAGACGATAGCTGGATCGGTTCGTTTGCAAAATGGGCATCCACATTCAATACCAGGGATGAGGCGTTGTCATATATCAATAAGATACAGGGGATGTACATGCCCCAGGTCCCGCACCATATTGCGGGAGAAGAAAACCGCCACTTGCTCCTGCCTGACGCAAACAAGCAGTTGGATGCTCTGGAACGTTCACGCCTGTCCGATATACAGGAAGCGTATATAAAAGTTCATGACAACGTAGAATCCGCAATCAGTACAGGAGAGGTTCTCCTTAAAGTTGCCGAGGCCACCAAGATGGCTTCTGAAATCGTCATCTCGACCGGAGCAACGATTGTAACGGGTGGAAATCCTGCAGCGGAAGCGTTGATCAACGGTCTTTATTCCGGTGCGCTTTCCGTCGCTGAGCAGGCTTCCGCCTCTTCCATCGGGGAGAGCGAATTCAAGAAGTCCAAAGCTCGGCTTGACGCTTCTGGGCTCGATCCGGAGAGCGAAGAGTACAAACAGGCGCTCGCGGCATTGGAATCCAAACGGGAAGCTTCTGAAATCAGTTGGAAGAAAGTGGCCCTTGATGCAACTGTTTCCGCCTCTCTCGCAGCCGCTCCGGGATTGGGTAAGTGGGCGAAAAACACCAAATTGGGAAGGACTGTGGCTGTGAAGGCAGGTAAGGTCGTTGATTGGGTCAAAGGCTCTCCGCTCGGAAAAGGTGCCCGTTTTGTGAAAAATAAAATCTCTTCCGTCAAGGACTCAGTTGTACAATTCGGGAAAAGAATCGGGAAGGCCGGTCTCGAAAAGACTGGCGGATTTGTCAAGGGAATCGGATCCAAGTTCGCAGGTTGGGGCAAGAAAGGATGGAACTGGTTTGCTGATACAGGATTCGGTAAAAAGGTCATCAACCTTGCAAAAAAGTTCGGTGGCAACGTCAAATCCATGGCATCGTCCATTTGGGGGGCAGCCAAGCCGTTGCTGAATAAAGCGGGATCCGTGATAAGCGGCGGGGCGAAAACTTTCGCATCGTTCGTTAAAGGGCTATTAAAACGGGCGTCCGATACAAGCGGAGGGAAATTATTGAAGAGTCTCATCGATAAGGTGCCCCGCAAAACGTATATCAGATATACGGCATTCGGCAATAAATTTTCATCACTGTACCACCGTGCCTTCGACCGGTTCTCCATGAAAAACCTCGCCGGCAAGCAGTTGGACGATTCGATGAGAAGTTTGTTGCCCGGTTTTGACAGATCCCAAGTCGCGCTCGATTCCTTCTTGGATTTGGAAGACAAGACGGGGGTGGCGCGCCGGATAGCCATTGACGGGGCCCTTCCTCAGATAACCCGGGCGACAGAAAAAGCACAGGTTGCGGCATTTGAATCAGGATTGTCCAAGTCGCTTTCTTCCGATGTGCAAAGAGCATATCTCGGATTGTTCCATGCTGCCACGAATCCGGCCGATGACGTTGCCCGGATCGATGCCATGAGACAAGCACTGAAGGTGTACAATGAGGCTTTGGAAAAAGCTTCGAAGTCGGGTGTTGAATCAGTGGCGGAAAGCATGCTGCCTAAAGGAATGACAGTAGATATGCTTCAGGAAGAGATGCTCCGGAGCCTGAAAAACAACCCCGGCGGCGCTGGTTTGCTCTCTGAAAGTGAAGCATTCGTCAACTCAGTCGTCCTTAATAGCGCGAGTACCATGAATGAGAAAGTGGCGATTTACTTGGCGCAAAGGGACTTTTTCAATGAAGTCGCGGACCAACAACTCAAATACAAACTTATGTCCGGCGCTGAATCGGGGATTATGCAATATGGTGGCGAGCTGTTGGATCCATTGGTGGAAAAGGGAAAAGACGCGTTGAAAGATAAGTTGGACGAAACGTCGAAAGAAAAGATCGGGCTGTCGGTAAGCAATCCGATCGGAATTTCCGCTCCGAACCCTCTTGATGCATTAAAAGATGTTCTGGAGGAAGGGGCTAAAAACAAAGCGCAGGGGCTGGGACACTCTCTGGACGCTGAACTGTTTGATGCTCCGGAAGATTACGACTTTTTGAAAAAGTACCGAGACCAATACTTGGCGGATGACGAGACATTCGACTATACGGCTTTAGGCAAAGTCTACAATATGTTCTCGGAGAAGGAAGATTCTTCTGCAGCGGCTGATGACACCGAAGAGTCGTCTCCTGAAACTGAGGCACCGGTCGAAACCCTTTCCGAAAGGGAGTCCGCAGACGCTCAGCAAATGGATGAAGACACCTCTGGTGAACCGGAAATCGAAGAAGATATTGATGACGAAGACGACTATCCGATGGAAGAGGAAGAGGAGACGGAAGCTCCTGCGACAATAGATGCGAACGAAATATTGAATTATGCAATCAATGAATAATGCTCACATAATCAAGGATATCCTTCATTCCATCAAAGAATACCTGTCCTGTAATATGGAGGACAGGCTCAACATCGTGCTCAATTCGGTGAAGAAGGATAAGGGTGCGGAGGAAGAGGACATTGTCATCACGCTTCTCCGGATTGAGCAGGAAACTTCCCGCAAACCTCAGAATACGTATTATACAGAGGTATGGGAAAATGACAGAAAAAGAGTTTTACCCACGTCTCCCGATCTTGACATCAACCTTGAGGTCCTTATCTCTTCCCATGCTTCCAATTACGAATCTTCGCTAATACAGATATCGGACGTAGTGAGTCTTCTGAATTCCGTCAAGACGGCCACCAAACCCTCGAAGATGGATAAGGATGCTTTTGAACTTCTCCGGAGTCTGAGCGTTTCCATCATGAACATGACTTTTGAACAGCACTTGAGCATGTGGCAGACCCTCGGCGGAAATCTGGTTCCCTCCGTCGCATACAAGATAAGGATGGTGACAATTTCCGGAACTCCGCAGAAGGAACCCGCTCCCATTGTCCAGGAAACCGTGGTCGAACCCGGAACAATGGACACCCGTGGCATTCAACCCGTTTCACTTCCGCCACGCAACAAATAGGAGAACAAACATCAATTACTTTCAATAATTATTCGTTATGGCACTAGATTACAAACCCCCGGGCGTATACGTAGAGGAAAAATCTCTGCTTCCGCCTTCCGTTGCCGGAGTGGCCACAGCCATTCCCGCCTTTATAGGCTATACGGAAAAAAAGACCAAGAACCGCGTCCAGAAGATCACCAGCCTGCTTGAATTCCAGACGCTTTTCGGTGAAGGAGCTGCTCTTACGATAGGCGAAGACGGCTCTCTGAATGGACAGAAGTTCGTTCTCTTCGACAGCATGCGCCTTTTCTTTGACAATGGTGGAGGAACTTGCTATGTCGTTTCCACCGGGACCTATGCCGAAGCTAAACTTCAGGCACCGGATGCTGGCGTATACACGGATGCGATCAAGCTGGTCGCACAGCAATCCGAAGTCACCCTTCTCGTTTTCCCTGACGCCGCTTTGCTTCTGAGTGCCGATCAGCTCAAGGACGTACAGACGGAGGCACTTTCACAGTGCGCTTCCATGGTAGGACGTTTCGCCATACTTGACGTCCAGCAGAATCTCGACGGCAACTATACTACGCCTTCCGAGCAGATTGACACGGAAATCACAGGATTCCGGGAGAGAGTCACCAATAATCTGTGTTATGGTGCCGCATACTATCCTTATCTGAAAACATCTTACTCCAAGAACATCCCCTTCCCTGAGGTCCTGAAGGCTCTCGGAATAAGCTGTGAACTGAATGAGGAAGATAACGAACCTGTATTCAGCCAGCCTTCCCAGCCTACCCTGGAAGAAATCAAAAAACGCGCTGTCTGGATATCGGAGCAGGATCTGGACAATCCGGAGATAAAGATGAAGATGAACGCAATCATTCCTTTGATCCCGGGATATGCCCAGAAACTGGAAGATCTCAAAGACAAGGCTTCCGTCATTCCTCCCAGCGGAGCTATCGCCGGTCTGTATGTCTCCACTGACAACAAAGTCGGAGTTTGGCAGGCGCCGGCCAATGCCGGTCTCGCCGGGATAAAGGACCTCTGCGTCCAGATCAACGACAGCCAGCAAGCCGGAATGAACGTCGATCCATTGAGCGGAAAGTCCGTCAACGCCATCCGCTTCTTCAAGGGCAAAGGCATACTGGTTTGGGGCAGCCGCACCCTTGACGGCGGAAGCACCGAGTGGAAGTATATCCCCGTCAGAAGATTGTTCAGCTATGTGGAGCAAAGCGTGAAGCTGTCCACGGCTTGGGCGGTATTCGAGCCGAATGACGCCAATACCTGGGTCAAGATCAAATGTCAGATTTCCAACTTCCTGTCGAATCTGTGGCGTGCGGGAGCTCTCGCCGGTGCAAGCGCTGATGAGGCGTTCTTCGTGGAGGTCGGAAAGGACATCACGATGACCGAAGCCGATATCAATGACGGATATCTGAGGGTGAGAATAGGCCTTGCCGCAGTACGGCCGGCTGAATTCATCATTCTGGAATTCTCTCACAAAGTTCAGGAATAACAAATAAAACATATTAGATATGGCCAGCAATTATCCATTGACAGGATTCCATTTCAAAGTCGAGTGGAATCCGGATGAAAAGGAGAACGTCAGCTTTTCTGAAGTATCAGGTCTCAATATGAGCACTACGGCGATTGAATACCGTGAAGGCTCTGACAAGGATTACACCACGCTCAAAATGCCCGGACTCCGGAAATACAGCAACATTACCCTCAAAAGAGGCACAATGGCAACGGACAACGGCTTCTTCGAGTGGTTCAACTCGATAAAAAACAATACGGTCACACGTCGGGACATCACCATTTTCCTCCTTGATGAAGAACATGAGCCGGTTATCTCATGGAGCGTCAAGAACGCTTTCCCGGTCAAGTATGACGGCGGGTCGCTGAACGCTTCCAAAGGTGAGGTGCTCATTGAAAGCATCGAACTGGCCTGCGAGAGCTTCTCGGTAAAGTGGGAGAAGAAGAAATAATACCCGGCAAGCGGTAAAGATTCATGGCTGAAGAGATTTCATACACCAAGCTTATTCCGGCATTCCACTTCGAGGTGACCTTCGTCACGAGCGGTACGGATGTCGAAAATATGCCGGCCATAGCGTTCAGTGAAGTCAGCGGAATCGGAATCGAACTTCAGACGGAGGATATTCAGGAAGGTGGAGGTAACAATTATACCATCCGCCTTCCAAAACCTCCGAAGTTCAAGAACCTGGTGCTGAAACGTGCTATGTCGGCGACACCGCCCGGAATCATCGAATGGGCGAGGAGGGCCGTGGAGAAGTTCGAATTCACCCCGCTTACGGTTTTGGTATCCATCAAGGATTACGGCAATAACTCCGTCAAAACATGGAGCTTTGAAAACGCATATCCCGTGAAGCTCATAGTTTCCGAATTGTCCGCCAGCAAAAACGAGGCGGTCATCGAAACATTGGAACTGGCTTACAGAAGATTTGAACTGGTATCGTAATGACACTCAAAATCCGTGAACTCATAATCCGGGCTGAGATTTCCGACCCGGAGCTCCGGACCGGAGAAAAGGCTGACAGCGAGCCAGCCTACTACGAATTGAAGCAATCCGTGGGCATGACCGACCGGTTTTACGATGATGAACGAACAAAGGAAAACGAAAGATAATGCCGGACATCAATATTTCCACAGGCATGAAGTTCATGTCTTTCAAGGCTTTTTCTGATCTCGGTTTCTCCAAGCCGGTGCCCGATACGCCGAAAGAAGGTTTCAAGGTGATGATAAATCCGGAAACCTTCGACCGGACTTTGGGCGTGAAGTCGGAGAAAGAGAAGACGGCACGATCGGGCAACTCTTCGGGCCACGACGCGGGACTGGATTCGGAGAAATATTCCTTCGACCTCATCTTTGACGGGACCGGTGTCGCCGGCCCCAAGATGGACGGAAAGGCTATGGACACGTATTTCAAGACTTTCCTGAAAGTGGCTTATGCGACGCGGCCGTCGGAGAACGACAAGAAGAAGCGCAATTACGTTCAGATCGAGTACTGCGGAGAAACTTTCTACTGTGTGATGGAATCGATGACGATCCATTATCAGCTCTTCCAGGCGGACGGTTATCCGATCCGTATCAAGGTGAATTGCCGTTATTCCTCCGTTGAAGAACCCAAGAAGGAACCCGATGCAGGGAAAGCTTCCAAGCCGAAGAAAAAGAAGGTGAAAAATGTCAACAAGACAACACCCAACTGCGAGTGTATATGTGCGGAGGAGAGCTACGAAGAGACAATGTGCCGCGCCCAGGAGAATGATTCGATGTCCATGATGACTTGCAGTTATCCCATGTCAACGATGTCAACGGAGCTGAATTATACACCGGCGCTCAATTATACCCCGGTTGAAGGATATCCTCAGTAAAAGTGAAGAAATAATATGGCTGACTTGTCCGAAGAAAAATACCGGATTGCCGGAAGGGTTGACCTTTCGTTCAAAGTCGACGGTGAACCCGTGGACTGCTCTTCTACGCTGGTGAGCGTGGAGACCATGTGCACTGTCGGCCGGATAGCGACGGCCAGTATCGTTTTCCAGGATGATCCCGAAACGCTTTCAGAAACTGATTCGGAAGTTTTCGGTATCGGGAAAACGGTCGAGATCGGAATCGGAAGGGAGGGAGAGACGCAGTCAGTTTTCAAAGGGACCATAACCGACAGGGCACTTAAAATGGGAAGCGGTGGAATCGAGGCGGTGGTGACGGCCCGTCATGATGCGTTCAGGATGACACTTGAGCGGCATTTCCGCACTCATGAAGGGATGACTGACGCCGACATCATCCGGACTCTCGCTGAAGAACACGGAATACAGGTAAAGACTGATTCCACCCCAGCGACGCATGAAAAGGTCGTCCAGTACAATTGTACGGACTGGGATTTGGTCAATCTGAGGGCTGATGCGGCCGGTCTTCTTCTTTTTACGGCACCGGAGGGAATTCGCGCCGTTTCGCCGGACCCCGGAGGAGAACCGGTAATGACCCTCGCCAACGGATTCTCGCTCAACAAACTCCAGTTGGAGATCAGCGGCCGTGACCGCTTCAAGTCGGTCAAGACCGAGGCATGGAATTATTCTTCCGGAGGGAAGGATGAATCTGAAGCCTCCACGGGCGGAAACGACACAGCCCAGGGTACCGAAACCACGGATGCCTTGGCTGGAAAGATGGGAAACGAAAGCCGTACCCTCAGGCTCCTCAGCGGACAGGGCAAGCCCGACGCCATGCAGCAGATGGCGGCCGCCGAGGCCGTGAGGACGGGACTTTCCCGGATTACCGGAAAAGTGTCCGCTCCGGGTTATGCCGGAGTTATGCCGCTTGACATGATCTCTCTGGAGGGGATAGGGAAGAGTTTCAACGGGAAGGCCCTTGTCACTACGGTGATCCAGAGCTACAGGGACTCTTATTGGGAAACGACTTTGGGACTCGGTATGAGCAAGATCCCGTTCCACCGTAGGTTCAGTGACATCTCGACGGATCCGGCGGACGGGGCCATGGGAGCGACGCACGGACTTCAGGTGGCAGTCGTCGTCGCCCTCGAGGGTGATCCCGAAGGTGAAGAGCGGATTCAGGTGAACCTGATGGGTGAAGATACCGCCCCGGTATGGGCCCGGGTCGCCGCCCCGTATGCGGGAGAGGGACGCGGACTCGTCTTCCTTCCCGAAATCGGGGACGAAGTCATTGTCGGATTCATGGGCGGAAATCCATCGGAGGCGGTGGTTCTCGGATCCTTGCATAGCAGCGGAGCCGCTTCGCCTACAGAAAAGTCGGACGACAACAACATAAAAGGTATGGTGACCCGTGAAGGAGTCCGGCTTGAATTTGATGACGAAAAGAAACATGTCGTTGTCGAGACCCCCGGTGGAAACCGCATCACCGTCAGTGACGATGAGGGCGGAATTCTCCTCGAAGACGGCAACGGCAACAAAGTGACGCTCTCTTCCGACGGAATACTCCTGGACAGCGCAAAGGATGTCTCCGTCAAAGCGAAGGGCGACGTCAAGATAGAAGGTACGAATATAACACTTTCGGCGAATGCGCAACTTTCGGCGAAAGGCAACGGTTCGGCGGAGATTTCCAGCAGCGGCAACACTGTCGTCAAGGGATCCCTCGTACAAATCAATTGATATAGTTATGGCAGCAGCGGTAAGAGTGGGAGACATCACCAATCACGGCGGGACCGTCACCGGCCCCGGAGTGTCGACTGTCCTGATAGGCGGAATGCCTGCGGCGGTCATGGGCGATCTTCACACATGTCCGATACCTCCGCCTCCCCACGTCCCCTCGTCACCGTTCCTCAGCGGAAGCTCATCGGTGCTCATCGGAGGACGTCCCGCACTGCGGACGACAGATGTCTGCGGATGCGGCGCTATGGCGGTTGCGGGCTGCCCCACTGTCATGATAGGAGGATAGGTTATGGAAGATATCATTGGAAAGGGGTGGAGTTTTCCCCCGCATTTCACAAAGGCCGGCGGTGTGGAGATGACCTCGGGAACCGAAGAAATCGAGGGCTCGCTCGCGGCCATATTCTCCACCCGTATCGGAGAACGTCTTTTCAGACCTGATTTCGGATGCGACATGGAGGAATACCAGTTCACGCCGATGGATTCATCTTCGGCTTCGAAGTTGCGCCGCACCATCGAAAAGACTGTCCGTAAATACGAACCGAGGATTGATGTGGTCGAGGTCGGCCTTGAGGGGACTGACTTCCAGGAAGGGAAGCTCAGAATCAGCATCAAATACACTCTGAAGGATTCCTATGACAATGACAACATCATCTATCCTTTCCATTATGAAAACAACATTTAGCGTATGTCCGACATAACGAACAGATTCCTCTTCTCCCATGCAGGTATGCTCCAATCCGAAAGGTTGGAACAGGCCCCGGATCCGAATGC
>ODAI010537739.1_pt1 | contig 12234 bp, 13 predicted proteins | sample 1539321 | NCBI WGS metagenome assembly ODAI01 (sample SAMN02144231, study PRJEB22623) | gut metagenome | biome: sheep rumen | host: Ovis aries | place: New Zealand
GCAGACAATAATGTGAACTGCCGCTGCTGGATTTCAATCGCCAAACAAAGTTCAAAAGGCGATAAGCCTTGAAATATATAGTCTAGGGAAAGACGGTAAAAGTCGCACAGAGACAGGGAAGTCTTTAAAACGCAAAGGAGGACACTTTGAAAATCAACGTAAATGATATCTCTGGTTATGCAGAGATGACTGCCGAAGAAAAAGTGGCAGCACTTGAAGCAATGGAAGTTACGGATACGGATACAGAGCGTAAATACAAAGACCTCATATCCAAAGCCAATTCAGAAGCCAAGAAGTACAAGGATGCCATGCGAGAGGCAGAAGACAGGCTGAAAGGTCACATGACCGAAGAGGAGAGGCTGAAACAGGAACAGGAAGACCGCTACAAAGCTATCGAGGAAGAAAACCTCAAGCTGAAACGGGATATGACAATCTCGCAGAAGACAGCTTTTTATCAAAGTATAGGCTTTGATGAGGAACTAGCCAAAGAGACAGCAACGGCATTTGTGGACGGTGACTTTGATACTGTCGAAGCAAACCAAAAGAAAGCACACGAAGCATTTGAGACAGCATTGAGACAGAGTGTCCGGGAGGAAACGGTGCGTAGTACACCGCATCCAACCAATAACAGTAACACAAATAGTCTGACGAAAGAGCAGATTATGAAGGAGAAAGATGCTATCAAACGACAGAAGTTGATAGCAGAAAACATGCATTTATTTATTTAAGGAGATTAGAATATGCCAGCTAGAGATAATCTAACCAAAACAACAAACTCCACTATCACCCCACGGGCAATTGATTTCCTGTCGAGATTCCAGGAGGATTTCTCTCATCTGATTAACATCGCAGGAATCACACAGATGATCCCGAAGGTGAGTGGAACAACTCTTAAAGTAACCAAAGCAAACGTGACACTGGAAAGTGGGCTTGTCGAGGAAGGTGCTGAGATTCCGTTCTCTCAGGCAACACTGGAAGAAGTTCCGATTGGTGACATTACTCTTGAGAAATATTCCAAGGGCGTGTCTATGGAAGAGATTTCCAAGAACGGATATGATGTTGCAATCGTAAAGACTGACAACAAGTTCCGCTTTGAACTTCAGAAAGTGATTAAGGATAAATTTTATTCATTCCTTAACACTGGTACGCTGACCGCTAAAGACACCACTTTTCAGATGGCACTGTCTATGGCAAAAGGGCGTGTCCTGGATGCACAGAGCAAGCTGAATGTTACTGGTGGTGAAATCGTAGCATTTGTGAACTACCTTGACTTCTATGCATATCTTGGTGGAGCAGCGATCACTGTTCAGACAGCTTTCGGCATGAACTACGTACAGGATTTCATGGGTTACAGAACCATCTTCCTGTGTGATGGCAACGAAGTTGCTAAGGGTACTGTTATTGCTACCCCGGCAGACAACCTCATTTGCTACTACATCAATCCGGGCGAGATTGATTTCTCCGCTGCCGGACTGGTCTACAACGTAATGGGTGTTACACCGATCCTTGGATTTACAGTTGATGCAGACTACAGACGGGCAACATCCGATGCTTTCGCAGTCATGGGTGTTGTGATGGCAGCCGAATACCTTGACCTCATTGCAGTTGAGACTGTTGAAGCAAGCGGTTCTATCGGCACTGTGACCCTGGTATCCGCAGCCGGAACGACTAAAGGCACGAAGCTGACTGTTACCTACACACTTGGACAGGGTGAAGCACTCTATTATCACACTGGTTCTGCCCCGACTGTTCCGACATATCTTGAAGATATGGATTCCAGTTGGAAAGCACTCCCGGCACTGACCAGTGGTGTTCTCGATAACTTTGAGGTTACTGGTGCGAAGATTGTTGTCGCAGCTTTCAACGGTGCGGGACAGGCAGTTGCAACATCCAGTGCAACAACGATTACCAACAAATCTTGAGCATAGGAGCGTAAGCAGATGGCAAGCACAGAAGAGTTAATCACTACAATCAATCTTATGTTGGGAGAAAGCTATTCAGACGAATTGCTGTCTGCTTACATTACACAAGCCCAGACGGAGTGCCTCAACTGGGAATACTCACTGATTGGTATCCCCGAACTGGAAGAGGGGGAAACACGGGATTACAGCAAGTACGATTCACTTGTGATAGATGCCGTAATTTTCGGACTTTCCATTCGGGGTGCTGAAGGTGAGACACAGCATTCCGAGAACGGCATTCTGCGAGGCTATAAATACTCTGATATGAGGCAGTACATCCATGCTCACCTCATTCCGTATGTGAAAGTGTTATGAGACGATTAAAGAGAAACCAGAGAGAGTTTATCTATGAAACGATTAAAGGCACACAGCAGAGGACAGATACCCAAGGTTATAAGACTGCGATCCATGATGTGGAATATAACGAAGCGGTTACTGCCAAAGGCTGTGTGGTCTTTAAGGGTACATCGAGTCATAAGCCGTATGGAATAGAGGAAGACTGGTCTGTCCAAATTATTCCGAATGAAATGCTCAGTATCACTGTGGGTACAAGGATCACGATAGACGGCAAGTATTATTACGTTTTATCCCATCCGACTACAATGAACGAGCAGAGGATTTTCTGCAAATGAACATAAAGATTACCTTGGACAACTTGAATGATGCGATTAAGCAGATAGAGGCACTTAAAACGAAAGTGGAGAACTTTACTGCTGACCTTGCGGAAGATGCTAAATCCGGCATTGGGTATTCAAGCGTAAGCGTTAATCATAGCGGAGAGAACCATTCGATTATTGCAGAGGATGACAATATCGCATTTGCGGAATTCGGAGCAGGGTATATGGCTGACACGGTTGATGGTTTCAGCCGTTTGGGTGGTGACGATTTTGTCAGTTATCCGGGCATTTGGTCGGAATCTCACGGAAGAACATTCCAACACCATCAAGCCTCTGGCAAAGACCCCAGTACCTACAAATACAACCGAAGACCGCTTAGATATATGGAATCAACTGCCCTCAGACTGCATCAGAGCATTGAACAGAAAGCAAGGGAGTATTTTAAATGATTACGATGAATCAAATCTATGACAGACTGGTGACTGCCTTGGATGGCGTATATGTGACCAGATACTACGAAGAGATTAACAGGCAACTCCCTTGCGTATACATTCGGGAATCCCATTCTCCGCTCTACGCAGCCATGAATCTTGATTTTTCCGATGAGCAGAACAGAGTGTATTTCTACATTGAGATATACGGCAGAGAGACAGACAGCATTGCTCAAATCATTGAGACAACAATGCGAGGCATGGGATTTCTCGAAGAACTGAGCGAAATGATACCCAACTATGACCCCTCGATTGAGCGCATTTCCTTGCGTTTCCAGAGGGTAATCTGCGGAGGTGACACACTCGATGAAATGTAAGAATTGTGGAAAGGATGTCTTCCCCGGTCAGTTCCGTTGCGAACATTGCGGAACACTTCATCCGACTGAGGAAGATACTTCAAAAAAGAAACCTACTACCAGAACAACAAAGAAAACTAAGGAGGAATAAACAATGGCATTAGAACTGTCAACCATTGGCGTGAAGTTTAAATATGCGGTTGAATCGACAGCCGGAACAAAGCCATCTAACTTTACGGAGATCACCAATATCATCTCCCTTGGCGAAATGAATGCACAGCCGGATCAGCTTGACTGTACAGACCTTTCCGATTCTTGGAGAAGATATGTGGCAGGCGTTAAGGATTCCGGAGGTGACTTCCAGGTAGGTGCAAACCTTACCGTTGCATTTAAGACTGCGTGGGAAGCACTTGTCACAGCATCCGAAACCGCAAGAGCAGCCGGGAAGGACACTTGGTTTGAAATCGAGTTCCCGGGAGGACTTACATCCTTCTACTTCACTGGCGAGCCTGTTGAACTTGGTACACCGAGCATCGAGGTTAACCAGGTATTACAGGCAACTGCCCACATTGTGCCGAACACTATTTCCGGTTGGGCAGCATCTTCCACTTGATAGGCATTACACATGGGGAGAGCATTTGTCTCTCCCCAATTATTAAAACAGTTTGAATTTGATATGGAGGTATCACATGGACAACAAAAAAAAGAAAATAAGAATTTCGTACGATGATACAGAATACGTTCTGGAGTTTACGCCGGATTCCCTCAAACAGATGGAGAGGAACGGTTTCAACTTTACTAAGATGAACGATTATATTCTGACTGCACCGGAAGAACTTTTCTATGGTGCGTTTATTACAAACCATAAGAGAGTGCCACAGGCAAAAAGAAAAGAAATCTGGGATAGCCTCTGTAATCAGAACGAGAATGGCGAATATCTGACAGATGTCATTGGCGATATGATCAGCGAAGCCATTACGGAACTGAACACGCACCAGGGAAACGTGGCTTGGAGCGTGGAGAGATAGACGAAGACGATCCCACACGTTCCGATCAACCGAAGACGATGGAGGAACATTTAGATGACCTGTGCATGTACTACATGAGCATGGGAGTACCGTATGATGAATTCTGGTACGGAGACTATTGTTCCTTGAAATATTACGAAGCTGTCTACATGAGACAGCGAAAAGTCCGAAATGAAGAATTTTGGATGCAAGGGATATACCACTATGACGGAGTAGCGATTGCCCTGTCCAATGCTTTTAGGGATAAAGGGCATAAAGCGGAAGACTATCTGAAAGAGCCACTTCCATTCTTCCCGAAGACAGAAGCAGAAGAAGAGGCAGAGAAGCAAAAGCTACTCCGAAAGATTAAGCACAACCTCGATCAATTCAAGGAGGCTTGGGATGCCAGCGAACGCCGTAAAAATAGCAAATCTGGAGATAGAGATCAGTGACAACTCCAAAACGACAGTTCAGTCGTTAACGGAGTTTATTGATACGCTCAAAAGTCTTAGAGAAGCCACAGCCAATGGAGGTGGTTTGAAAAAGGTTGCGTCTGGATTGAAAGATATTAAAGATGTTGGTTCTGGTGGAATCCATGACCTTCGTAGAGCATTGGCTGGTTCTATTAACCCGGCTGAAAAATTAGCTAGGGCAATGGAGCGTATTGCGTCCGCAAACAGAAAAATTAGCGGTAGTTCCAATCTGGCGAAAGCAACACAGACAGCAAACAATCTCCAGAACCAAGTGAACAATGCCGTAAGTGCAAGTAATCGAAGAAGCGGTCTGACGGATGATACTGCCGGAATGGCAAACGGACTTAGTGATGCAACGCAGACGGCAAACAAAGCAATGGAGGATTTTAACAGCAGATGTGCAGAGGCTAAAGCCAAACTTGAGGCGATGCAGTTAAAAGACAACATTGCTCAAGAATTTAAGCAAATGGCAGACGAAGCCGCTAAGACCTACGGAAAAACGAATAAAATTTCTGAATCACTTCAAAAGGTTGGAAACGGCATTAAATCTGTTGGAAACTTTGGCAAGAATATTTTCGGACAACTCCTCCCCTCCAGTTTAATGACACTTGGTTCTCAATTTCTGCGTCTTGCAAAAATGAAGATCATGAGAACGGTCATCTCTAATCTCATGCAAGGCTTTACCGAGGGATTGCAGAACGCTTATCAGTGGGCAAAGGCAACTGGTGATCAGTTTGCCTTATCTATGGACACGATAGCTACCTCTATGAACTATGCAAAAAACAGTATAGGGGCGGCTTTTTCTGGTGTCTTGAGTGCTATTGCACCAATCATTGATAGATTAATTGACTGGTTAGTTGATGGCATCAATTACGTTAATGCATTCTTTGCGGCACTCACTGGGCAGTCCACCTATATGAAAGCCAAGAAGATTACAACTGCCTATGCAGATGTTGGCAAATCTGTGGGCGGCATTGGTGGAGCTGCCGGAGGGGCAACAGCCAAAGTCAAAGAATTAGAGGAACAGCTTTCCGTACTCGACTTTGATGAACTGAACCAACTGCAAGAACAGCAGACTTACAACCCCACTAGCGGAGGCGGTGGCGGTGGTGGCGGTGGTGGAGCCGGAGGAAACGGTTCCAACTACGCTGACATGTTTGAACGTGTTGACATTGGGGAAAACATTCTAAAGAAGGTTGACTGGCTCAAAGAAAACTTTGACACGATCCTTGATGTGGCTAAAGCCATTGGAGCGGCTATCCTTGGGTGGAAACTTGCTACTGCATTAAGCAACAGCATAAAAGAACTGACTGGATTACAGAAGCTTGGCATCGCCATGATGGTAGGCGGTTTCACTTTAGAGTATGAAGGTGCGTATAACATGGGGTATGAGGGAGTAAACCTCAAGAATGCCATTATGACTGCCTTGGGTGCGGCTCTTGGTATTGCCGGAAGTGTACTCACCTTCGGCCCGATGGGATTGACATTTAGTATTCCGGTTGCCATTGCCATTGTTGCCATTGGCTATGCCAAAGGAACATTCCAGAGATGGATTGATGACTTAAAAGAAAATAGCGCACAATTTCAGGATACCATTCAGCGGATTAGGCAGAATTCTATTGAATTGCAGAATGCAATTGATATGCGGAATGCAGCTATTCATAGAATGGACAAAATTACAAAGGTAAACGAGGACTACGATGTAGGGCAGTCCTTATTGGATCAGTTTAAACAGATTTCTTCTCAAGAGTTTATCAGCGATGCAGACCTTCAGAAACTGCAAACTATTCAAGATGCATTTAATGAGTTGGATTTAGTGCCTCTCAAATTGCAGTTTGAATTGGTCAACGGACAGGTTCATAGCAATCTGGAAGAAATTCAGAAATTACTTGATGCATATAGAGAACTGGCACTGCAAGCGGCTTATGCGGAAATAGCACAGGAAAGTGCAACAGCTATTGCACAGGCAGATGTTGGCAAGAGAAGAGCAGAACAGCAATATCAGATTGACCATGCACAGGTGACATCCTCAATGGCTGCATTGAAAGATATGACTGGATGGTCTGGTTCTGACATTGTGGCTCTTATGTCCAATATGGCTGGTTCTGGTGGGAATATTACACCAGAACAACTGTTCAATATGACTGGTGGTGTTGGTGCCGCACGTAGCAACGGATATTCGTATGAAGATGTATACGATGCAGTAGTGCAACTGTTTGGCGATGCCTCCGCTGCTTCCTTGAGTAAAGAGTCAATCCAAGAATATCAAAAAGTCATTGATGATGAGACTGCAAATTTAAACATCGCTTTGGAAGCATTAGGTGAGCAGATTGCGGAGACAGGACAACAGGCGGCAGAGGCAGCCCCTAAAGTGAAGCAGTATGCATCTCAAATAAAAACATCCGGGGCATTAGGCATGGGTGTGAATGTTAATGGTTTGAACGTACAGAACTGGATGGAAAAAGATACTCCAAATTCCAAACTACAAGCCATTATGAATGCTAATAATCAGCAAATGTATGCCGGGATGATGGGGTATGGTGGCACAACAACCACTACAAACAAGGCAGTTTATACCACCAGTGGCGTAGAACAGGTAACTGCCCAGACGCAGCAGTATACAAGCGCAGTGTATGACAATAATAACGCATTGTCTCTTACACACGCATATCAAGACGCACTCAGCAGTGGAAACATTGAGATGGCAGAGGCTCTCCGAAAAGGATCACAGGCGATTACAGATAATACGGTCGCACAACAGGTTAGTCTGCCAATCATGAAGCTGATGTACAACGGATACAGTGATTTGTCTAATGGCATGTACCAAGGTGTTACTGCCGGACGGTCATACACAAATCAGATGTATGCCAGTGCAGATGCAGAAAGTGCGGTAGGCACTGCATCAAAAAGCGCAGGATTTCAGCTTAGTGCGTTTGATAAGTACCTTCTGTCTGTTGGCAATACCTCAAATACAACCGTCAGAGGTGTAAACCTCATGAATACCGGACTGTATAACATTGGCACTACATCCAAGACTTCCAGTGTTAATGTCGGCTTAATCAATAAAGCACTGAATGCCGTTGGCGTTGGAGTGGATTACGGTGGCATTGCATCGCTGATTACAACCAATTTAGGAAAACAGCGGTGGGTTGATACTGCTAACAAGATGAAGAATCCAGTGGAATCACGCTTCAATCTGACTGGTAATGATGTGAACTATAAAGGCATTTACTCAAGTATGAACAGCCTTATGCTCAAACAGCCGTTTGGCAACATGGGTACAAGCATGAAAGGCAAGATTGAAGCAACTGCCAACCAGACAGGTCTGGGGTTCGCCAGTGGTTCAATCTACAGCAGAATCAACACAGCACTTGGTAAACAACCATTCGGGACACCGGGTACGAATGCCAAGAACAGCATGGAGAAGACTATGAACCAGACTGGTGCTGGTCTGAATGCGAAGAATATCTATAGCGTTATCCAGAAGAAGATCAACTCTCAGCCTTTCGGAAACCTTGCAACACCCATGAAGAACAACATGGAAAAGGTCATGAATCAGATTGGCTCTGGATTCAACGTGAAAGCTATTTACAACACGATTGCCAAAGGGTTTGATGCACAGCCGTGGAGTCAGATTGGAAACCGCATGGGCAATGACCTTCGGAATGGTTTGCAGAATGTCACGAACCAGTTAACAGACCTTCCGAGAAGCCTGTGCCAAGCGATGCAAGGGGCAGCTAACAATGCTCCATTCTCCAGAGTAGGTAATACCATTGGTAACGATATCAAACAGGGTATCAGACAGGCTGTTCAGAACATCAATTTTGATGTTACGGCAAAGGCGAACGGAGTCACGAAGCAAGTGTCTGGCAATGCCAGAACTGAACTGTATGCATCTGGTGGTTATCCTCAGAGTGGCTCATTATTCGTAGCCGGAGAAGCCGGAGCGGAGGCGGTCGGTACGATTGGTGGCAGAACAGCAGTAGCCAACAGAGAGCAGATTGCGTCTGCCATTGCACAGGCACTTCGTCCGATGATTGGCAACAGAAATGAAAGCGAAACTATCCAGGTTAATACCTATTTAGATAGTCAAGTGGTGGCGAGAGCCAACGCTAAAGGTGTGAAAGCTATGAATCGCAGATACAACATCACTGCGAAAGCATAGAAGGATACCTCCTCCAAACAAGGGTGGGAGAAATCCCACCCATTGGGTGAAAAATATGATTACTATAAGAAATCTTAGCAATAATAAGACAATCACCATAGCACCTTCCAGTTTCAAGTGGTCTAGGATGCGAGTTTCAGCGGCAGATTCCGGGCGTGACCAGACAGGTACGATGTATGTCAACCAAGTCACACAGAAGGTCAAACTGGAATGCGAGTTTGCTGGTCTGACATGGCAACAGGGTTCGCAGCTTTTACAGGCGTGTGATTCTGAATATGTCTCAGTACAGTATCCAGACATGCTGACAGGAACTATGCAGACGAAGACCTTCTACACAGGTGACAGGGAAGGTGATGTATACCTGTGGTGGTCTAACAAGAAGATTTTGTCGAGTTTAACCTTCAATTTCATTGAGAGGTAGTTTTCAATGATTACAACACAGCAAGAATGGAAAGATTATATCGTTGATTCTTCTGTTTTAGGAGTGCAGTGCAATGTGACCCTTGCGAATGGTGCTTCTCTTACATTGACTACAGACCGAATCATGGAAGGTACTCTGCAAATCCACGATGAAATCTGTGATGTCGGGCAGATAGATATTGGAGGTACAGTCGCACAGGAGATATCGTTCAGCATCTCAAATCATGACGGCTTAATGTCTGGATATGACTTCCGAGGTGCAAGGTGTGTACTGTATTTGATTGCCAACGGTGTAAGTATTCAGAAGGGCGTTTATACGCTTTATACAAACAACACAGTAGGCAGAGTGATTCCGGTCTATGGATATGACCACATGGCAGACGAGCAGTATAACACGCCCATTACAAGTACTATCTCCTTTAATGGCATGACTGCTGTAAATGCCATCAAATCCCTGGGATACACATTGGAAAGCGAGGACTTTCCGAATGCTTCGTATGTCCTTCCGAATGTAACTACAGATGACATGGACGAAGGGGTCACAAAACGTGATATCCTTGGATATATCTGCCAGTTATGCGGATGTTATGCGAGATACAATAACCTTGGAAAATTAGCGATTAAATACTTTTCCGTTCTGGATTACAGCAACGATCTGGATGGAGGACTTTTTCATGGTGCGTTCGGTAGGAATATGCTCCGCTATCCATATCAAAATACCAGACTTGTATCCAATGGCATTACTTGGGAGGTTTCTGCCGGAGGCAGAGTAAGCGCATACGGATTAGCAACAGCAGATTCTTATTTTAGTCTTCTTACTGCACCGATTGATTTTGCAGGCACAGGAGAAACGAAATTCAGAATTAGTCTTTTCAGTCCGGGTTCATCCACACGCTCATGGTGGTTTGACGGTGTTGTTGATGACGGAAACGGCAATACTGAAACACTTGGAAATCTTTTAGTCAGCGGTTCTGGAAACATTTACGATTTAAGCGGATATAAGAAACTTACATCATTTTTTCTGTATGTAAAACAAGGGTGGAGACCAGATACATTGATCTATCCCATCATCCAGTATGCCTCCAACACGGACACTTCGTATGAGAAATACAAAGGCGAAGGATGGACAGATGGTGATGATGCAGATGGTGGTTCTTTCAAGGGTTCGTATGGACGCAATAAACTGGCTTATCCGTATGTGGAAAGCGGAAAGACAGAGAATGGTATCACATGGCGTTTAATTACTGATACAGGGAGCCAGGTACTGGCATACGGCACATCTACAGCCACTACAAGATTCAGACTACAGTACAACTTCCACATGCCTATAGGTGAATATCGAATCACAGGATGCACAGGCGGTTCTTTGGAGACTTATTACCTTGCCATGTTCAAGAGAGACGGCACAGACGGAATTCGGGTTGCTTATTGCACAGACAATGAAATGTCTAATCACACATTCTTTACTGTCGAGAGCGAACTTGATGAATATGTACTGATGTACATCATCCTTCCAGATGTAAACATGGGGGATACCCTTGAAGAAGGAACAATACTCAAGCCTATGATCCTGTCTGCCGAAGACAATGACAACTCGTGGGATATCTATCAGACAGCATGGACAGGTGGAGATTCCGAGGATGGCGGTCTGTTTGGATTCTGGGAAAGAGCAATTCCGGCATCGAAAGAATCCGATGCATACCCCCTGTCAAAAATCATGACCGAGCCTGTTGCGTCACTGTTGCGTAAGATCATTACTGGCGTAAAGGTAACGGACATCAATCAAGAAGAAGTAATTGTTGGTACGGAAGATTATCTGATTGAGATAGATTCCAATCCATTCATCATCAATCAGACTGTTGCCAGTGCTGTAGCGACACAGGCTTATACGGTTGTGTCGGGCGTCAACTTCTTCCCGTTTACAGTGACATGGAGCGCAGACCCATCCTTTGAAGCCGGAGACTTAATCTCATTCACATCTCTGGGAAGGAAGTTTGTTACCCCATGTACCTCATTTGATTATCAGTTAGGCAATATGTCTACAATTACATGCAATGACAATGACCTTAATGCCAAGGTCGATTACTAAGAAAGGATAGTTAACTTATGGCTATTCAAATGCGAAGAGGTTCAGCAGCAGATTTTGACGGCACTAAGCTAGAACCAGGTGAACTGGCGGTCTGTCTGGACACGAATGAAATGTATTTTAAAGGTTCAGAAGCCACCCAAGTAGCAACTCCATCTTTGATTGGTTATCATGCCATTTATCCGAAGAGGCTTACGGGAATCTCATCACTTCCAAAAACCTTTAGTGGTGCAACCGGAATCACGGCAGACCATGAGCCGATCAAGGGATCAGCACAGGTGTCTCCTCAATCTGCGATGGGTGGAGACTGGACTGTCACATGCGGAGATGGAACGATCACGGTGTCCGGCTCTTTTGTTGGCTCAACTGCGGCAACCATTCTTCTGGACTTTGGTATCCCGGATCACGAAGTACAAACACTGACATAGAAAGGAGATATAAATCATGCCTTATTTTTACACCACACTGGAAAACCAGGTCAGAGCAGATGGCTCAAGGGGTCTGCTGTTTGATCATTACGACACCTTAGCGGATGCAGAGGAAAAACTTTATATGATTCTGACGGCAGCGGTGAAGAGCGATATCCCGTATCACTCAGCGCACATTTATCGGTCAGACGGACTTCTGATTGAGGGCAAGGTGTATGACCGGAGAACACAGGAGGGACAAAATGACAATACTCACGAATAAAATCGGGGGGGGGGAGTAAGCCACCAGA
>ODAI012648584.1_pt1 | contig 12232 bp, 9 predicted proteins | sample 1539321 | NCBI WGS metagenome assembly ODAI01 (sample SAMN02144231, study PRJEB22623) | gut metagenome | biome: sheep rumen | host: Ovis aries | place: New Zealand
CGCGCTGGGTGGCATACTGCACGGCGGGCACTCCGTCAGCATCGGAGCACTTGGGTTTCTTCCTAACTTCATCTTGCCGGCGCTTGTAGCGGGCATAGATGTCGCTGGCAATATATCCTAACGGGTGACCTACATGCAGTCCGGCACCACTGGGGTATGGGAACATATTCAGCACGTAGAATTTCTTCTTGGTAGGATCTTCCTTGACGCGGTAGGTATGCATCTCGACCCAGCGCTTTTGCCATTTCTGCTCAATGTCTCTAAAGTTGTATTCCATATGTTATAGTTGTTTTGATTTTTTTCGCATATTTGGTGCAAAATTAATGTTTTTTCCCCATACCACCAAACTAAAAAACCATTAAAAAGACTTCAAGCACGCAAAAAAGTATAAAATATTCGTTTATATGAAAAAACATCCCTAAACGTTTGCGTATTGGAAATACTTTTTGTAACTTTGCAATTGTATTAACAATTAAATAATAAATGCTTATGAAAAAAATTTTTACGCTTACATTATTGGCTATTCTCGGTATGAGTAGTGCATGGGCCGATGAGGTGACCATGAAGCATTCCTTTACAACAACAGAAAACATGAAGGCAGACGGCTCTAACGAGGCTGCAACGTTTGGTCTTGATGCGTCTGCATGGTCAGTCACTGCCGATAAGGGAGCGGCAAGTAATGCTCCTGGTTTAAATAAGGCTGGTGACTTCCGCTTGTATTGGAATGCCAATGGCGGTAATACCATCACCGTTTCATCGCTCACGGGTGCTACCATCACGTCGATAGCCATGACATTTAACGGTGCATCGTATAGCAACGCGAGTGTTACTGTCGAAGGCAATGCTGTCTCGGGTACTGACGGCAACTTTGCTATTAACAGCAGTTCTTTCACTATTGGCAATGGAAATACCACCAATACTCAGGTTCGTATTTCACAGATTGTCATTACCTATACAGCGGGCGCTTCTGACAACAAGCAAACTACTACAGTAGTGCTCTCTGACGACTATTTCATCAAGGCCACTCCCGGCAAGGATGCCACGCTGGCTCTGCCCACAGCTACGGTGAAGGCCGGCAATACTACCGTTGCCGGAGCAACGGTCACGTGGAGCAGCAGTGACGAATCGCTGGCAAAGATTAACGGTAGCAATATCGAACTGGTGAATCCTACTGAAGGCGGCATCGTCACCATCACGGCCTCGTATGCCGGCGATGATACGTATAGGCAGAGTTCGGCAAGCTACAAGTTGAGTGTTTACAAAGGATATTTCACTCTGGCCGCAATGCTGAAGGATGTCACTAATGGTAATGAAAAGTGGAACAATGGCGTGATGGTGTCTTATTGGGGTATTATCGAACAGCAATCCATGACTTCAGCGGTATTGCAGGTTGTTTATGTCAACGGTCAGAATACTTACATTAATGACGGACAAAACAGCATGTTGCTCTACGGTAGCAATCTCGGACTAACCACAGGTCAACTGATTACAAGTGACCTTGAAAACGGTCAGAAGGGTGCTATCTATGGCACGCTGAAAGTTTTCAATGGTCTGCCCGAATTTGAAGTTAGCAAGGATGACATCGAGTTCACAGTATATGGTGATGGTCCTACGCCTACACCCACTGAAATCACAATTGACAAGCTGGGTGAGAACGTCAATGGCTACCTGACCATCAAGGATGCTGAATATGTCAGTGCAAATGGTAAGAACCTGGTTTTCAAGGTGGGTGAAACCGAGTTTGCTGTCTATAACCAGTGGAATATGAATATCGATGATTTGGTAGCAGGTGCCAAGTACACACTGACGGGCATGGGTTCAAGATACAAAGAGAACTACCAGCTCTATCTCATCAGCTTTGTGAAGACTTCCGATCCCACCGGCATCTCCACCGTCAAGGCTGCCGCTGCCCATCAGAACGGCACGATATACAACCTGGCCGGACAGGTGGTGAACCGTGGCTACAAGGGTCTGGTCATCATCAACGGCAAGAAAGTGGTGATGAAGTAGGAATAACGGTAATAGGAAACTCATGCGGAAGTGATTTCTCCACATGCTGTAGGGCAGTGGAGAGGCCACTCACAAAAAATAACAATAATTTGGGTGGAACTCTTGCGAGTTTCGCCCATTTTTCGTACCTTTGCATGCTCAATCAAAACACGAAGATGGCAAAGAAAGACGGCTCGAAGGAGCTTACCCCGATGATGAAACAGTTTTTCGACTTCAAGGAGAAATACCCTGAGGCACTGTTGCTGTTCCGTTGCGGCGACTTCTACGAGACCTACTGCGACGATGCCGTCATTGCCGCCCGCATACTCGGCATCACGCTGACACACCGCAACAACGGAGCCGGCGCAAAGGGCGACGAGATGGCGGGTTTTCCGCATCACGCCTTAGACACCTACCTGCCCAAGCTCATACGGGCCGGCAAGCGGGTGGCCATCTGCGACCAGCTGGAAGACCCGAAGCTGACCAAGAAGCTGGTGAAGCGCGGCATCACCGAGCTCGTCACGCCCGGCGTGGCCATGCAGGACAACGTGCTCAACTATAAGGAGAACAACTTCCTCTGTGCCGTCCACTTCGGCAAGGCCGCCTGCGGCGTGTCGTTCCTCGACATTTCCACCGGCGAGTTCCTCTGTGGCGAGGGCACCTATGACTATGTGGAGAAGCTCATTGGCAATTTCCAGCCCAAGGAGGTGCTCTACGAACGGGAGCGTAAGCGCGACTTCGAGCACTATTTCGGTGTGCGCCTGTGTACGTACCAGATGGACGACTGGGTGTTCACCGAACAGACGGCCCACCAGAAGCTCTACCACCATTTCAATGTCAAGTCGCTGAAGGGCTTCGGCGTGGACCATCTGAAGAACGGCGTCATCGCCTCGGGGGCCATCCTGCAGTATCTGGAGCAGACGCTCCATACGCAGATAGGACATATCACGTCGCTGGCCCGCATTGAGGAAGAGCGCTACGTGCGGTTAGACAAGTTTACCGTGCGCTCGCTGGAACTGGTGAATACCATGCAGGAAGACGGCAAGAGCCTGCTCGACGTGATAGACCGCACCGTCAGTCCCATGGGCGGGCGAATGCTGCGCCGCTGGCTGGTATTCCCGCTGAAGGACGCGAAGCCCATCAACGAGCGACTGGACGTGGTTGAATATTTCTTCCGGGAACCCGAGTTCCGCCGCATCGTTGACGAACAGCTGCAGCGCATCGGCGACCTGGAGCGCATCGTGTCGAAGGTGGCCGTAGGCCGGGTGTCGCCGCGCGAAATGGTACAGCTGAAAACTGCCCTCGAAGCCATCGCCCCCATCAAGGCCGCCTGCCTCGCCGCCGCTCCCGATGGAGAAGTGCCAGCTGCCGCCGCCGTTCCCGGAGATTTATCGTCGGGTGCCGCCGCCGCCGTTCCTGATGGAGAAGTGCCAGCTGCCGCCGCCGCTCTGCGTAGGGTAGGGGAGCGCCTCTCGCTCTGCGAGGCCCTGCGCGACCGCATCGCCCGCGAGATACAGAACGCCCCGCCGCTGCAGGTGCAGAAGGGCGGCGTCATCCGTGAGGGCGTGAACAGTGAGCTTGACGAGCTGCGCCGCATCGCCTACTCGGGCAAGGACTATCTGCTGCAGCTGCAGCAGCGCGAGGCCGAACAGACCGGCATCCAGTCGCTGAAGATAGGCTATAACAATGTCTTCGGCTACTATCTGGAGGTGCGCAACACGTATAAGGACCACGTGCCGCAGGAGTGGGTGCGCAAGCAGACGCTGGCGCAGGCCGAGCGGTACATTACGCAGGAGCTGAAGGAATACGAAGAGAAGATATTAGGTGCCGAAGACAGGATTCTCGCCCTGGAGCAGCAACTGTTCACTGCCCTGGTGACAGCCGCCCAGGAGTATATTGCGCAAGTGCAGCAAGACGCCAACATCATAGCCCACTTAGACTGCCTGCTGTCGGCAGCCAAGACGGCAGAGGCCAACCACTATGTGCGGCCCGTCATCGACACGTCTGACGTCATCGACATCCGGCAGGGCCGCCACCCCGTCATCGAGACCCAGCTGCCCATCGGCGAGCACTATGTGCCCAACGACATCGTGCTGGACCAGGAGCGCCAGCAGATCATCATCATCACCGGACCGAATATGGCCGGTAAGTCGGCTCTGCTGCGCCAGACGGCACTCATCGTGCTGTTGGCCCAGACGGGATGCTTCGTGCCCGCAGAGAGCGCGAGAATCGGTCTGGTGGACAAGATTTTCACTCGTGTAGGAGCCTCCGACAATATCTCCTTGGGCGAATCGACCTTCATGGTGGAGATGACCGAGGCGTCGAACATCCTGAACAATGTCACGCCGCGCTCCTTGGTGCTCTTCGACGAGTTAGGGCGCGGCACCAGCACCTACGACGGCATCTCTATTGCATGGGCCATCGTGGAGTATCTGCACGAGCACCCCAAGGCGCAGGCCCGTACGCTCTTTGCCACCCACTCCCACGAGCTGAACGAGATGGAGAAGAACTTCAAGCGCATCAAGAACTACAACGTGTCGGTGAAGGAGGTTGACGGCAAGGTGATTTTTATGCGCAAGCTGGAGCGGGGCGGCTCTGAGCACTCCTTCGGTATTCATGTCGCCGAGATTTCGGGCATGCCGAAGAGTATAGTAAAGCGGGCCAACACGATACTGAAACAGCTGGAGAGCGAGGCCTCGTCGGTAGGACGCTCGCAGGGCGGAAAGGTTGGTGCTGTGGGCAAGCCGACGGCAGAGATAGCACAGAGCCGCGAGGGCATGCAGCTGTCGTTCTTCCAGTTAGACGACCCCGTACTCTGTCAGGTGCGCGACGAAATCCTTGGCCTCGATGTCAACAACCTGACACCCATCGAAGCCCTCAACAAGCTGAACGACATCAAGCGCATTGTCACGGGGAAATAACGATAACCGTTAATCATTAATCGTGAACCATGAACCGTGAACCATGAACCGTGAACCATGAACCATTAATCGTTAACCATGAACCATGAACCATTAACCGTGAACCATGAACCATTAACTGTGAACCGTCAACACGAAGCGGGCTCCCTTGTTGTAGTGCTTGTCGAGCACCAGTGTGGCGCCTAACAGACGGGCCATCTTCAAGCAGACGGTCAGTCCTAAGCCGAAGCCTTGCTTGAAGGCATCTACCTTGTAGAAACGCTCGAACACCAGGTCTTGGTGCTCCTTGCTGATGCCGATGCCGGTGTCGGTCACGCTGAACTCGGTGCCGCCGTTGGCAGGAAGCTCCCTGACGCACAGCTCTACCGACCCTTCCTTGGTGAACTTCACGGCATTGTTCAGCAGCTGCAGCAGGATGTTGCCCAGGGCCACGCGGTTGCTCTTGAGGGTATAGTCGTCGCCGACCATGCTCTTGAAGTTCAGCTGCAGCTGTCCGTCGTTGAGGCTCTCCGTTTCGTTTATCATCTTGCGGCACAGCTCGTTCACCGCGATGTCGTCGTTCAGCTCGTAGTGCTCGCGGCTCTCGCCGTCGGCCAGCTCTAACAGCTCGTTCACGATGTCGGTGATGGCCTTGGTGTTCCTGCTGATGTCGCCCAGCATGCTCTTCCGCGTCGCGTCGTCCAGGTCGTAGTCAGGGTTGTTCACTATCTGTGCATAGCCCGTGATGACGTTCAGCGGTGTGCGTATCTCGTGGCTGACGTGCTGGATGAACAGCGTCTTCATGCGGTCCGACTCCTTGGCATGGTCCAGGGCTACCTCCAGCTCCTGGTTCTTCTTCAGCAGCCGTTTCTGATAGCGGCGGCGCGTCAGGTGTCGCCATAGCAGCAGCAGCATGACCACCACCAGCAGTGCCAAGACGGCCGACAGCCAGTACATACGGTTCTTGATGACCTCCTGCTGTGCCTTGTTCACCTCCATTTCGGCGTTCATCTGGTTCATGTTCTCGAAGATGAGGTTGGCGTTCAGCGAGTCGATGGCGTTCAGCTTGCGCCGCTGCACGCTGATGACCTGCTCTGGCTCGCCCTTCAGCTTGTACATCTGTATGAGCATGTCGTAGTAGCCCATGTTCTCGGTGAAGAGTGTCTTGTCGTTGATGAGGCTGATGGCTGCCTGATAGTTGTTGGTCAGAATGGCATTGATGGTCTGCATGATGCCGTCGTTCTGTTCGTCCATCAGGTTGTGTTCGCCCTTGTACATATTATATTCGCGCAGCGTGCGGAAGAAGGCCTCGGTGTCGTTCTTGAAGAAATAGGCCAGCCCCTTCATCGTCTGCGCATAGTTGTAATGGTTGGGGTATTTACGGCAGTAGGGCAGGATATAGTCCACCAGCCGGATGGCCTCGTCGGGGTGGTTGCTGCTCTCCAGGTTGGCCATGCCCAGATAGGCCCCTATCTTGCCGATGGTGTCGGTGGGCTGTACCATGTTGATGGCCTTCTCGTTGTAGTAGTGCGACATCTTGTAGTTGCCCCGGTCTTCGTAGATGGTGCCTATCGTGCTGTATATCATGTCGAAGTAGTTGTCGCCGTGCTCCTTCATTTCCTTCAGCACCTCCTGGGCCATCTTCAGCGCCTTGCTGCTGCGCCCCATGTTGATTTCGTAGGTCACCTCGTTGATGCGGAACACGTAGTAGCCCTGCCTGCCGCTGCGCTTCTCCATGATGGCTTTCACCTGCTGGTTCAGGACGTAGAACTCCTTCTCTTCATCGGGTTGGCTAAACAGCTCGTAGTAGCGTTGCATCACCCGCTTCTCCTCGTCGGTATAAGCGGGCTCGGCGTGCAGCGTGGTGCAGAGCAGCAGGGTGATGATTAATAATAGGCTTTTAGTTTTCATAAGTTAGTTTTTGGTATTCTTGTTAATCAGTTCCTTTTTGCCGGGTTGTCGATATGCTCACCCCGTTACCCTTTTGCTTCTTGCCATACATGCGATACCCACGACGACGAACGGTATGCTGAGCAGCTGGCCCATGTCGAGCGGCATGGAGGCTTCGAAGGCTTCCTGTATCTCCTTTGTATATTCTATGAAGAAGCGGAAGGTGAAGATATACGTCAGGCAGAAGCCGAAATACCAGCCCGTGCCTATCTTCTCGGGCATGCGCTTGTGCAGCATCCACATCACGAAGAACAGCAGGCCGTAGGCAATGGCCTCGTAGAGCTGGCCCGGGTGGCGCGGCAGCATATCGACACGCTCGAAGACGAAGGCCCAAGGCACGTCGGTCACCTTGCCGATAATCTCGGAGTTCATCAGGTTGCCCAGTCTGATGAAGCAGGCGGTCGTGCCTGTGGCAATGGCGATGTTGTCGAGTACGCGCCAGATGCTCAGCTTCGTCTTCTTCACATACAGCCACAGGGCAATGATGAGGCCCAGTGTGCCGCCGTGCGATGCCAGTCCCTGGAAGCCGGTGTATTTCCATCCGCCGTCGGCCAGGAACCGTATGGGCAGGAACATCTCTACAAAACCCTTGCCGGACGTCAGGAAGTGGTCGGGTTCGTAGAAGATGCAATGTCCCAGTCGTGCTCCTAAGAGGATGCCTATGAAGCAGTAGATGAACAGCGGGTCGAACAGCTCGTCTTTGATTTTCTGTTCCTTATACAGCCGTTTCACCACCAGATAGGCCAGTGCCAGGCCGATGAGCCAGCACAGGCCGTACCATCGGAACGGGCCTATGCCCTCGTTCGGATTCCAGGTGATAAAGAGAAATTCGTTCATAGTCTTTTATTTTCTAAACATTAAAGCGGAAGTGCATGATGTCGCCGTCCTGCACCACGTAGTCCTTGCCCTCGATGCCCATCTTGCCGGCTTCGCGCACGGCAGCCTCTGAGCCATACTGGATGTAGTCGTCGTACTTGATGACCTCGGCGCGGATGAAGCCCTTCTCGAAGTCGGTATGGATGACGCCCGCACACTGCGGAGCCTTCCAGCCCTTCTTGTACGTCCAGGCCTTCACCTCCATCTCGCCGGCGGTGATGAATGTTTCGAGGTTCAGCAGGGCGTAGGCCTTCTTGATGAGGCGGTTCACGCCGCTCTCCTCCAAGCCCAGCTCTTCGAGGAACAGCTGCTTGTCTTCATACGACTCCAGCTCGGCAATGTCCTCCTCGGTCTTGGCGGCTATCACCATCGACTCGGCACCCTCCTCACGGGCCAGCGCTTCCACCTTCTCGGTGAAGGCATTGCCGCTCTTGGCATCAGCCTCGCCGACGTTGCACACGTAGAGCACGGGCTTGGCCGTCAGCAGGAACAGGTTGCGGGCGCAGTCCTGCTCTTCCTTCGAGTCGAACTCCACGATGCGGGCGTTCTTGCCCTCGTCGAGCACAGCCTTGTAGGCCTTCAGCACCGTCACCTCCACCTTTGCGTCCTTGTTGCCGGCGGCAGCAGCCTTCTCCGTCTTGGCCAGTCGGCTCTCAATGGTCTCCAGGTCTTTCAGCTGTAGCTCGGTGTCGATGATTTCCTTGTCGCGGATGGGGTCGATGGTGCCATCGACATGCGTGATGTTCTCGTCCTCGAAACAGCGCAGCACATGGATGATGGCATCCGTCTCGCGGATGTTTCCCAAGAATTTGTTACCCAAGCCTTCGCCCTTCGAGGCCCCCTTCACCAGTCCGGCAATATCTACTATCTCGCACGTGGCCGGCACGATGCGTCCGGGATGTACCAGCTCGGCCAGCTTCGTGAGCCGCTCGTCGGGCACGGTAATCACACCCACGTTGGGTTCTATCGTACAAAAGGGGAAATTGGCTGCCTGGGCTTTCGCACTCGACAGACAGTTGAATAAAGTTGACTTACCTACGTTGGGCAGTCCGACAATTCCACATTTTAATGACATCTTTGTTTATTTTCGATTTACTGATTTTCGATTTTCGATTTGGCGGGATGGTGTTATTCCGTTGTATCGGTTTCTGGCTGCAAAGTTACAAAGAAATAACCGAACCGCCAAGCGATTCGGTTATCTTTCTTCTACTCTTCTGCCGAGAAGTCGTCCTTGCCTACGCCGCAGAGGGGGCATACCCAGTCTTCGGGGATGTCTTCGAAGGCGGTGCCGGGGGCGATGCCGTTGTCGGGGTCGCCAACTTCAGGGTCATACACGTAACCACAGGTGTCGCAAATGTACTTTTTCATACTTTTTTCTGATTTTGTTTAGTTTGTAATAGGGTATTTATTCTCTCGATAATAGTTTGCGGTTTGATGCTGTTCATGCAGGCGAAGTCGCCGCGCCGGCAGGGCTTCTGTCCGTAGATGCTGCAGGGCCGGCAGTCCAGGTCGGTCTGTATGATGTTCTCTTGCTGCTGGCCCCATCCTAAGAAGCCCGCATAGGGGTGTGTCGCTCCCCAGATGCTGACGACCGGTATGCCCACGAGCGATGCCAGGTGCATGTTCGACGAGTCCATGCTCACCATCACGTCGAGGTGGCTCATCAGGATGAGTTCCTGCTCCAGCGACTTGGCATATTCTCCCGCCTGCGTACACAGCCAGTAGCGCTCGCACCACTGGCGGAACCAGTGCTCCTCCTGTTCGCCTCGCCCGAAGAGGAAGATGCGTGCATGCGGGTTGTGCTCGATGACGTGTTTGATCACCTCTTCCATCTTCTCCGGCGGATAGACCTTTCCCGGGTGTGCGGCGAAGGGCGCTATGCCTATCCATTGCTCGTCGCTATTCTTGAAGTTGACGGGTGGCGGCAACAGGTTGAGCATGCCCCCTTCCGGCGGGAAGATGCTGTGGAACTGTATATCTACGGGATAGCCTAAGCGGCGGAACACCTCGGCATAGTTTTCAAACGACGTAGGCTGCTGCGTCAGCTGTTTATGTTTTGCCGACGTGATGTGTCGGCGGCCTTTGCGGTGTTTGTCGATGTGTGCCACACGGTAGTGACCCATGTTGAACCGCAGTCGCAGATATTCCGAGCGCAGCACGTTGTGCAGGTCGGCCACGGCGGAGAACTGTTTCGCCGCCAGTCGGCGGTAGAGGGCGTTCAGCCCCTTCAGTCCGCGATATTCCTTTTTCAGGTCGGCCACCATGAAGTTGACGTTGGGGGCCAGTTTGTCGAAGAAGGGTCGTGCGAAGGCACGGCTGAGCACGGTGATGCGCACGTCAGGATACTGTCTGGCCAGCGACCACACCACAGGCACCACCATGGCGACGTCGCCCATGGCCGAGAACCGTATGACGAGGATGTGCTCTTTCTTCATGACGCTGTTTTTTTGTTATTCGGTATTTCGGTATTTCGGGATGCCGTTATTCCGCCGCGCTTATTTCTTATACAATACCGGGTTGGTGCTCGGGTCGTTGTACATCTTCATCTGGCGGTACACCTTCATGTATTTGCGGCCCTTCTGGATGTCTTCCAACAGCTGGTCGATGGCCGTGGAGAGATCCTGCTGCTGCTCTAACAGCACGCTCAGCTTGTCTTGACATTTCTTGATGTGTACCGGGTCGGCATCCTTGCGCTCGGTTTGTTCGCGCATGTGCCATATCTTCAGCGCCAGGATGGACAGTCGGTCGATGGCCCATGCCGGACTCTCGGTGTTCAGCCGTGCGTCGGGTAGGGGAGTGACGTCGTGATAGACCTGTCGGAAGTAGGAGTCAATCTCTTCCACCAGGTCTGTGCGGTCCTGGTTCGAGTGGTCTATGCGCCGCTTCAGTCCCAGTGCCTCCACGGGGTTGATGTGCGGGTCGCGTATGATATCTTCCAAGTGCCACTGCACGGTGTCTATCCAGCATTTCAGATAGAGGTTGTGCTCGATGGTGTCCCTTTCGTAGGGGTTGTTGATGTTTGAGTCCACGTTATCAGTGAGGTGATAGTCGCGGATGGCTTGATTGAAAATCTTGTTCGCTTGTTCGGTAAAAGACATAAAAATCGGTTTATTTTGGTGCAAAGATACGCAAAATAATTGATAGTTCGCTGTTCGTGCGTCATAATTTAAATATATTTTGTAACTTTGCACAGAAAAACAGAGATAGTTTGTACAGAAAAGAGGGCGAAAGCCTACAAAGTGATATGAAGATAGTAGCCGACGATAAGATACCTTTTATCCGCGAAAAGCTGGCCTTGCTGGCCGACGACGTGGTCTATTTGCCGGGCGGTACGATTGGTGCCGCTGATGTCCGCGATGCCGATGCCCTGATTGTCCGCACCCGTACCCGCTGCGACAGCCGTCTGCTCGACGGCAGCCGTGTACAGCTGGTGGCTACGGCCACCATCGGTTTCGACCATCTGGATGTCGCCTACCTGCAGCAGGCCGGCATCCGCTGGACCAACTGCCCCGGCTGTAATTCTGGTTCCGTGGCGCAGTATGTCGAGTGTTCCCTGCTCCTGTTGGCCCGGCGCGGGCTTCAGCTGCATCGCTCCACCATCGGCATAGTGGGTTGCGGCCATGTCGGCTCCAAGGTCAGGGCGGTGGCAGAGCGGCTGGGCCTGCGCGTGCTGGTGTGCGACCCGCTGCTGGGTGACCCGTCGTTTGTGTCGATGGACGTCATTGAGCGCGAGTCGGACGTCATCACCTTCCATGTGCCGCTGACCCGCGAGGGCCGCTATGCCACCTACCATCTGGCCGACGAGGCCTTCTTCCGCCGCCTTTCTCGCGTACCATATATTATAAACACCAGTCGCGGCGAGGTCGTTGATGGCGGCAGTCTGCTGTCGGCCCTTCAGGCGGGCCGTGTGCGCGATGCCGTCATCGATGTCTGGGAGCACGAGCCGCACATCGACCCCGAGCTGCTGCAGCGTGTGTTCATCGGTACGCCGCACATTGCCGGCTATTCCGCCGACGGCAAGGTGAATGCCGACAACATGGTGGTCGATGCGCTGTGCCGCCATTTCCGCCTGCCCCATCCGGGGGTCATCGTGCCGCCGCCCCTCCCCGCCGGTTTTGCCTATTCGGGCAGTCCCCTTGACTTGTATAACCCGATGGACGACAGCCGGAAGCTGAAGGCCGACCCCTCGGCTTTCGAGGCTTTGCGCAACCATTATCCGATTCGTCGCGAGACATTTGCTGTTGAAAAAGTGTAGAAAACACCCTTTTCGACGCCTATTTAATGCACAAATGGTAGGCCGATGTGCAAGAAGACGTGCATTTTTATCGATTTTATTTGCGTAACTCAATAAAAATGTGTTACTTTGCACCCGCTTAGCATGTTTTCAGGCTAAGAAACATAAGATTAGGAATCAAATTATTAACAATTAAAGAAAAAGTATTATGTCAGAAATTGAAAGCAAAGTAAAGGCAATTATCGTTGATAAACTCGGTGTTGACGAGGCAGAAGTAAAGCCC
>ODAI010676626.1_pt1 | contig 12231 bp, 20 predicted proteins | sample 1539321 | NCBI WGS metagenome assembly ODAI01 (sample SAMN02144231, study PRJEB22623) | gut metagenome | biome: sheep rumen | host: Ovis aries | place: New Zealand
ACATGGAAAGACAAACTCAAACTTATCATATTAAATGTTGTGGACCATAACCGTTATTCACTTCCACAGATTCATGAATTCTTTGATACATTTACAATCCGCTTTATCGGAGCCCTCATTCAGGATTCACTTGATCCAAACTCAAAACCGGTTTTCATGGAGGAATTATCTCGGGGCTTGAACAAGTTTATTCCGATTTCAAAAGAATTCTCTGTATGGCAGGACATAATTTCTGTCTGCCGTGCCTACACTCTTCCGGCTCTACAGGCTCACCCGGTTTTCTACAAAAAAGCTGATAACCTTTTCCAGCAGGCCCGAATTCTGATTAACGAAGTTGATTGCCGTACCCAGAAGCAGACCGTTCTCCTGGAAGCACGCAAGGAAGCCAACCTGAGAAATATCAGTACACAGATTCTTTCATGTTCGGACAAAGAAGAACTGATGAATCTGATTGAAAAGTCTCTTCCTAAACTGCAGATTTCAGGCTGTTATGTAGTTTTGTATAATGACTGCAAATATACCGAAGAAAATCATCTGATTCCGGAAAAGAGTACATTGATTCTTGCTGTACGCGGCGGAACAAGGGTTGCCCTGCCGGACGAAGGAATGGTATTCAGGACAAAGGATATCGTGCCTGACCAGATAATGGGCAGCGGCGAAGGTGAACTTTTTGAAGTTGAATCCCTGCACTACCAGGACCAGTATCTCGGTTACATCGTATTTGAATCCAAGGCCGAAATCGGAACAACCTATATGACTCTCCGCGACCAGATTTCATGTTCATTGTACAGCGCACTTCTTCTTGAAGAACGCAACAAAAGCCGTGTAAGGCTGGAAAGAACAATGCACACAATGACAGAAAAGGCCGATCTTGTATCAAATCAGTCTGAAGGAATTTCTACAAATATCAATGGAATTTCAAAATCAATGGGTGACGTTGCAGCCAATATTAAAAATATTTCGGGCAACATCGTAACAGTTACCGACACAATTGATTCAGCAAACAAACTGATTTCAGAAGCAAATGAGGCCATCGGACAGCTTGTTGAAAGCACAGTTCAGATTAAAAACTCAATTCACATGATTAACGACATTGCGGAAACCACAAACGTTCTTTCCCTCAATGCGGCAATCGAAGCTGCTCACGCCGGTGACGCAGGCCGTGGATTTAGTGTAGTTGCAAAAGAAGTTAAGTCTCTTGCAGCCCAGACTGTAAATTCAACCAAGTCCATCCAGGAACTCGTTGAACAGACATCAGACAACACCAAACAGACGGAAGAAATTATCAACAAAACCTATTCTGCAATGCAGAAAATCGCTGAACTTGCAGACAACATCAAGCTGTCAATCAACGATCAGGTTAGTTCTTCAACATCGATTTCTACACAGCTGCAGGGTGCATCAGAAGGTGCAGTCCAGATTTCCAATGCAATTACAGAAATCGCTTCTCTTGGTGAAAAGCTGATTTAAAAAAATAATGCCGTCCTTGCCATGAAGGACGGCTCAAACACAGTTAAACTACTTTATGCCTGTGCTTCTTCTGCAGGAGCTTCATCGCCAGCAGGAGCTGCTTCTACAGCAGGCTTTGCTTTTCTTGCTTCAACTCTAGCAGCATTTTTGAGGGCAGCGTTACAGTATTTGCATACTTTTACCTGAGCGCCATCAATTTCTTTTTCGTAAAGAACTTTAATGTTTTCTTTACCACAGCGAGGACATTTTCCTCTTCCGTGATTTGCTTCGTTACGGATACCAGTTCCGCGATGTGCTTTAGACATAACAATACTCCTTATTTTGCTTCTTCAGCAGCAGGAGCTGCTTTTGCAGACTTAGCTTTTGGAGCAGCTGCTTTTTTTGCAGGTGCTTTTTTAGCTGCCGGCTTTTTAGCTTCAGATTTTGTTTCTTTTGCTTCAGCCTTTGGTTCTGCTTTCTTTGCCTTTGCAGCAGGTTTTTCTTTAGATTCTTCAGTTGGAAGCTTGTAGTCAACCAATTCAAGAATTACCATGTCAGCTGCATCACCCTGACGGAAACCAATCTTAAGAATGCGAGTGTAACCACCCTTGCGTTCTTTCATGCGTGGTCCGAGTTCTGTGAAAAGTTTATTCAAGATTTTTTCATCCTGAATGTACTTTGCAGCAATACGGCGGTTATGTACTGTATCGACCTTGCTGCGTGTAATCAATTTTTCAGCAGCTTTACGAACTTCCTTAGCTTTTGAGCTGGTAGTTGTAATGCGTTCAAATCTGAAAAGTGAAGTTACCATGTTACGTGACATTGCACGGCGATGTGCAGTTGTACGCGAAAGTGGATTAAAACCAGTTCTATGATTCATTGGATTCTTCCTTTTGCTTTGGATTTGCTAAATTTACATTTTTGAGATGACTGTAATCTGTCATACCAAGAGTAAGTCCCCACTCAAGGAGCTTTTCTTTAATTTCAGTAAGAGATTTCTTACCGAAGTTTCTTGTTTTGGCAATGTCATCTTCTGTCTTTTTAGTCAATTCCCCGATAGTACGGATATTGGCGTTCTTAAGGCAGTTTGAAGAGCGAACTGAAAGTTCAAGTTCTTCAACAGGAGTATTGAGCAATGCACGAATACGTTCATCACCTTCATCTCCATCATCTGCGCTAGATACATCATTGTCGTTAAAGTTAACAAAGATTGAGAAGTGATCTTTTGCAATCTTTGCAGCTTCTGCGAGTGCATCATCCGGAGCAATAGTTCCATCTGTCCAAACTTCGAGTACGAGTTTGTCGTAGTCATTTCTTTCGCCGACACGACAAGGTTCAATAGCATATTTTACCTTGCGTACAGGTGAGAAGATTGCGTCCATTGGAATAGTTCCAACAACTTCAATATAACCACTGTTTACTTCGGCAGGAACATAACCTCTACCAAGATCTACCTGAATTTCAATTGTAAGATTAGCACCAGCCATCATTGTGAATACCGGTACGTCTTTTGTCAAAACTTCAAGCTGACCTTCCTTAGCAAAGTCATTACTTGTTACAGTTCCAGGTCCTTTAAATTCGAAAAGAAGTGTGTCCTGTTCCGCATCATTCGGAAGTCTAAAGCGAATCATCTTAAGACTGTTAAGTATTTCGAGAGTATCCTCAGAAACATTAGCAATTGAATCAAATTCACTCTGAATTACACGAGGAACACCTTCAGCATCAAATGAAGTAATCCTTACAGATGTTACTGCATATCCCTGAATTGAAGACAGGAGTACACGGCGGAGAGTATTTCCGATTGTTGTACCGAAACCTGGTTCAAACGGATAAGCTGTAAATTTTCCGTAGTTCGGATTTGTTTCTAGATGTTCAAATGTAATGCCTTTTGGTTTTTTGAAACCTTTCAGCAGATTTTTTCGAGCCATCTGAACTCCTTTTTTAGGTTTACGCTCAACGAAGAGCTAATTTTTTTATACTTTTCCCTGAACAAATGTTTCAGGAAAACCTAACATTTACTGACCTTGGTAAAACAACAAAAATGGACGTAGCTGATACATCCATTTTGTGTATTTTACATACGGCGAGTCTTGCGTGGACGGCATCCATTGTGTGGAATTGGAGTAACATCAGAAATTGATTTTACTTTAAGTCCAAGCGATCCAAGAGCGCGTACTGCGTTTTCACGGCCCATTCCTGGTCCCTTAACGAATACGTGTACTTCACGCAAACCATAGCTTACTGCTTTCTGTACAGCTGTTTCAGCAACTGACTGTGCAGCAAATGGAGTCGATTTTTTTGCTCCACGGAAACCAAGTCCGCCAGAAGATGCCCATGAAAGAGCATTTCCGTTCAAGTCTGTAATTGTTACGATAGTATTGTTGAACGTAGCCTGGATATATACGTTTCCTTCGTATACGCTCTTCTTTTCCTTTCGTTTTTTTACGGTAGCCATTAATTAATTCCTCCGCCTTATCAGACAGCCTTTTTCTTGTTAGCAACAGTCTTCTTCTTACCTTTGCGAGTACGTGAGTTAGTGCGTGTGCGCTGACCACGAACTGGCAAGCCTTTTCGATGACGAAGACCACGATAGCAACCAATGTCCATAAGACGTTTAATGTTAAGACCAATTTCAGAGCGAAGGTGACCTTCAACCTTGTACTCTGCATCAATCAAAGCACGAAGTTTTGCCTGCTCATCCTGATCAAGATCATTCATCATCTTGGTAGGTTCAATCTTACATTTTTCGCAAATCGTTTTTGCAGATGAACGACCGATACCGTAAATATAAGTCAATGCAACAACGACATGTTTATTAGGGAGGTCAACTCCCGCAATTCGAGCCATCTGTTACTCCTTAACCCTGTCTCTGCTTATGTTTTGGGTTTGAACAAATGATACGGACAATTCCGTTTCTTTTGATAACCTTACATTTGTCGCAGATGGGCTTTACGCTGGTTCGTACTTTCATAAAAGTCCCCCTGGGAATGTGTTGAACCCGAATCATGGCAATTCGCAATGAATTACAATTCGGGTTATAAAATATACCACATATTCCCTTTTTTGTTCTATAGAAATTTGTTAAAATTTTGCAAGAATTTGCAAAATTCTACAGATTTCTTGAACGTAATTTACCCTTCTTTACAAGACCTTCTGAGTGATGCATTTTAAGAAGAGCTTCAATCTGGCTCATAGTATCCAAATCAACACCAACCAGAATTAACAGAGAAGTACCACCCATCAACATAGCAATTGACTGTGGGAACTTGAATGCAATCTGAATGATTGTTGGTAATACAGCGATAGCTGCAAGATACAAAGAACCTGGCAACACGAGACGGTTCAAAACCTTCTGCATGTATTCTTCTGTTTTGTCGGTACGGATTCCAGGAATGGAACCACCGTTTTCACGAATGTTCTTTGCGATTTCTGTGGGGTTCAGGGTTACCTGTGTGTAGAAGTATGCAAAGAATACGATCAAAAGAACCAATAAAACATTGTATGTTAAACCAGTCGGCTGAAGTAAATATGCCAGCTTAGAAACCCATCCTGCTGACGCACCACTTGAACCTACACTGGAAATAATCTGGAGCGGGAAAGTCAAGAACGATGATGCAAAGATTACCGGAATAACTCCCGACGGATTAATTTTAAATGGAATATAAGTACTCTGTCCACCGTACATTTTTCGGCCAACTACGCGTTTAGCATAGTGAACTGGAATTTTACGTTCGCCGGACTGTTCATATACTACAAGTGCGATTATTCCAAAGAACATGAGAATAACTACGATTACTGCAACTGCGTTGATTTCGTGGCTGCGAACTTTTGATACAAGTTCAATAACAGCGTGTGGAAGACGAGCAACGATACCTGCGAAAATGAGAATTGAAATTCCGTTTCCGATACCGTGTGCTGTAATCTGATCACCGAGCCATACAGTAATCATGGCACCAGTAGTAACAGTAAGCATTGCAAGCAGCTTAAATGCAAGCTGGTTATCCAGAATCATTGCTCCTGGAATACTGTTTGCATAAACAGTTACAGCAAGGGACTGAATCAAACATACAAATACTGTACCGATTCTGGTCCAGGCTGCAAATTTGCGCTGACCTCCATCCTCCTGAACGATACGTTTAAGAGAAGGGAAGATGATCAGCGCAAGCTGCAAAATAATCTGTGTTGAGATGTATGGCATTACACCAAGCATGAACACAGAGAAATTTGAGAATGCACCACCGGCAAAAAAGTCCATATAACTAGCAAATGCGTTCTGACCGTTCTTTGCAAGTTCGTTGAAGTACTGAACCAGTGCTCCAGCGTTGATACCAGGGATAGTAAGAACACATCCCAAGCGGTATATTGCGAGAATAGCCAAAGTAAAGAGCAGTCTGTTTCTGAGCTCTTTAATTCTAAACATATTTACAATCGGATTGTTTGCCATGTGTGTCTCCGGTACTTATTGTTATTTAGTTTCAGTTTCAGCAGCAGTTTCTTTAACTGAACCACCGGCTTTTTCGATTTTGGCTTTTGCAGAAGCAGAAACCTTATCTACAGCAACGGTAAGTTTTTTAGTCAAATCACCTGTACCAAGAATCTTAACAGAAGCACTGATCTTGCTGATCAATCCTTTTGCAAAAAGTGATTCGTTGTTTACAGTGTCACCTGCTGAAAACTTTTCTTCAAGAAGAACAACATTCACTACTGAATATTCCTTCTTGAACGGGTAATTAGAGAAACCGCGGTGTGCGATACGGCGGTACAAAGGCATCTGTCCACCTTCGAAACCGATGTATGTTTTGCCACCAGAACGAGACTGCTGTCCCTTGTTTCCTTTTCCTGCAGTTGTTCCACGACCTGATGAAGAACCGCGGCCAACAATGCGTCTTTTCTTGTTAGCACCTTCTGGTGCGCTCAAAATAAAATCTGCCATTATTTTACTTCCTCGATAGTAATCAGGTGTGATACAGCATCAGCCATTCCGAGAATAGCTGGTGTTGCTTCCAACACATTTGAAGAGTTGATCTTTTTAAGACCAAGACTGCGAACAGTTGCTACTTTTGCAGGTTTCTGTCCGATTGTACTTCTTACGAGAGTAACTTTGATTTTCTTAGCCATGATTAACCCCACATTTCCTGCAGAGATTTACCTCTGTTAGCTGCAACAGCCTTTGCATCCATAAGATTTTCAAGAGCTGAGAATGTTGCACGTACTACATTGACCGGGCTTGATGAACCCAAAGACTTGGAAATAACGTCTGTTGCTCCAATTGCATCCATGATTGCGCGAACTGGACCACCAGCGATGATTCCAGTACCGGCACAAGCTGGTTTTAACAAGATTGAAGAACTCTTGTATTTTCCAAGCATTTCGTGTGGAAGAGTACCATTCTTTACAGGAACTGTAATGAGGTTTCTCTTAGCCTTGTCAATGCTCTTTCTAATAGCTTCAGATACGTCATTAGCTTTACCAAAACCGTATCCTACGCGACCTTTTCCATCGCCTACAACTGTAAGAGCTGAGAATGACATACGGCGTCCACCTTTTACGGTTTTAGCTGTACGATTCAATCTTACGAGCTTTTCAACGAATTCCTTCTGTTCTTTTTCTTTATCGAACTTATTCTGGCGTTCCATAGAGTCTCCTAGAAAATGATCCCGGCTTTACGAGTTCCATCTGCAAGGGCTTTTACAACACCATGATACAGATATCCGTTGCGGTCAAAAACTACAGTTGTAATTTTTTTGTCCTGAAGACGCTTTCCAAGAGCTTCACCGATTTTAGCGGCACCTTCTACATTAGGTTTGATGCCGGCAAATTCTTTTTCCAGAGTGGAAATAGAAGCCAATGTAACGCCTTCTTCATCATCAATTACCTGAGCGTAAAGATTACAGTTGCTGCGTGTTACAGTTAAACGTGGGCGAGCAGCTGTTCCGTAAACAGTCTTACGAATATGAACTTTACGATGCAGGCGCTTTCTTGCTTTATCATTAAGTTTCTTAAACATATGCTACACCTTATTTTACGCCGGTCTTTCCGACTTTGCGTCTAATTGTTTCGTTTTCATAGCGAATACCCTTTCCCTTGTAAGGTTCTGGCATACGCAATTTACGAATCTGAGAACTGAATTCTCCGACCAACTGTTTGTCAATACCGGAAATTGTAACCTTTCCAGCAGCATCTGCTGTAACAGTAAGTCCTTCCGGAATCAAAGCGATAAAGTCAGAAGAATAACCAAGGTTCATAACCAGGTTCTTTCCCTGAACTTCAGCTCTGTAACCTACACCATTGATTATAAGTGACTTGCTGAAACCAGCAGTAACACCTGTAACCATATTGTGAATCAATGCGCGGTACAAACCATGAGCTGCACCAGCTTCTTTTGATTCATCTACCGGTTTAACAGTAAGAGCACCGTCTTTAACTTCTACAGTCACTTTGTCATTGATGTGCTGTTTAAGTTCACCTTTTGGTCCCTTAACTGAAATTTCACCGGCGTTAACCGAGATTGTAACTCCTGCAGGAATTGTAACAGGAAGCTTACCAACTTTAGACATATCTTCCTCCTATTACCAAACCTTGCAAACGAGTTCTCCGCCGATCATTTTTTCGCTTGCTTTCTTACCGGTTGTTACACCAGAAGAAGTTGAAACGATCAATGTACCGTATCCGTTAAGAACACGTGGCAGATCTTTGTAACCTGAATAAATGCGGCGGCCCGGTGTTGAGATTTTTTCAATACCGTGAATAACCGGAGCATTTGCTTCGTCGTATTTCAGGAAAATACGGATGATCGAACGACCTTCTTCCTGTACTTTCTTGAAGTTTTTAATATAACCTTCTGTTTTAAGGATCTTAACAATTTCAAGCTTGAGTTTAGATGTAGCAACATCTACTTTCTCGTGGCGAGCCTGAACAGCGTTGCGAACCTTAGTAAGCATATCTGCTATTGGGTCTGATGCACTCATTCTACTTCCTCCACTACCAACTTGATTTTGTTACGCCTGGTAAAAGGCCTTCGCTTGCCAACTTGCGGAAGCAGAGACGACACATCTTAAACTTACGCAAATATCCGCGTGGACGACCACAAATCTGACATCTGTTATAGCTACGAGTGCTATAGCGAGGTGTACGATTTGCTTTGATAATCATTGATTTCTTAGCCATGATTCCTCACCTACTTTCTGAAAGGCATTCCGAACTTGGTAAGCAATGCACGACCTTCAGCATCTGTGCGAGCGCTTGTTACAATCGAGATGTTCATACCAGCAATCTTTACGATTTTGTCGAAGTCGATTTCTGGGAAGATAATCTGTTCTGTAATACCAAGAGAGAAATTTCCGTGTCCGTCAAAACCAGTTGCCTTGATTCCGCGGAAATCCTTAACACGAGGTAATGCTACATTGATAAGGCGGTCCAAAAATTCATACATAATTGTTCCGCGCAATGTAACCATTACACCAACTTCATTGCCCTCACGAAGTTTAAAGTTAGCAATACTCTTCTTAGCCTTAGTCTTAACAGCGTGCTGTCCAGTAATCTGAGTCAAATCAGTTACTGCGGCGTCAAGGAGTTTCTTGTTAGTGAGAGCTTCGCCAACACCCATGCTTACTACTACTTTTTTGATAGCAGGAATCTGCATTACGGATGTGTAACCGAGTTCTTTGAAGAGCTCAGGAGCGATAGTGTCCTTATAGACTTTCTTAAGCCGTGGTACGTACTTATCCATTACAGTGCTTCTCCACACTTGCGGCAAACGCGAGTTTTCTTGTCGCCGCTAATTTTATAGCCAATTTTTGTCGGACCGCATTTTTTACATACCATCGCGATATTTGAAATATTCAGCGGAGCTTCAATCTCAACGATTCCGCCCTGATCCTGCTGTGAGCGCTTTCTCATGGCTTTTTTAACCATGTTTACGCCAGATACAATAACTGCATCCTTTTTAGCGATTACGCGTACAACAGATCCACGCTTACCTTTGTCTTTTCCAGCGATTACCTGTACAGTATCGTCTTTACGGATTTTAAATTTCTTTTCCATATTCAATACTCCTTACAGAACCTCTGGAGCGAGTGATACAATCTTCATAAAGTCCATATCACGAAGCTCGCGTGCTACAGGTCCGAAAATACGTTTTCCTTTTGGGTTTTTATCAGCATCAACGATAACGCAGGCGTTGTCATCGAAACGGATATAAGTTCCATCAGGACGGCGGTATTCTTTCGATACACGAACGATTACAGCCTTTTCTACTGAACCTTCTTTGATTGTAGATGTAGGAATGGCTTCCTTAACAGCTACAACAACAATGTCACCGATTCCGGCATAACGGCGATGTGAGCCACCGAGAACCTTGATTACCTGAACAACTTTGGCACCAGAGTTATCAGCAACATTCAATTTTGATTGCATCTGCAGCATTTTCTAACTCCTTAAGCCTAACGTGCTCTTTCAATTACTTCTGCAAGTCTCCAGCATTTATCTTTGCTGATTGGACTGCATTCAATGATGCGAACTGTGTCACCAATGTGTGCATCGTTCTTTTCATCATGTGCCTTACACTTCTTAGTACGTGTAACATATTTCTTATAAAGTGGATCCATACGCTTTGTGTTGATGGAAACAACGATGGTTTTGTCCATTTTGTCGCTTGTTACGATACCAACAAATGAGCGTTTAGCTCCCTTTTTAGTCTGAACTTCCTGTTCTGCCACGGGTCAGCTCCTACTTAGTCTGTCCGGCAATTTCTTTTGCACGGATGAGCGTATTGAGTGTCGCAATTTCGCGGCGCATTGTACGCTTCTGCATCGGGTTATCTACATGGCCCATTACCATCTGGAAACGGAGGTCCATGTATTTTTGTTTCATGTCATTGCGTTCAGCTACCAACTCAGCGTAAGACATTTCTTTTACATTCTTTTTCTTTGAATTAGCCATATCTTACTCCTTAGTCAATTGTTGGTTTGAATGCAATTTTTGTTCTGATTGGGAGCTTTGCAGCTGCAAGCGTAAGAGCTTCTTCTGCAAGCTTAATATCAATTTCACCAACTTCAAACAGGATTACACCCGGTTTAATATTTGCGGCCCAGAATTCTGGAGAACCTTTACCCTTACCCATGCGGACTTCCGATGGTTTTTTAGTAATAGGTTTGTCTGGGAATACACGCAACCAAACTTTACCTTTACGTTCAAGTTTACGGTTAATAGCAACACGAGCTGCTTCGATATGGCGAGCCTGAAGCCAAACTGGTTCAAGTGCTACGAGAGCAATCTGACCAAAATCGATATGGTTTGCACGTGTAGCGTTTCCTTTAACTGTACCGCGCTGTACCTTACGGTGAATAACTCTTTTAGGACTAAGCATTTACGTTACTCCTTTGAAGAATCTGCGCGAGCAGGGCGTTTAGCTTTTGAACCGTCAGCCTGACCACGATTCTGTCTTGGTCTGCGAACAAGCTGTCCAGCATCTTCATTCTTTTCATGACCGTAGTTCATTCCGTTGTATACCCATACTTTAATACCGATTTTTCCGTATGTTGTATGAGCTTCGAATGTACCGTAATCGATGTCTGCACGGAGAGTGTGGAGAGGAACACGTCCTTCCTTATGCTCTTCTGAGCGACTCATATCGGCACCACCGAGACGTCCTGACAAACGAATCTTGATTCCCTGTGCTCCGCCTTTCATAGCGTTTGATGAAGCCTGTTTGAGGGCCTTGCGGAATGAACCGCGTCCTGCAAGCTGGCGTCCAACATTCTGTGCAATAAGTGACGCATTGATGTCGGCACGTTTAACTTCCTTGATCTTAATCTGAACTTTCTTAGTCAACTGTGCCTGGATTTCTGCGCTTATCTTTTCGATATTTGCACCTTTCTGTCCAATAATAACACCTGGGCGTGCTGTGTGAATTACAATTGTAACACGCTGAGGGTGACGAATAATTTCGATTTCTGCAATATCTGCATTCTGGCATTCTGGTAAAGCTGTTACCATCTTGCGGATTTTAATATCTTCAAGAACCAGGTCTGCATAGTCACGAGGACCTGCATACCAGCGAGACTGCCAAGTCTTGTTAATTCCAAGACGCAAACCGATAGGATTTACTTTCTGACCCACTTTATTCCCCCGCCTTCTCGTCAACAATGACGGTGATATGACACATACGCTTTAAGAGCTGATCTGCACGGCCGCGAGCGCGGAACCATACTCTCTTAAGTCTCGGACCTTCGTCAATGCGGATTTCCTTAACATAGAGCATATCTTCATCAAGTTTCTTGTTCTTATACAGAGCGTTTGCCACAGCGGACTTCAAGGTTCCACTGATAAGGCGTGCACCCTTCTGCGGCATAGCTTCAAGAATAGCCATTGCTTCGGAACAGGTCTTCTGTTTGATTACATTAGCTACTGGACGAACCTTAGTAGGGGAAGCAATGAGGAATTTTGTTACAGCTGAATAGCCTTTAATTTCTGCCATTTTACACACCTACCTTATTTGTTAGCAGCTTTGTCACCGCCATGGCCCTTGAAAGTGCGTGTTGCAGCAAACTCGCCAAGCTTGTGGCCTACCAAGTTCTCAGTTACATACACTGGAATCCATGACTTTCCGTTATACACAGAAATGGTGTTTCCAACCATATCCGGGATAATTGTAGAGCAGCGTGAATAAGTCTTAATCATCTTCTTCTCTGCTGCTGAAGCTTTGTTCATTTCGGCAACCTTTTTGTAAAGTGATTCCTCTACGAAAGGTCCCTTCTTAACTGATCTAGACACTGTTAACTC
>ODAI010843722.1_pt1 | contig 12231 bp, 9 predicted proteins | sample 1539321 | NCBI WGS metagenome assembly ODAI01 (sample SAMN02144231, study PRJEB22623) | gut metagenome | biome: sheep rumen | host: Ovis aries | place: New Zealand
CGCCACAATCGCAGGCGGCGCACCCATGATCGGATTCCTCGGAACAGTCATCGGTATGGTCCAGGCCTTCTTCAACATGGCACAGGCCGGAAACAACATCGACATCACTCTGCTTTCCAGCGGAATCTATACCGCGATGATCACCACAGTCGGTGGTCTTATCGTCGGTATCGTGGCATATTTCGGATACAACTACCTCACCTCAAACATCTCTGACCTCGTGTTCAAGATGGAAAGCGCAACCATCGACTTCATGGATCTCCTCCATGAGCCCGCAGACAGCGCCGAGTAGTCATATCCCCCAACAACGAAAGAACTGAAATCAAATGGCGATAAAGAGACATACGAAGGTGCTCTCGGACATAGGGATGTCATCAATGACTGACCTTGTGTTCCTTCTGCTCATCTTCTTCCTCATCACTTCGACGCTGGTCAACCCCAACGCCCTTAAGCTCCTGCTTCCCAAGAGCACAGGACAAGTATCGGCCAAGGCGAGTGTGAGCGTATCGATCAAGGACTGGCATCAGGACGAACTCTACACCTATCATATCAACGGTGACGAGACACCCATCCCGTTCGCCCAGGTCGAGGACGCTCTGATCGACCTTCTCCAGAGCGACGAAGACCCCACCTTCTCGATCTACGCCGACGAGTCGGTGCCCGTGAAGGAAGTCGTGGCCGTGATGAACATCGCGAAACGCAACCACTACAAAGTAATTTTGGCGACTTCTCCCGAATAGCGGAGAGCATACCCGGAGGGACTTTATATGGCATACTATCTTGACGAAAGGAAACAGACCGAAAGGTTGTCGTGGATAACGGGAGTCGGACTCACCGTTGCGGCACACCTGTGCCTTGTCGGATTCGGGGTGTTCTCCGGAATCAAATACCTCTATCCGCCGCCGGCTGAGCAGACCTTCCTCATCGACTTCACCGAGCCGGAACCGGAACCGGTGAGACAGGAACTGAACGGTACTCTCCCCCAGGCCGAAGAGATCGACAGGACAAAGCCTCTTGAGCTTGTCCAGAGGTCCGAATCCCCGGTCCAGGGCAAGAAAGCCAATGAGGCCCCGGAAGCCAAGGTGGACGACTTCGGCGACGTGGAAGTGAAAGACCCGGAACCTCCGAAGAAGGAAATCGACAGAAGGGCCCTTTTCCGCGCGGCTGACAACAAAACCGACAAGGACACCCTCGCCCAGCAGACCGCCTCAAAGGTATCCGACGCCCTCAAAGCCGGTCATGCTTCAGGAAACACCCAGACCGGAAAGACGAACGGAGCCCCCAACGCGAACCTCAAAGGAAGGACCGTAGTAGGAACACTCCCCTCGCCCAAGTACAATATCCAGGAGGAAGGAATCGTGGTGGTGAAGATATGGGTCGACCAATACGGATCCGTCACGAAAGCCGTAGCCGGAGCTGACGGGACCACCGTCACCGACTCAAGACTCTGGACAGAGGCGAGGAACGCGGCTCTCGGAGCGCATTTCAACATGAGCGCCGAAGCACCCGCTCTCCAGGAAGGTACGATAACCTATGTTTTCAAGCTCCGGTAAGCGGGAGCTCAAAAAAGAAACCGACATTCCGATCCCAAGGAAAGGAATCGCTACTGATAGAGTAACCCGGGAGGTTACTGACTGATTTGTCACCGAAAGGTGACGTAGTGCACTACATTATCAATAATTTTATATTCAAAGGTACCGGCAGTCAGATGGTGTGAACCATTGACCTGCCAAAAAAACAATTAAAATGCCCGTGAGGGTACATCTTATGATGGAAGACAACGAGAAAGGCGGATACACCGCCGAAGGAAGGAAGCTCAGGCCCAGAAGGCCCAGAGTTTCAGACAGGGTTTACGGTTCTGACGGTCAGCAGAACTCATCCTATGAAAGCGGAAACAACTATTCCGAAAGAAAAAGCTATTCACCGAGGAACAACTACCATGACCAGGGCAGCTATTCCGCTCCGAGAAGGAACAGCTACGGAGAAGGTGGCGGATACGGAAGGGACAACAGTCAGGGCAATTATCAGCCCCGCCCCCGCAGAAGCTACGGCAACAACTCCTACGGCGCTCCCCAGCAGAGGAACAACTACAGTGACGGCGGATACGGAAGGGACAACGGCCAGGGTGGCTACCAGCCCCGTCCCCGCAGAAGCTATGGAAACGACTCCTACGGATATTCAAACGAAGGAGGAGAAGGCGGATACGGCAACAACCGTCCCCAGAGAAGGAACAACTTCCAGGGTGGTCAGAAGAAATCCTACGGCGGCGGATATGGCCAGCAGAGGAATGCCGGCGGAAGAGGTCCCGCACCCCGTCCCCAGAAGAACAGGCCTCCCCGCAAACCTGACAATTCCCAGGAAGGAATCGCACGCATGCTCGCCCGCAAGCCCCAGGTTGACGAACTCCAGTATTCTGATTTCGACAACGCTCCCACCGCTATCGCCGAGGTAGTACGTCTGAACAAGTTCATCGCCAACTCCGGCGTATGCTCAAGAAGGGAAGCTGACCAGTACATCCAGGCGGGTGTCGTCACCGTCAACGGTGAAGTCGTCACCGAACTCGGAAGCAAGGTCAACGTCCTCACCGATGAGGTCAAATTCAACGGGGAGACAATCCGCGGTGAAGAAAAAGTATACATCGTGATGAACAAGCCCAAGGGCTATGTCACCACAGCCAGCGACCCTCATGCGGAGAAGACCGTCATGGACCTCCTCAAGGGTTGCAAATCAAGGGTTTTCCCCGTCGGAAGGCTTGACAAGAACACCACCGGTGTCCTCATGTTCACCAATGACGGAGAAATCGCCGAAAGGCTCACCCATCCTTCTTACGACAAGAAGAAGATATACCAGGTGTCACTTGACCATCCCCTCACCGAGGATGACTACAACACCATCCTTACCGGTGTTTCCCTCAATGACGGAGACATCAAGGCTGACGAACTTGAGTTCATCGACAACGAGGACCACAAGAAACTCGGAATCGAGATCCACTCGGGCCGCAACCGCATCGTAAGGAGAATCTTCGAGGCCCTCGGATACGAAGTCAAGGCCCTTGACAGGGTTTACTTCGCGGGTCTCACCAAGAAGGGACTCAAGAAGGGAGAGTGGAGATTCCTCACCAAGGGCGAAGCCAACGTCCTCAAGATGGGATCATATCTCTAATGGAGAGCCACATGAACGGAAACGATCCAAAAGGCGGAAAACACAGGGCTGGATTTGTCAACATCATCGGTAATCCGAATGTGGGCAAATCCACCCTCATGAATGCCCTTGTCGGCGAAAAGCTCTGCATCGTCACCGCCAAGGCCCAGACAACCCGCCACAGGATAATGGGAATCGTCAACACCGACGAGTACCAGATAGTATATTCCGACACCCCCGGAATCCTGAAGCCCAACTACCGGCTCCAGAAGAATATGATGGACTTCGTGGACACCGCCATCGGCGATGCCGACATCATACTCTACGTTACCGATACGGTAGAACAGGCGGACAAGAACGCCGACTACATTGAAAAGCTCCAGAAGCTGGAGTGCCCCATAGTTCTTGTCATCAACAAGATCGACATAAGCGACCAACCCAAGGTTATGGCCCTTATGGAATGGTGGAAGGAGAAACTCCCCAATGCGATGATAATACCCGTGTCGGCAAAAGAAAGGTTCGGGCTGGAGAATGTGCTTGACGCCGTTGTGGAACATCTTCCCGTTTCGCCTCCCTGGTTCGACAAGGACGCCTTCACCGACAGGAACCTCAGGTTCTTCGCTTCTGAGATAATCAGGGAAAAGATCCTCCTCAACTACGAGCAGGAGATACCCTACAGCTGCGAAGTCGTTGTAGAGGCCTTCAAGGAAGGGGCGGAAAGATACGACATAAGCGCCGTCATCTACGTGATGAGGGATTCCCAAAAGGGAATTCTCATCGGCAAAGGAGGACAGGCCCTCAAAAAACTCGGGACGCAGGCGAGACTCGAGATGGAAGACTTCTTCCAGAAGAAGGTTTTCCTGAGCCTTTTCGTGAAAGTCGACCCCGACTGGAGGGAGTCCCGCAAAGAATTGAGAAAATTCGGATACGAGGAGTAGAAACTTTTCCGCTCCTCCATTCCGACTGTAACACTATAAACCAACAACATCCAGAAAAAGAGAGGTAATTGATGGCAGAGGATTGGGATGACATCAGTCCTGACGAGCAGGGACAGGATGAGGAGGAAATCTCCGCAACCGAAGATACCAGCATTGACGAAGGGGCAGTGGCTCCTTCCGGCAAATATGACAAACTTCTTGGAGAGGACAGCAAGAAATACAAGCTGTCGGGAATGTTCAAGGACTGGTTCCTTGACTATTCCTCATACGTTATTCTCCAGAGGGCCGTTCCGCATATCGTGGACGGACTGAAGCCGGTACAGAGAAGGGTACTCCATGCAATGTACAAGATGGACGACGGTCGCTACAGCAAAGTGGCGAACATCGTCGGTCAGGCCATGCAGTACCACCCCCACGGTGACCAGTCCATCCTGGGAGCGATCGTGCAGATAGGCCAGAAAGGGTTCTGCATAGACTGCCAGGGTAACTGGGGAAATATCCTCACCGGAGACCCCAACGCAGCCCCCAGGTACATCGAGGCCCGCCTTTCCAAATTCGCCAAGGAGGTCCTCTTCGATCCCAAAGTCACCAACTGGATAACCTCCTACGACGGAAGGAACCAGGAGCCCACGGAACTTCCCGTCCGCTTCCCTCTTCTTCTGGCGCAGGGAACCGAAGGCATCGCCGTCGGTATGGCATCCAAGATCCTGCCCCACAATTTCAATGAACTCATCGACGCGTCCATCGCCATCCTCAAAGGTGAGGATTACGAGATTTATCCGGACTTCCCGACCGGAGGATACGCCGACTGCTCTAAGTACATGAAGGGAAAGAGAGGAGGCAGCGTGAAGGTGAGGGCGAAGATCGAGAAGATCGACAAGAACACCATCGCCATCACTGAAATCCCCTACGGCAAGACTTCCCACATCGTCATCGATTCCATCCTGAAGGCCAAGGACAAGGGCAAGATAAAGATCAAGAAGATCGAGGACATGACAACCGACAAAGTGGACATCATAATCCACCTTGCCAACGACGTCTCCCCCGACAAGACCATCGACGCCCTTTACGCCTTCACCGACTGCGAAACGAACATCGCCCCGAACGCCTGCGTGATCGTGGACAACAAGCCGCAGTTCCTCTCGGTCAATGACATCCTTGAGTACGATACGGCCCACACGAAGGAGCTTCTCGGGCGACAGCTGCAGATCCGTCTCGACGAACTCGAAGGCGATTGGCACTACTCCTCTCTCGAAAAGATATTCTTCGAGAACAGGGTCTACAAAATCCTCGAAGAGGATCAGAAGACCTGGGAAATCCAACTCGACGAAGTCTTCGCCAAGATGAAGGAATACCAGTATCTCCTCCACCGTGAGATCGTGATGGACGACATCCTCAAACTTGTCGAAAAGCCTGTCAGGAAGATTTCGAAATTCGATACCAAGGCCGTCGACGAGAAGATAAAGGGGATAGAGGACCAGATTGCCGAGGTCAAGGACAACCTTGAGCATCTGACAAGATACACCATCGACTGGTTCAAGAGCCTGAAGAAAAAATACGGCAAGGACTATCCCAGGCTCACCGAGATCACCTCATTCGAAGCTATTGCGGTCACGAAGGTCGTAAACAACAACGCCAAGCTCTATGCCAACATGAAGGCGGGATTCGTCGGAATGAGCCTGAAGAGGGACGATGCCGGAGAGTTCATCTGCGAATGCTCCGACCTTTCCGAAATCATCGTCATCCGGAAGGACGGCAAATACATCGTCACGAAAGTTACTGACAAGGCCTTCTTCGGAGAAGACCTCCAGTACGTGGGAGTGTTCAACCGCGGCGACGAAAGGACAATCTACAACGTCATATACCGTGACGGAAAGACTACGACCTACTACGCCAAGAGGTTCGCGATCACTTCCATCAACAGGGACAAGGAGTACGACCTCACGACAGGAAAACCGGAAAGCCAGATCATGTGGTTCACCGCGAACCATAACGGTGAAGCCGAGACCGTCAAGATTCTCCTGCGCCAGAAGCCCACGCTGAAGAAGTCTTCCATCGAGTACGACTTCTCCACCCTTGCCATCAAGGGAAGGACAGCAAGAGGAAATCTTGTCACCAAACATGCTGTGAACCGTGTACAGCTCAAGAGCAAGGGTGTCTCGACCATCGCCGGCAAGGACATCTGGTACGATGCCGACATCCAGAGGCTCAACGAAGACTCAAGGGGACTTTATCTGGGACAGTTCGACACCGAAGACAAGGTTCTCGCGATCTTCAGGAACGGAACATACTACACCACCTCCTTCGATCTGAGCAACCGCTACCAGGGCGAAGTGCTCAAGATAGAGAAACTCGACGAGGAGAAGACCTATACGGCCCTTTATTGGGACGCTTCGGTGAAGGCTTTCTATGTGAAGAGATTCTCCTTCACCCAGAGCGACAATCAGCCGGTTTCATTCATTTCCGACTCGAAGGGATCATACCTCGTCGACATCAGTGATGATCTCCATCCCCAGTTCGAGGTCACCTTCGGCGGGAAATATACCGCAAGGGAGCCTGAGGCTTTCGATGCCGAGGAATTCATCGGAAAGAAGGGAATCGCGGCAAAGGGCAAGAAGTGCCATCAGTATGAACTCAAGAGCGTATGCTTCATCGAGCCTCTGCATAAACCCGAGGACGACCTTCCCGAGGAGCCGGATGACGATCCCGATGAGGGAGGAGAAGAGACTCCCGATGTGACACCTTCCGTACAGTCTTCGGAAAATCCCGCATCCGCCGATGAGAAGGTTTCTGAAGAGCCTGCTGCGGAAGTATCCGACGAATCAGCCAAAGACGACAGGAATGAGCCCGAGGCTGAGCCCGAAGCCATCGACCTCCTCGAACCCGAGGACATTCCCGCTCCGGAAGTGTCGGCTCCGGTAGAGCCATCATCCTTCCCCGACAAGACGGAAGACGGAGATGAGGGAGAGATAATCGAGCTCGATCTCATCGATCCTTCGACCGTCACGACGAAAGAGGAAGAGAAGCCCAAAAAGAAAAAGGCTTCTCCCAAGAAGAAGAGCAAAATCAAAGGCGCATCGGCCGGAGATGTAGTGGATTTGGGCAGCGACGACATCCCCGATGACGAGCCGACTCTGTTCGACCTGTTCTGATGAAAAGACAATAACTATATGCCCCGGCTCCACCGGGGCATAACCATTTCAAGGCAAAATGACAATCTCTCTGACAGGATTCATGGGCTCGGGAAAGAGCAGCGTCGGTAAGGAACTGGCATCAATTCTCGGCTGCCCTCTCCTGGACCTCGACGCTTTCATCGAAGACAAATTCGGTGAAAGCATACCCGACATCTTCTCCAGAGGTGGAGAAAAACTTTTCAGGGAACTTGAATCCGCCGCATTGAAGGAAGTCCTCTCATTCTGCGAAGAGGATTCATCCACAACAAGAATCCTATCTCTCGGAGGCGGTACCCCCACAATAGAAGAAAATGCCACCCTCATAAAGGAAAAGACGGTTTGCTTCTACCTGAAGGCCGGCATCGATACCCTGGTTTCCAACCTGGAGAACGATTCCGAAGGAAGACCTATGCTCAGAGGAATGGATCTCAGACAAAGGATCACGTCCCTGATGTCGGAAAGGGAAGATTCATACAGGGGATGCGCTTCGCATGTGATCGATATTGACGGAAAGCCGTTCAAGGAAGTCGCCGAAGAAATCGCCTCTCTCCTTATATGAAAAAAGCCGCCGAAGAGGCAGCGAAAAAGAATAGTGCACGGGGATTTCCTAGATGAAGTCCTCGTGTTCCCTTATATCCTTGAGGCGGAGCTGGATGTTGGAATTGCCCCTGTAATAGTTCTCAACTATCGAATAGCAGATATCAACCGGGTTTCCGTTCTTTATGTGCTCGAAATACTCTGACATGTTGAACCCTATCGCCGAGATCTGTCTGGTATTCCCGGGATCCTGGATGAGTTCGAGCTTCAGATGCTGTCCGGCGGGTCCGACCTTCCTTCCGGTACCGTAATCATAGACATTTTCGGTCAGGAATACCGGGGTGCTGTTCCCGGGGCCGAAAGGCTGGAACTGCTTGAGGATCCTGAAGAACTTGGGTGTGATCTGGGCGAAATCCAGTTTGGCGTCGACATCAACGATGGGCGTACTCATGTCGAGGGTGAGATGCTCACCTACCCACTTGTCCATACGACGGGCGAATTCGGGAAGATTCTCCTCCTTCATGGTGAGACCTGCCGCATAAATGTGTCCCCCGAAGTTTTCCAGAAGATCCGCACACTGCTCGATGGAGCTGTACAGGTCGAATCCCCTCACACTCCTTGCCGACCCCGTAACGAAGCCATTCGATTGTGTCAGGACGAAGGTGGGTTTGTAGAACGCTTCCACAAGTCGTGAAGCCACGATTCCGACGACACCCTTGTTCCATGAAGGGCTGTATACTATCGTCGTATGCTCCTTGGCGAGACACCTGCCGTCTTCGACCATCTGGAGAGCCTCCTTCGTTATCTCGCGGTCAATGCTCTTGCGCTCATTGTTGTTGTCGTTTATCTGCTGGCCTATGGTCGCGGCGCTGGATGCGTCACTGCAGGTGAGAAGTTCAACGGCAAGACGTCCTGTCTCCATTCTTCCTGCGGCATTGATCCTCGGTCCGATCTTGAAGACTATGTCGTCGATGGTGACATGGGACTGCTCGAGATTGGCAAGATCGATGATGGCCTTGAGTCCTTGGCGGGGACTTTCGTTAAGACGCTTGAGTCCGAAATGAGCCAGCACCCTGTTTTCACCGGTCACCGAAACGAGATCCGATGCGATCGAAACTACCAGAAGATCCAGAAGCGGAAGAAGTTCATCGAACGGAATGCCGAACCTCTGGCTATACGCCTGCACCAGTTTGAATCCCACTCCGCATCCGGAAAGATCATCAAACGGATAATGGCAGTCTTCCCTTTTGGGGTCAAGGACAGCTACCGCCGGAGGAAGGACTTCCTCAGGAAGATGATGGTCACAAATGATCACGTCTATCCCCTTGGTTCCCGCATAGCGTACCTTGTCTATGGCCTTGATGCCGCAATCCAAGGTTATTATGAGTGAGAATCCGCCTTCAGCGGCCCAATTGATTCCTTTGATGGAGACACCGTACCCCTCATCATAACGGTCGGGGATGTAGAAGTCGACATTCGGGGTAAGTTTCTTCACGAAAGAGTACACGAGTGAAACGGCTGTCGTTCCGTCGACATCGTAATCCCCATAAACCAGAATCTTCTCTCCGGAGATGATAGCCTTACGCAGACGTTCCACCGCCTTGTCCATATCCTTCATGAGGAACGGGTCATGGAGCTCGGCAAGATCCGGACGGAAGAATGAGCGTGCCTCCTCGAAAGTGGTGACGCCCCTTTGCACAAGAAGACTCGCCAGGACAGGGTCCACACCCAGTTCGGCCGAGAGGCGTGCCACCGCCTCCTGGTCAACTACCGGTTTGACTATCCATCTGTTTTCCCTCATGGTGAAATATCCTTCTTGTGGTCAATTCCGCCGGCAAAAGAGCCTCCTGGGGGCCCCAAGCCGAAACGGATTCTTACAAAGATACCCAATAAATTTTAATTTCGGCATTATTTCAGTATTTTTGCATCCTCACAAAAGAAGGCAGGAACTATTTACGGCCGCAGAGAATGCGCCGATCTAACAAAAAAAAGTATGGCAACACAGCAGTTAAGCGAGCAGGAGATTCTCCGTAGGGAGTCAATGAACAAGTTGAGGGAATTGGGTATCGAGCCGTATCCCGCCCCTCTGTATCCGGTAAACGCCACTTCAAAGGAAATCCTTTCCGGTTTCAATGCCGAGGAGGGGAATTTCCAGGATGTATGCATAGCGGGAAGGATAATGTCCCGCAACATCATGGGAGCCGCTTCTTTCATGAAACTCCAGGATGGTGAAGGCAGAATACAGGTCTATGTCAAGAGGGACGAAATCTGTCCCGGAGAGGACAAGACCATGTACAACACCGTCTTCAAGAAACTGCTTGACATCGGAGACATCGTCGGAATCAAGGGATACGCTTTCGTCACCAAAACCGGCGAGACTTCGGTTCATGCCAAGGAACTCACCGTCCTGAGCAAGTCTCTCAAGGTTCTCCCCATCGTCAAGGAGGCTGACGGAAAGGTTCACGACGCTTTCACCGATCCCGAACTCCGTTACCGCCAGAGGTATGTCGACCTCATCGTCAATCCCCAGGTAAAGGACACATTCATCAAGAGGGCCAAGATCATTTCCACGATGAGGGAGTATTTCAACGAGGCCGGTTGCCTCGAGGTCGAAACCCCCATCCTCCAGTCAATCCCGGGCGGAGCCACGGCACGTCCTTTCATCACCCATCACAACGCTCTGGACATTCCCCTGTACCTTAGGATCGCGAACGAGCTCTACCTCAAGAGACTCATCGTCGGCGGATTCCCCGGAGTGTATGAGTTCGCGAAGGATTTCCGCAACGAGGGTATGGACAAGACACATAACCCCGAGTTCACATGCATGGAGATCTATGTGGCCTACAAGGACTATATCTGGATGATGGATTTCGTCGAAAAGATGCTCGAAAGGATATCCACTGCCGTCAACGGTTCCACCGTAGTGAACATCGCCGGAAACGAGGTTGACTTCAAAGCCCCTTACCGCAGGATCGGCATTCTTGACGCCATCAAGGAATACGCCGGAGTCGACGTGGCCGGAATGGGTGTGGACGAACTGAGGGCAACCTGCAAATCCCTCAATGTCGAATTCGAGCCTTCGATGGGCGTAGGCAAACTCATCGACGCCATCTTCGGAGAGTACTGCGAGAAGAATTTCATCCAGCCCACATTCGTCATCGACTACCCCGTCGAGATGTCACCCCTTACCAAGCGTCACAGGACGAATCCTGCCCTCACCGAGAGGTTCGAACTCTTCGTATGCGGAAAGGAACTCGCCAACGCCTACTCCGAGCTCAACGACCCCGTCGACCAGCTCGAAAGGTTCGAAGAGCAGGCCAGGCTCAAGAGCGGCGGAGACGATGAGGCCATGTTCATCGACTACGACTTCGTCCGCGCCCTCGAATACGGCATGCCCCCCACTTCCGGACTCGGAATGGGCATCGACCGTCTCACAATGTTCATGACAGGACAGACAACCATCCAGGATGTGCTCTTCTTCCCTCAGATGAGGCCCGAAAAGATCGTCAAGAAGGAAGAAAAAGCCGAGGACAACCAGGAATAATACTCCGACAACATGAGGATCGAAACCATCACATCGGTCCAGAACCCGAAAATAAAGGACCTTCTATCGCTTCAGGAGAAATCCCGACTAAGGCGCCAGAAGGGCCTTTTTGTCGTTGAAGGCCGGAGGGAATTCCTCCATTGCCTTGAGGCCGGATTCATCCCGTCGTGCCTTTTCATCTGCGGAGAGATTCTCTCCCCCGATGAGATGCAGCGCATCGTCTCCCTTTCTGAAAAGGCGAATCCGAAAGTCGGCATCATCCAAGTAAGTTCATACATCTACGACAAGATAGCTTACAGGGGAGGAACTGAAGGTATAATAGCGGAAGTCAATAGTGTCGACAGGACCCTTGAAGACCTCGTTCTCTCAGAATCTCCCCTCATCGCTGTACTCGAAGGAGTCGAAAAGCCCGGGAATCTCGGGGCCGTGCTCAGAAGCGCCGACGCCGCAGGAGCTGACGCCGTCATCATCTGCGACCCGCTCACCGACATCTACAATCCCAATCTCATCAGGGCAAGCCTCGGAGCGGTATTCTCCCGCCAGGTTGCGGTTGCATCATCCGAAGACACCATAGCCTTTCTCCAGAAAAAAGGCATCGGCATCTTCACGGCACAGCTTCAGGACTCGTCCGTGTACTATTCGACAGATTTCAGGGGCCCGACCGCGATAGTTATGGGCACCGAATCCACCGGACTGTCCAATGCATGGAGGGAAGCCGCGACGGGCCACATAATGATACCCATGCTCGGGCAGCTTGATTCACTCAACGTGTCGGTTTCGGCAGCCATCCTCCTTTTCGAAGCCGTAAGGCAGCGTCAAACGAAATGACAAATCACCTTCCCCACATGAATTCTGAAAAATACGGCCTCATAGGCCACCCGATCCACGACTCCAAAAG
>ODAI012863525.1_pt1 | contig 12230 bp, 8 predicted proteins | sample 1539321 | NCBI WGS metagenome assembly ODAI01 (sample SAMN02144231, study PRJEB22623) | gut metagenome | biome: sheep rumen | host: Ovis aries | place: New Zealand
AGACCGGATGCAGAGGTTTTTACCAGGCTGTTCGGAAAGGCACGCCTGAACACAGCAGAATCCCTTCCGGAGACAGCGAAACCGCTTTCAGGTACGGCCAGGGGATACAAAGCCCTTGTGTGCCCCGCCAATATCGATCTCATTTTTGACAATATCTTCCCTCAGCAAGACGGGGACAGGATCATTGACGGGGAGTGGATCGTCGATACGCCTGTTCCGGCACAGTTTTTGTTGTGGCGTGCTGTCAATGAACTGTATTCCTCCCGCAGGGAGCTCGAGCAGATCCTTCCCCGGGATCAGCTCCTGAAAGAATATGGAATCAGCCAGGAGGCAGGGCAGGTGTTCTGGAAATGGGCGTCCCATTTTGAAAAGGAATACGTGAAGGCCAACCGCCTGGGAGCCTTTGCCATGCCGGTCAGAAAGGCGGATCTTGCTGCGCTTCAGTGGACCGGCCAGGAGATCCGGCTGACGGCCACCCTTTACCTGGATCGGGGAAATGGATGGAGGGAAGAGGATGCGGTGCATGTTGACACATCTATCGAGAAAGGACGATATGATGTGACCTTTGAGATTGACTGCCCATCTACGGTCAGGGCTTTGCGTTTTGACCCGCTGGAAGGATGCCCGTGTATCTGTGATCTTCACTCGGAGGAGGCTGTTCTTATGCCGATGAACGCGTCTGCCCGGACACGCGGCAAAGCGGTATTCCTTACGCTGGATCCATCTTACCGGCTGAAATGCCGGAGGATTCCGGACAGGCTGCGTATTACAGGACGTGTGCGCACCAAAGACCCCGGATGGGCACTGGACAGGAGCCAGGAGCTGTTGATGAGAAGCGGCCTGAAGCAGGCGGCAGCTCTGACACGGCGCACAGGTATTCGTCTGATGTCCATTTTCAGAGACAGATCGACAGATCATGAATGGAGAAGCGTATGACACACAGTGCAGTTGACATCATCGTTCCGGTCTTCAACGGTTATGAGGATCTGGTCCGGTGCGTGGAGAGCATCCAGAGAAATACAAACCTTGCAAGGCATCGTGTTGTGCTGATCGATGACTGCAGCACAGATGACCGGGTGAGGACTTTTCTCCACGAGGTCTGTGATGGGCAGAGCGAGGATGCGGAATATGGGATGATCGCCCTGTTTAATGCCGAAAACAGAGGGTTTTCCGCAAATGTGAACAAGGGGCTTTCCTGGTCTGACCGTGATACGATCCTGTTGAATTCCGATACGATCGTGACGCAGGGCTGGGTGGAGAAGCTTCAGCTTTGCGCAGGCCGATCGGAGCGCATCGCAACCGTGACGCCTCTTTCCAACGCAGCGACCCTGGCATCGGTTCCGGTCTTTCTGAAGGATAATCAGATTCCGGAAGGGTTTACGGTGGATTCCTATGCAAGGCTGGTGGAACGCGCCTCCCTGCACCGTTATCCCCAGGTTCCGGTGGGTGTAGGGTTCTGCTTGTATGTACGAAATGAGGCATATGTGCTGGCGGGGGCTTTTGATGAGAAGGCATTCGGACGCGGTTACGGGGAGGAAAACGATTTCTGCTTCCGCTGCAGTATGCTTGGCTTTTGCCATGTATTGTGTGATGACACATTCATCTATCATCGTGGAACCGCTTCCTTCCGGACACAGGAGAAGGAGCAGCTGATCCAGGCCCACGAAGCGATTCTCCGCAGACGGTATCCGCAGTTCATGAAGATCAATGACAGCTATTGCAGGGAGGATCCTGATTCCGAGATCAGGGACAATCTGCTGCTTCATCAGTGCCTGGAAAACGGAAAGAAGAACCTGCTTTATTTCCTGCACCTGGATTTTCGGCAGATCGGGGAGAAGAGCATCGGGGGAACACAGCTGCATGTCCGGGACCTGGTGTCAGGCATGATGGAGCAGTTCAATGTTTTCGTATGCGCAAGGGACAAGGACGCACTCCGTCTGACGCTTTACCTGGAACCGGGCAGCCTTCCTGACTGGCAGGTCATTCAGAGCGAGGATGTGGCGGACCGGAAGGGGCAGCTTGTCACGTTCCGGTTTCCCATCGGCCCGGAAGAACCCTTCCCTGTCTTTTACGAGGAGCATCTGGCGCAGGTCATCCGGAAGATCCTGACGTCATTTGGCATCGATCTGGTTCATGTGCACCATACACAGGGTCTGTCACTGGATATTTTCCGGGAGTGCAGGAAACTGGAGATTCCTGTCATCTGTACCTTACATGATTATTATTACGCCTGCCCGACTACCAAGCTCCTCACTCCGGAGGGAACCTTCTGTCCGTTGGAGAATCGCTTTGTACAGACGGAAGAAAAAAACTGCGCAAAATGCCTGAAGGATAATTGCGGATACGGAAGAGTGAAGGTGATCAGCCACTGGCGGCAGGAGAATCTCAAGGCTCTTTCGGCCTGCAGCAGGATTCTCTTTCCGTCAGAGAGCGCGAGGAAGATCATGTGCGCAGCCTTCCCTTCCCTTGAATCCATAAGCATGACGATCGGGCACGGGACGGATCCGGTATCCTCCGGATCTGTCCTGGTGGAGCTTCCGGAGACGGTCATAAAAACGGAGCGGATGCATTCGAGGCTGGATCAGATGCCGGGAGACGGCGGCAGCTTTCATTACCTTTCGGGGTGGGCATACATGGAAGGATCGAACAGTGCCGATACATCGATTATGGTCGAAGTGACTGATCATGCCGGAACCGTATCCGTCCTTCAGGTAAGGCCCCACGCACGGCCGGATGTTGCCGCGGCCATGGCTCAGCCGGAGTATCTTTGGAGTGGGATCCATGCGGTGTTCCAGGTTCCCGGCCTCAGGAAGGGGCGGATCCGGATCCGAATCCTGATCCGGGAGAAGGATCGGTTCTATACGGACGGAAAGGTCTACCGGACGATCTGGAATCCGGAGGCGGAGGAGGACAGGAAGCTGAATGTCGCGTACCTTGGCGGCGTCACCAGGGCGAAGGGATCGGATATCCTTCTGAGCCTCATCCGCCACAAGGATGCGCCGTTTAGGCTGTTTGTGTACGGTGAGGTCGGCGATCCCAGGATCGACCCGGCCAGGGCACCGGGGCATGTATGCTTTTCGGGTGTCTACCAGAAGGATGATATTTATGACCTGCTCAAGGCAAGCAGGATCGATGTCGCGCTGATCGTTCCCTCCTGGGCCGAGACCTTCTGCTATACGTTGTCAGAGGCATGGGCGTGCCGGATCCCGGTCATCGGAACCGACCTTGGGGCAGTGGGAGAGCGGATCAAAAGGACGGGGGCAGGCTGGCGGCTTGCGCCGGGTGCGGACGGGGAAGCGGTGTTCGCTCTTCTGGAGCGTATCCAGAAGCATCCGGAAGCATTGGCAAATAAGAAAAAGAAGGCATGTGCATTGTCCCTGAAAAGTGTTGCCGGCATGAATGAGCAATACCGCAACCTGTATACGTCTTCCATTGTGCCTGCAAAGCCTGTGGTTGTGAAGCGGGGAAAGGAGCGGGATCCGGAATTCCTGATCGAGGGGCTGGCCATGGCCAACAGCTGCGTGAAGGGAAGAGGAATGGCCAGTGCCATGAACCGTCTCCGGGAGGAAAATGAGATGCTCCGTACTTCGATGGAGCTTCTGAAGCATACAACGTCTTATCAGGTTGCAAGAAAGATTTCAGAGGCGAACATTCCCTTTAAGGAGCCTTTGAAGAAACTGCTGAAGAGGTAAAGGCATGAAACTGAAACAGATTGCATCATATGTGAGGGAGCATGGGCTCAGGAGCAGTGCTGTCCTGACGGTGGACCGGCTGCTGAAGCGTCAGGCACCGGAGATTCCCTATGAGATCTGGCTGGGCCGGAATCGTCCGTCTTCCCACGACTACACGAAGATGGAAAAAACACTCCCCGCCAGGTCCATCCTGATCGGAGTGACGGCGGCCATGCCGCAAAGGGACCGGACCGCGTTTGTCCAGTCTCTGGAAATGCAGGTTTATCATCACTTCAGGGCACTGAAAAACTGCGAAGACGCCCAGTACGTTCTGATTGTGAATGGCCCATGCACGCTTCGCCCGGATCTTCTGTGGGAATGTGTCAGCCTCCTGAATCAGGAGCGGGGTGACCGGATCGATTTGATCTATTTCGACTCGGACTGGATCGGAGAGGACGGAAAGAAGGGGGATCCCGCCTTTCGTCCGGATTTTGATCCGGATCTTCTGGAGCAGGTCAATTATATGGGGAATGTCGTTCTGGTCAGGTATTCCGTCATGAAAGAGGCCGGGGGCGTCCCGGACGGGGATGTGGAATATGATGCGTTCCTGAGGCGGGTCTGCCTGAGGGAGAAAGCTGCCCCCCTTGCAAATGAGTGCATGCGTGTGCGGCATATTCCGAAGATCCTGTACCATGCCGCCGGAGAATATCCGAAAGGAGGATCTGCGGATTCCCTACAGTCTTCAAATGAGTCCGGTGAGGCATCTCTGCCGGATGATTCATTGTCCGGGCAGGAGCCTCTCATCAGCGTCCTGATTCCCAATAAGGATCACAGTGAAGATCTGAGGCAGTGCGTGGAATCCCTTCTCCACGTCAATACATGGAAAAACCTGGAAATCCTGATTCTGGAGAATCATTCCACGGAAAAGGCGACGTTTGACCTGTACCGGCAGCTGGAGGAAGCAGACAGCAGGATCCGCATTCTGACATGGGACGCGCCGTTCAACTATTCTGCGGTCAACAATTTCGGAGCGGAGCAGGCAAGGGGGACGTATCTTTTGCTGCTCAACAATGATACCCGCATCCTTGCCCCGGACAGCGTGAAACAGATGGAGGCGCTTGCGTCCAGGCCTCAGACAGGCGCTGTCGGCGCATTGCTGCTTTATCCGGACGGACATGTGCAGCATGCGGGTATCATCCTTGGGCATGGAGGCGTTGCCGGCCACGCATGGCAGGGAGAGCTGCCCCGGGCTGTCAATGCCGGATACCCCGGCCTGGTCTTTTCCCATACCCATAACGTATGCGCGGTGACAGGAGCCTGCATGATGCTCCGGAAGGAGGTCTGGGACGCGGCAGGCGGAATGGATCCGGTATTCGGAGTAACCTTTAACGATGTTGATCTGTGTATGCGTATCCGACGCGGCGGACTCAGGATCCTGATCTGCCCGGAAGCATGCCTGGAACACGATGAATCCCTTTCCCGCGGAGCAGAAGATTCCCCGGAGAAGGTCGAACGTTTTCATGCAGAGATCAGCGCCTTTGTGAAGCGATGGGGAAAGGAGCTTGAGGATGGGGATCCATTTTACAATCCATGCCTCACACTCACAGGCAGAAGCTGGACATGCAAAGACGACCTGAGGGAAACCGTCAAGCCTTATCTGAAATATGCAGCGATGTTTCAGGAGATGCGTGATTAAGGGACGTGATTTTAAGAGACTTTTGAGGAGGAAAGAAGATGGGGCACAGCGATGAATCCGGAGGCGGGAGCGGCACATCCGCAGGGAAAATGCTGCGTTATCTGAAGGAGCATGGGGTGCAGGAATTTGCGGCGCATGCTGCGGAAGAGGTCAGAGACCGCAGATTTGATTATCAGAAGTGGGTTCAGAAAAACCGGGTCTCATCTGTCCAGGCCGGATATCAGAGGAAGCTCCTCCTCCCGAAAATGCCGAAGGTCTTTGTGCTCATTGCAAGAAACCAGGAGGAAGGCGCGAAGCAGCCTGCAGGGAAGAATCTGGAAGCGACCTTGAAAAGCATCCGTGCGTCAACCTATGGTCGGGTATGTCCGGTACAGGCGATCCACTCGCAGATCAGGGATGAGGACTATATGGCCTTTGTCCGGGAAGGCGACCTGATCGAAAGAGATGCCATATTTGAGATGGTGCGTGGGATTCAGGACGGAGCGGATGCAGTCTATACGGATGAGGATACCTGGGATCTTTCGGATGGAAAGACGATATACAAGGATCCGCTGTTCAAACCGGATTATGATCCGGATTTTCTGCGTGCGAAAAACTACATCGGCTGCTTTGTGCTGGTGCGGGTCGGCGTGCTCCGAAGCATCTACGCAAAGGCAGGCCGGGACAAGATCCCGACCTCCCGCAATGTGTTTGATCCGGCATATGACTGGTGGCTGACGATCCGGATCATGGATGCGGCAGCATCCATGGGAGGAGTGAAGCACGTCCCGAAGGTGCTGTACCATGCCCGCAGGCAGGAGATGGATCCGGATCAGGCCATGCACTGCCATGAAAGGGCACGCGGATATCTTCAGGAGATCCTTTCCGTGGAAGGAGAAAACGCCGTGGCGGAGGACGGACCGGTTCAGGACAGCTTCCATGTGTCTTACCGGATCGAGGGAACCCCGCTGGTATCGATCATCATCCCCAATGCGGACCATGCATCCGTGCTGGAAAACTGCATTGATTCCATCCGCAGCCGATCCACCTGGAAAAGACTGGAGATCGTGGTGGTGGAGAATAACTCCAGGGAAGAGGAGACCTTTGCGCTCTACAGAAAACTGGAGGAGCGCGGGGAAGCAAGAATCGTACAGTATCCCCACGCGTTTCATTTCTCCAGGGTGATCAATGAAGGTGTGAGGAACGCAGAAGGCGATTACCTGATATTGATGAATAACGATGTGACAGTGCACACGCCGGACTGGATCGAGAAGCTGCTGTCTCAAGCCATGCGGCCAGGGGTCGGCGTCTGCGGTCCGAAGCTTCTGTATCCGGACGGCAGGGTTCAGTCAGCGGGCATTGTCACCGGGATCATGGGATTTGCAGGCTCCATGATGGTGGCTCTGCCCGGGGATGATCCCGGATACATGGGGCGGGCAGTCCTGACCCAGAATATGAGCGCTGTCACCGCAGCATGCATGATGGTCCGGCGCGATGCCTTTGACGCAGCAGGAGGTTTCCCGGATGAGTTCAGTGTCGCACTTGGCGATGTGGACTTCTGCCTGAGCGTACGCGACGCAGGGTACCGCGTCATCTTCGAGCCATCCGCCATCCTCATCCACCATGAGTCCCTGACCCGCGGCCAGGAGGATACAGCTGCAAAGAAGAAACGGTTTGCCGTAGAAAAGGCACGTTTCCGGAAGAAACGCGCCCTCATCCTTCAAAAAGGAGATCCTTTCTACAATCCCAACCTGTCCCGCCGCCGCTGCGATTATTCTCAGCAGACATAAATTGTGTATGGCCACACATCTTCCAGCGGGGGCGGCCAGTGGGTGAGGCCTCTTCCTCATCCAAAACCCGCTTCGACAGGCTAACTGCTAACTCCGACTAAGCGGCCGGGATATTCAGCGTACGATTTCTTCATACCCCGGCCGCTAAGTCTACGTAAGTCGTGGATCCCGCCTCGCTCCTGTTAAATGGATTCAGGAGGGGGCGCACCCACAGGCCGTCCCGCTGGCGGGGGTGTGACTTGTAACGTTACAGGTTATACCGGCAGGAACTGTCAGTTGACTTTGGCAGGACGTTTTTCTATACTGATATTCAATGGTCAATCTACATCAACGTGCGCTTCAAGGGATCCGGGAATGCAGGATAGATTCTAAGCGTCCATAAGTGGAAGGGAGTAGATGAAGATGGCTGCAACCGAATCTGCAGAGAATTATCTGGAAGCGATCCTGGTGTTGAGCCAGGAAAAACCGGTTGTCCGGAGTGTTGATGTCTCCAATTATACCGGATACCGCAAGTCGAGCATTTCCATCGCAATGAAGAACCTGAAGGCGGATGGATACATTACCATCAGTCCTGAGGGCTATATTTTTCTGACCGAGCAGGGGATGCAGATCGCTGCCATGATCTATGAACGGCATCAGGTTCTTTCCTCCTGGCTGATCAGGCTCGGGGTGGATGAGAAGACAGCGGTGGATGATGCCTGCAGGATTGAACATGACATCAGCAAAGAAAGCTTTGCTGCGATCAAGAAGTATATCAGCGAGAATTCCTGAGCATGAGCGGTACAAAGCAAAAGCAGAATAACAGATATACCGAGGTCGACATTGCCAGAGGCATCGGTATATTTTTCGTTGTGCTTGGACATTCGATCAAACAGACAGGCGTATCTGCCGGATGGATCCGGATCCTGACCTATATCATCTATAGCTTTCATATGCCCTTGTTTTTCTGCCTGTCCGGGTTTGTATCAGCAAAGATCCTGAAGATGAACCGGAGAGAGAGGGGTACTTATATACTTGGCCGTGCCAGAAGGCTTCTGTTTCCTTATTTTGTGATCGGGCTGTTATATATTCCTGTGAAGCTTGCCATGAGCGATGTCGCGATCAAGCCATTCAAGGTGTCGGATATCTGGAAGCTTCTGATTGGCCAGAATCCGAATGTTTCACTGTGGTTTCTGTTTACCCTTTTTGCAATTGAGCTGATCTGTGTGGTTTTGGTCAATACATATAGCTTCCGTTCTGTCTGGTATGGAAGCTTTTTTCTGAGCCTCGCGATCTACTGGGCTAATTTTGACATCAGAATACCGAAGTATCTCTTCTTTTTCCTGATGGGGATCTGGGTGAGACTGAAGTTTGAAGACAGCCGTGCGGCAGGATATGAGGATGCTATGGACGGGCAGGATCTGCTGGCATTCCTTGCGCTGGTGACGGATATTTTCGCGATCATTTTCCTGTACCGGACGACAATCACGATCACGATGATGGTAACCAGCCTGTGCGGGATCTACCTGGTTCTGTGGGTTTCATCCCGTATGGTTTACAACATAGACGGAGAGCGGAGGGAGCCTGGATCTTTTACCAGGAAGCTTTTGCTTCTGGGGCTTTTTTCCATGGATATTTATATCCTGCATGAACCGATCATGACGATTGTGCGCCTGGTGGTCTGGAACCGGCTTGGCTGGAACTACATCGTGTGTACTATACTGATCTTTTTCTGTGCGCTCTGTTTTCCGATCCCGGTCTCCAGATACATCATCCGGAGGATCAAACCGCTCAGGATGCTTCTTCTGGGGGAGAAACGATAATTGAAAAAGAGGATTCGAATTGTTTTTTTTATCTGCATCTTCACCGTGATCATTTTCACGGCATGGTCCCTGCTCCGAACACTCAGGCCCAGCGGTGGGAATGCGTATGAGCGGCTGAGCGTGGAGGAGGCAAAGGACTACATGAGCTTTGAGCCTGTCTACTGCATTGTGGATGTGAGGGATGCGCCTGATTATGAAAAAGGCCATGTGGACGGTGCCGTGCATCTTCCTTTGAAGGAGATCGTGGAGCGGGCGGATGAGGCGATTCCGGACCGTTCGATGATGATCTATGTTTACGGGTATGATTCGGATGACAGCTGTCAGGCAGCGCAGAAGCTTAGTGACATGGGCTTTACATCCGTCACGGAAACAGGCGCATACAGGGCCTGGCTGGACAAGGAATTATCTTTCCCCGGGCAGGATCGTTCTGAGCCTGAAAGTGCGGCCTGAAGCAGTGCTGGTGAAGGACAGTACTGGTGGGGTTGGTTCTGAATGGAGGATTTGAAAGTGCAGGAAAACGCAGTGAGGCGGTATCCGGAAGTGGAGTTTTATGTTGTCAGCGTGAATCCTACGACCGTCCGGTCTGGCCCATATGCCAACCGGAATGTCATTGCAGTCAATGAACGCCTGTATGACGAGTTTGAGCCTGAGGGGTGTTATATTGATACTTATACTATGCTGATGGAAAGCGGCCTTGTGAACGGTATGGCGCCAGGCATGAGTGACCAGGTACATTACAGATGGGCTGCAGGCGAGAAGGTATTAAGAATGGTGAGAAGGATTGTTGCAAAGAAGGAAAGGCAAGGATGAAGACAGTTGCTCAGTGGTTGGAAAGGAACAGGGGAAAGGTATGGTTTGCGGTTTGCGTGAATCTGCTGATGCTTGTGCTGTGTCTGCTTTTGATGCGTCCGGTATTCGATTCCAACGATGATTTTAACATTGCGATGTTTGTCAACCGTGCGCGTCCGATTCAGGATCCGCACTGGCTTTACGCCAACTGGATCCTCGGTTCCATCTGTGCCTTTGCATACCGGATCACGAATATGCTTCCCTGGTATGGACTGATGCAGTATGCGGGATTGTTTGTGGCGTTTACGGCAGCCTTCTGGGTGATCCAGAAAGTTTTTCAGACAGGAGCGGCGTTAGTCCTTTCGATGACACTGCTCAATTTTTTTGCGGCAGAATCTTATATTAATATTCAGTTTACAAGGACTGCTGGCGTTCTGTCGGCCTGCGGCCTCTTTCTTGTTGTCTATGCCATCATAGGAGAGAAGATCCGGCTGATTCCAATGGTGATCGGGATCGGAATCACTGCATATGGATACATGTACCGCCATCTGGAGGCTGACCTGATCTTTGCGCTGTGGGGCATCTTTGGTGTGTATCTCCTGCTTCGTCTGAAGGATGCCGCAAAAGGGGAGGCGCTCAGGCGGGCGGCCAGATACCTGATTGTCTTTGCCCTGACGCTCGGGGTCTGTTTCGGCTTCCGGCTGGCAGACCGTTATGCCTACAGCAAGGCTCCGGAATCAGCCCAATATGAAAAGATCAATGATGCAAGGGCAACCCTTACGGATTATGGGTTTCCGAAGTACGAAGAGCATACGGAACTGTTTGAATCGCTGGGAATCTCTTTCCATGCGTATAAGCTCTTTTCAAAATGGAATTTTTATGATCCGGATGTATTCACGCTTGAGAAGATGAACGCGCTGATTGAAGTACAGAAGCGCAAGGCAGTTTCCTGGGATACAATCGGGGAATTCTTTCAGGTGTATCCGTACAAATGGTTTGAGAATCCCATGTTTTATTGCTTCCTTGTCATGCTGGTCATCGCGCTTTTGCATGGGAAAAGGGGATGGGAAAGAGCAGCGGAGATCATTTTGCTGATCCTGGCTCTGATTGCGCTGTTCTATTATATGTTCCTCCAGGGAAGGTTTAACCTTGCCAGGGTGGATGATCCGGTGTGGCTGGCAGGCTGCCTGATCCTGGTCTTTCTGATCTCTCCGAAACGGTTCAAGCTTCCGCTGCGGTATGCGGTGACGGGAGCCATGGTGCTGTTTGTGGTCAACCAGGGGCATTGGTCGGAATACTGGAGGCACAATACACAAAGTCAGGAACAGAAGCGGCTGCAGGCGGCGGATTTTATCGCAAAGGTCGCTTCCGACCAGGAGCATCTGTACCTGACCAAGGCAGGGCTCTATGCGATTTCGCCCGGATACGGCCCGCTTTCTCTGGTTCCTCTTGATGTGGCCTCCAATATGGGAGTGCTTGGCGGCTGGCCGTCAGGAAGCCCGGCATATAAGGCAGCTTTGGCAAAATATGGCGTGGCGAATCCATACCGTGACTGCATCAACAATGAGAAGGTATACCTGATCGACAATGATATCAATCTTACGCTGAATTATATCCGTGAGTATTACGATATGAATGCGCAGGCAATAGAGGCGGGCCTCTTTGACGAGAAGAATATGATGTACCAGATTGTATCAGAATAGGAGAGTTGGGTGTATGAAAAAATTAATGCTGCTGGGGGGAACCAGGTTTGTGCTCCCGGCAATCGAGGCGGCGCACAGGCTTGGTGCATATGTGATCACCTGCGACTATCTTCCGGGCAATTATGCCCACAGGTTCAGTGATGCGTATTGCAATGTATCTACGATTGACAGTGAGGCTGTGCTGAAAGCGGCCGAGGAGCTTCAGATCGATGGGATCCTGTCCTACGCGTCGGATGCGGGGGCGGTGTCGGCAGCCTATGTGGCCCGCGCTATGAACCTTCCGGGCAATCCGTTTGAATCCGTCTCGATCCTGCAGAATAAAGGACGGTTCCGAAGCTACCTGAAAGAGCATGGGTTCCATGTCCCCAGGGCTAAGGCGTATGATTGCGCGCAGGATGCTGCTATGGACCGCGGCAGCTGGGAGTACCCGGTGATCGTGAAGCCGACGGACAGCGCAGGGAGCAAAGGAGTTTCCCGGATAGATTCTCCTGATGGAATGGAAGCTGCAGCCGGCCTCGCCCAGGCTGCATCCATAGAAGGAAGGCTGATTGTGGAGCAGTTCATTCCGCAGGCAGGCTATTCCACAGACAGTGACAGTTTCTCCATCAACAGCGAGCTCGTTTTCTGCACCTTCAATGACCAGCTGTTTGACAGCAGGGCAAAAAATCCATATGCTCCGGCAGGGTTCATGTGGCCGTCCACGATGCCTGTTCCTGCGCAGAAGGAGCTGCAGAGTGAGATTGCGCGCCTGATCCGGGAATTGGATGTGGGTACATCCATCTATAATATTGAGACCCGGC
>ODAI014392573.1_pt1 | contig 12230 bp, 7 predicted proteins | sample 1539321 | NCBI WGS metagenome assembly ODAI01 (sample SAMN02144231, study PRJEB22623) | gut metagenome | biome: sheep rumen | host: Ovis aries | place: New Zealand
AACAGTATCGGCTACGGACGGCCGGCGACTCGGTTCAAAGGAAATATTTTCCAGGCAGGCTCATCAAAAATGGGCCTTTTTCTATGCCCCGCCCGAAAAATATTTCTTATTATTTGTCTGTATGTTTTAATGCGCATATCACTGCGCAACGGAAAGAATGCACCAGAAAGAGAGGCCGAGCCCTCTTAAGCCGGGCATATCACTTCCGTTTAAGGACAAAGAATAAGACTCGAAGCTTAGAAAAAGCTTAAAACGTCCATCAAAAAAGACTGCCGTTTTCCCGTGCGGATTCAATCACTCCGAAAGGAATTGACAGTCTTTCTTATGATGCAGTTATAAGCAGATTTCCTTTAACAGATGATCGGCGATCACCCTGTTTCCTTCTGTATTGGGATGAACACCGTCATCGAAATACTCCGGATGGCCCTCGGTCAGGGCATAGAGATCAATGACCTCCAGTCCGTATTTTTCTCCCAATGAGTGAACGGTCTTCCGTATGCTGCCTTCTATGGGACCGGGATCGATATCATAGCCCACTATGCCTGTCTTCTCATCCGGGAATGCTTTAGGCGGCGCCATCAGGACCAGACGATGCGGCCATCCGGTCTCCATAAGTTCCTTCAGCAGAACTTCATACTCCATTATGAAACGTTTTTCGTTCCAATTATAGGGCTTGGCGTCATTGGTCCCAAGCATGAGGATGATCAGTTCCGGCTGAGACTTATTAAGTCTCTTCAGAAAGCCCACCTGATGATAGGGGAAGTCTCCCTCTTTCTGCAGGGTCGCTCCGCTTACCCCGTAGTTCAGGACCTGAAAGGTATCGCCCAGAGCCCTGTTCCATAAATATGTCCAGGCATTGTCTTTCCGGCTTTGCTGAACGCCGGCACCAAAGGTAATGCTGTCTCCTATGCATGCGATCCTTCTTTTCTTACGATCTGCTCTTTCCGGATGGGCAAAAAGAAGTTTTGAGATATAAAGTGTCCGGTTCATGATTCTTTCTCCATAACAAGCACCTGGAAGGGATGTATGATTCGTTTTCCGAATACAGAGGTACCCCTGACCATATCCTTCATGTGCCTGTGCAGAATAATTTCCTGTGCCTCAGGCATATAGTTCAGAAGAATAAAGAAGCGTCTTCCGTCCTTTGTGCGCTCTGCGATCTCCACACTTTCGGGAAGGCTGATAATGTCATCGAAATGGCCTGAGAGGCCGGTCATGTCAAAGAGCTTTTTCAGAACAGGCAGGGTAAAGGTGCTTCCCCAGTGGATGCAGCTTCCCTTTCCTGTGCGATGCCTTGTAAGAGCAGCCGTTCCGGTAAACCAGGCTCCCTGATAGCGGGCCAGGACCTCTGTTTCCTGTCCCGGCTCCAGATGGTCCTGGAAGACGGATGCCTCTATTTTCAGGCCGTCCAGGAGGATGAATGCATCGGGCATGGCCGGATGCTGGAAGCCGGATTCTTTTACCCTCGTCCCGGTAAGGTCTGATAAGAGGCCGGGAGCAGACTTCATCGGACACTGTCCGTTCTCATCCTTATAACCCGACCTGCAGCCCAGGATCAGGGTCCCTCCCCTTTCCACGTACTGCGTAAGGATCTTTGCCTTCTCTCCGGTCATGATGGCGGGATGGGGATAGATCAGCACCTTATAAGGGTCCAGATCAGCAGCTTCCATAGTATCCGACAGATAGACAAAGTCGCAGGGCACATGGCTCAGCTGGGCCTGGCAGTAGATGTTTTCTTCGTCAGGGTAATCCAGACGTCCGTGCCATACGTCTACCTCCGCATCGGCCATGTTGTCGAAGTCTTTTACGATGGCCAGGGGAGCCTGATAGTCCGATCCGCACAGGGGCTCTATTTTTTTCAGCATGGAGGCAAAGTCACCGACCTCGGCCAGTCTCCTATTGTACTGATTGTCATAATCCAGGATCCCGTGCCAGTACATTTCCGTCCCGAAAGGACAGGTCCGCCATCTGAAGAAGGACACAAAATCCGCCCCATGGGCTATGCTCTGCATGCCCCAGAGCATGATCTGGCCGGGGATGGGCATGGGGCCTTCCATGCGGCTGATCCAGCTCCCCGCCCCCGCCTGCTGTTCCAGGATGGCAAAATGAGGGCAGATGGCCCGGACTTCGCTCAGGTGCATACTCCACCTGCGGTCATTGAGTCCTTCTTCCAGGCCAAATCCGGTTTTCTGCAGATGGTCTCTGTGATTCAGACCAAAGGCAAAATTGGGATATGAGTCATAGCCGAAGATATCCAGGCTCTCCTCATTCATGGCATAGTTGTCGATATGCCCGAAGATTCCGTTGGTAGTAATAAAGTCGCCGGGCTTTATAAATCTCCTCAGGATCTCTGCCTGCATGAAGCAGAATGACCTGGCGCTGTCCGAAACAAAGCGGATATAGTCCAGCCTCTGATGGGGATTCCACCCCCTGTTAAGCACATGGCCGGGCAGACGGATCTGCTCCCAGTCCGTATAGGTCTGGTTCCAGAAAACGGTTCCCCATGCCCGGTTCAGTTCCGCCAGGCTCTGATATTTTTTCTGCAGAAAGATACGGAAAGCAGCCTGGTCCGCTTCTGAGTGAAAATCGTCTGTCTCGCAGTTGATCTCATTGTCGATCTGCCAGCCGCAGACAGCCGGATGCTTTCCGAAGTGCTCCGCCAGCGCCGTGACGATCCTGCGGCATTTTTCTTTGTATACCGGAGAATTATAATTGTAATGGCGCCTGGCCCCGTGTTCATAAGGTATACCGTTATTGTCGGCATTCAGGACTTCCGGATATTTTGCGATGAGCCAGGCCGGCGGCGTGGCAGTAGGCGTTCCGAAAATGACCTTCATGTTCTTTTTAAGGCAGAGATCAAGGAAACGGTCAAAGAATTCAAACTGAAAGATCCCTTCCTCCGGCTCCGCAATGGACCAGGCAAACTCAAATACCCGTACTGCTGTAATGCCGGCGGACAGCATACGGTCCAGATCGCTTTCCCATAAAGCCTCGTCCCAGTGCTCGGGATAGTAGCAGACGCCCACTGTATAGGAAGGCCACATATAGTTCTGTTTCTTCATAGTTTATTTACTCCTGAATGTATTGTCCCTGTTCCTGTGCCCGCCCCTTTATGAAAACCGCAAAGAGGATTATTCCATGAACGGGCCAGGCAGCTGTCTGTCTGTATCTATCTTACCCCCGGAGCCTTCTTTTTACACTTGCTTTTTACAGCAGGTACGGTTCCCGTAAATGTCATAAAAGAGGACAGGCCCTGAAAGCCTGTCCTCTTCTCATGGCGTAAATATTCTTACTGAGCAGCCTGTTGTGCCTGGGCCGTTTCCTCTCCCCCTTTCAGAAAACTGTCAATCAGGACTCTTCCGATTTCAAAGCTGTTCTGCATGGAGGTTTCGTAAATATCCGCTGCGCCGGGGAGATCCCCTGCATCAGCGTCCGCAAGGCTTTCCGGCGTCTCACCGTCTGCGTAAAGGTCCGTGTCGATCCCGGCCCGGAGGATGATAAGACGGTCCAGCAGATCCATGCGCTTTAAGTCCTGTCCGATGGCGGCATCTTCGAGGGCCAGGACTGCATAGGGGTCTTTGCAGCCGTAGGCTTCAGCCATAAGCAGGGCGTTGGCGTGAACGTTCTCTCCCTTTTTACAGCTTTCACCGCTGACAGAGGTTCCCTTCAGGACCTGGGGTTTTCGCCTTGCCCATTTCTTATTATCAAAGCCCTCTTTCATATAGGCTCTTGTTTTTCCGTCGTCTGGGGTCTGATCTTTCTGACAAGCTCATAGCACTGATCTGTCAGGCTCTGGTCCAGACGGATCACGGCATTTTCGTCGTCCTCAGGGTCGTGGATCCAGGCAGGTCCGTCTTCGCCCGCCTCTTCGCTTCCGATGTGGTGACCAAGATCATAGTCAACGGCGGCTGTAATGACATATACATTTCCGGGTACGCCGTACTCTGCGGCCGAAGCGGCAGAGCCAGTGACCAGGATGTAGGCATCGGAAAAATCAAACCTGGCATCCGACAGAAGGGCCTGGGTGTTCAGGGCCGCGTTCAGCTTTCCTGTTCCCGTGACATAGAGGGCAACGCCGTCCTTTACATAAAGCGCGCTGCCGTCAGAATCTCCGGTGATATCGTATTCCTGGGCGCCATCCAGATAGGCTTCGTAATAGTACTGGGCCTCACCTGGGATATCGCCTTCCAGCTCTCCCACTTCATACTGGGGCAGGATCAGGACCCTGACCGGAATATTGTTCGCTGCCGTCTGAGCCTGATATTCCTCAAGCCTTTTCTGGATCTCATCAGAATTCTGGCCGGCCCAGTACAGGATACCGACGAATACCGCCGCAATCACAGCAAGAAGGATCAGGAGACCGATCTCAAATCCGGACTTTTTAAACCCGCCCTTTTCTTCCAGTTCCTTCCAGTAGTCCTTCCTTTCACCCCGTCTTCCGGCAAGGCCTATGATCAGGACAATAAGGATCGCTGCTCCGATCATGATATTGGCGCCCATGCTTCCTTCCACGCCGAAGCTGGTATTATAGAAGATGCCGTCCACAGCGGATGCAGCGTCCAGCTTGAAAACCGAATATTTTGATACGATGCCGCTGTTGGGCAGGCCAAATACGATGCTCTGTGAGAAGTTCCAGGCCGTATGGGCCCAGATGACTGTCCAGAGACTGTCCCAGAAAAAGACGATCAGGGAAAACAGGACGCCGATCAGGAAGACCTGCAGAAGGCCCAGCGTGGTCACGCCGGGATTTCCCATATGGAGGGCCATAAAAAACAGAGAATTGACAAGCACGGCAATAGCGGGCCAGCGGTATCTTCTTCTCAGCTTCTGATAGAGGTAGCACCTGTCAGCGATCTCCTCGGCGCCTGACTGGATAAAGACGCAGAAAAGAAAGATGAAGAAAAGCCTGGGATCAAAGCCGTTATAAGTGAGCTTGATATCCCCGTTTATATACGACATCAGAATGCAGAATCCGTTCATGCCGCCGCCCAGCAGTATGCCGGCCAGGACCGCTTTGAAGTTGTTCCCGTGCCTGTTATAGAGAAAGGCCCTCCACATTGGCCAGTTGCCCTTAAAGATGGTGATGATAAGGATAAAAGCGATCCAGATGCCATAGAAGTTAAAATACTGGAGCAGGAACTGGACGATGTCCTCGTCCCCGGCAAGACGCATTCCCAGATCATGTACATTCAGGAACCTGTTGATCACAGACGGGAAGACCTCTCCCAGAATCAGCATAAGAAAAGACAGCAGGGCTGCGAACACAAATATATCCGTCAGGGCGCCTGAAGGGCGAATGAAGGTCTTTCGGGGTTTTCCTGCCGGAGGCGCTCCGCTTCCTCCCGTACCTGCGTCCGGATCCCCTTCATAGGGAGCGGACACTTTTTCTACTGTTTCCACATCGTTCATGTCATTCAGACTCATGGCTCTCTCCTTACAGCCTTTGCAGGGCCGGGCAGTCACCCGCCTGCATAGGCTGCATTATTATCCATACCTTTGTATAACATCCGGACATTATTCCTGCCACGCAAAGATCCCTCTGTGTCCCGCAGGGACACAGAGGGATCTTTGTTTCAAGGAAAGTGTATGAATAGAAGATTAAACAGCTTTGTGCCTTAATTCTTCATTGGCCTTTTCTACGTTGAGCCTTGTGAGGATCAGAGTGATCAGAAGGTTGAAGCACATGGGCATCCACAGATACATGATATGGAGCATGTTCATGCAGGACGCGGACTGTTCTGCCGCTCCGCCCACATAGCCGGAAAAAGCCAGAAGCCAGCCGGCCAGGGCAGTGCCGATGCCGCCGCCCAGCTTGGTGCCCAGGGATGTGCAGGAATACATGGTGCCGTCCACGCGCTTGCCGCTGGTCAGGTAGGTATACTCGGAGCAGGTGGCGATCAGGGCATTCATATCTCCCTGCAGGGGGCTCATGCCCATGGCTGCGATGGCCGTGCAGGCCAGCATAAGAGGCACAGATCCCATATAACCGGCGATCACAACGCCTAGACGCCCCAGGGTACCGATGGTATAGCCCGTCAGGTTCAGCTTATACATGCCTCCCCACTTTGCCACCAGGGTAGGGGTGAAGAGCAGGCCTATGATCATGGGAATGTTGATGGCCCAGGAGAATACGCCCAGAAGGTTGGCGTTCTTCAGGACATAGGTCATATAATAGATGCCCATGTTGAGGGTCGCGGAGTAGATCTGCATCAGGATATAGGAAGCGCAGATCATCAGATAATACTTGTTGCGGATCAGGAGACCGAAGGCGTCCAGAAGGGAATACTTCTCCTCTTGCATTTCCGTGGTCTTTACTTCTTCCCCTTCTGCAAGCTCTTCCGGAGAAAGTTCTCTGACAGATAAGACGGACAGGGTATTGGAGATCACGCCCACGATGGAATAGATGATGGCCACGGTCCGCCATGCGGCCGCGCCGCCGCCGAAGTAAGCCACCAGGCCCACAGTGATGGTCTGGATCAGCATGCTGGTACCGAAAGCGAACATGAAACGGATGGAACCCATCTCGACTCTTTCATGGTTGTTTTTGGTGACCAGAGCGGTCAGTGCGGAATAGGCGATGTTGTTGGCCGTGTAGAAGCCCGCGTTCAGCATGGTATAGGCGATAAAGAACCAGGCATACTGGGCTGTGGGGCTGATATCCGCCGGGATGCAGAAGATTGCCACCAGGCAGAGAGCGCAGCCGAAATACCCGTAGAGCATCCAGGGCCTTGCCTTGCCCATCTTCGTATGGGTCTTATCGATCAGGGATCCGAAGAAGATGTCGGATACACCGTCAAAGAGCTTGGAAACGGCGATCAGGGTACCCACAATGCCTGCGTTCATACCGACGGTATCGGTCAGGAAGATCATGACGAATGCCGAAAGCAGGGCATAGACAACGTTGCCCGCAATATCGCCGGAGCCGTAGCCTACCTTGTTGTACCACTTGAGATATGTCTTTTCCTTGTTATTCATTTGTTTTTCCCCCTGTATATTCTTTAAATAAATCTATCTGATTCAGATCGCTTCCGGCTTCAGCAGGAAGGAGAATTCGTAACTGTTACTGCAGACTCTGTATTTTTCAGGCAGATCCGGACCGCAGCTCTTGGATCCGATGCCGGCCATCCGGTGGTCCAGGCACAGGACCGTACTTCCGCAGGGTTCCAGCTCATAATTGTGCTTTCTGCTCTCCAGTTCCTCCTGGGTGTATACAGACGCATTGAAGGAGAATGTCTGACCGGCATCGCCGGAAGCCGCAGTCAGGGCAAGATCCGCGCTCTTTATGCTGACATAGTCGCAGTCAAAATGAGATCCGTTCTCCTGGGGCCTGATATAATCTTCCTGCAGTTCCGGGACCTGGGCCTTGAAAAGGCCGTGGTATCCCGAATGATGCTTGTCGATGTAAGTCTCGCAGGGGCCCATTCCGTACCAGGATACCTGCTTCATGGAAGCGGGCAGGAAGAGCCTGAGTCCGATCCTGGGCAGAGTTTCGATCTCGGGATCCTTATCCGCCTTCACGTCCAGACGGATCCTTCCGTCCCCGTATACTGTGATCTTATTATCCATCCGCAGTACGGGCTGGACAGACATGGATCCCAAAGACTGCAGGATACGGATCTCTGCTCCGAGATCTGTCTTCTCCCATGTCACCTGATAGGCTCTTGTCACCGTGTGGTCCAGACGCTCCCACTTCCAGAGATCTGCGGGGACCGCGTCATTGTCCGTAGGAGCCCTGTACACATTGAATTCCACGGGCCTTTCCAGAAGCTCGGTATTTCCTGTCTTCAGGGATGTGAAAAGACCTGAAAGGGTATCCAGACTGTAGACGAAGCCCTGCCCTTCCAGAATCAGGAAATGTCCTTCTTCCCGGACGTCGGGAGCGCCTTTTGCTCCGGTTTCTTCCAGAAGCGCCGCCGCTCTGCGGGCAAGACTTTCCTGGTTGGGTATCAATATATCGTCAAAGCCCAGATCGCATCCCGCAGGAAGAGCACTGCTTTCTTCCTTCAGGGCATAGGTCACCTTCAGGTAGCACCGTCCCCTGTCCGGAACACAGAAAGCCAGAGGAATCTCTGCACTTGTATGGGGATGGATGGATGGCAGCGCCAGAGGTCCTCCCGCGATCTTTGTTCCGTCCAGGGTCAGCGACCAGGCTGCGCTGATCTTATCGGAGGGATCCGTGAAATCCAGGTGGTTCTCCACCGTAAGGATCTGTCTGTCTGTATCATAGGAGGCTCTGAGGGGCCTGTGAACGTTTTTGTACTCCAGAAGGCCTGTATGGGGCTTTCTGTCCGGATAGACAAGGCCGTCCAGGCAGAAGTTGGAGTCGTGCTGCAGTTCTCCGTGGTCTCCGCCGTACCAGTACATATCCTTTCCGCCGGCTGTCTTTCCCTTATATACGGCATGGTCGCACCATTCCCATACAAAGCCCCCGCAGAGAGCAGGATATTTTTCTGTCAGATCCAGGTACTCTTTGAAGTCTCCGGGACCGTTGCCCATGGCGTGGCAGTATTCCACCAGAAGGAGGGGCTTGTCCGGACTGCTGTCCAGGTAATCCGTCACCTCGGAAAAAGCCGGATACATGCGGCCGAAAAGATCGATGTCCGATACATCGAATTCCCTGTCCCTGCTCAGGTAAAAAGCGCTCTCATAATGGGTCAGCCTTGTAGGATCCGTTTCTTTTGTCCATCTAAGGGCTTTTTCAAAGGTGACACCGTATCCGCACTCGTTTCCCATGGACCATATCAGGATGGAGGGACGATTGCGGTTCCTTATGACCATGGACCGTATCCTGTCCAGGGTAGGTTCGATGAAGTCAGGATTGTCGGCGATCCTGACGTGGGCCAGTCTCATCCTCTCGGAGTAATCGTCCTCACGGAAATAAAGAGGCCCGGTTCCGTGGCTTTCATTGTCGGCCTCGTCGATCACATAAAGGCCCATACAGTCGCAGAGCTGGTAGAACCAGGGAACGTTGGGATAATGGCTGGCTCTGACCGCATTGAAGTTGTGGGCTTTGATCATGCGCAGATCCAGAAGGGCCTGGTCCATGCTGCAGACAGCGCCGGTAACAGGATCGGATTCGTGGCGGTTCACGCCCCGGAAGGTGATGGGAGCCCCGTTCAGTGTCAGGACCAGGTCTTTCACTTCCACCTTTCTGAACCCTACCTTTTCGGTAATGACTTCCTTTCCCGTATCCATGACCAGGGTATAAAGGGCAGGCTCCTCCGCGTTCCAGAGGACCGGTCTGTCCACATGGATATGCAGCGTCGTCTCCTTTTCCTTTCCGAAGGACGCCCTGCCTTCGAATACGGGAGCGGCGCCGCCCGGACATGTCAGGGTCACCGCAACGGGTACCGGCTTTCTGGAATAGGTAAAGGAAATGCTCAGGTCTGCCGAGGAAAGATCCTCTGACAGGTCTGTCCGGATCACATAGTCGTTTATTCTGTCCGCCGGCCTTTTCAGGATATAGACATCCCGGAAGATGCCGGAAAAGCGGAACTTGTCCTGATCCTCCAGATAGGATCCGTCGCACCACTTGAGGACCAGTACGGCCAGCAGGTTTTCCCCTTCCTGCAGGAGGTCCGTAATATCGAATTCGGCCGTATGGTGGGATACCTGGCTGTAGCCGACATAGGTGCCGTTGAGCCAGACATAGAAGCAGGAATCCACACCCTCGAAATTCAGAAAGGCCTGCGGGGCTTCCGGATCCTTATGCCATTCAAATCTGTGCAGGTAAGCGCCGCAGGGATTGTCCTGGGGCACATAGGGCGGATCGAAGGGAAAAGGATAACGGATGTTGGTGTACTGGGGAGAATCATATCCCCTGAGCTGCCAGCAGAAGGGCACCGTCTCCTCCTTCCACCAGCGGCCGGCCTCATAGTCCGGCATATAGAAAGCATCCTGCAGGTCATGTATACTGGGATAAAAGGCAAAACGCCATTTGCACCCGCTGAGCATCTGCAGGCGGTCAGAGCTCTCCCTGTTCCAGACAGTCATGTCATTGCGGACGGAGGAGGGTATATAGTAGGCCCTCTCCGGCTGTGTGTTCTGGTGCAGGATAGAGAGATCTTCATAGTGTCTTGGTACGATCAAGTTAGAACCCCCTTTCATTCTGATAGGGCAGTCTCCGGAATGAGCCGGATACTGCCGTGATTATTTGTTTTTTGCCATTTCCCCTGATGAAAGCATAATCAAAAAGCCCTCCGAACCATATGAACGAAACGATACAAAATCTGCACAAAGCCTTTCTTCGAAGGAAAGAGTATGGAAATAAAGTACGGAAAGTGACTAAAATATCAGAGAGAGGAATCAAAATAACCTGACAGAAAAGAGGAAAACTGGATATGACAGAAAACAATACCAGACAGGGCGGAATTCCCGGAAAGGATATGTATATCAATTCCGGTTATCTTTTCAATTCCAGAGTACCCTTCAGAGAAAAGAAAAAGCCCCTGCGCATCTTAAGCGCAGGGACCTATCAGCTTTATACATGGCCCAAGCTTCCCACCCTGCGGCCAAGGGGCCGGGTGGACTGGCAGATCATATATATCGCGGCCGGTAAGGGCCACTTTATACTGGACAATCAGGAGGTCATCGTCCCGGCCGGCAACATGATCCTCTACCAGCCCAGACAGGTCCAGAACTACTTTTATTACGGAGCGGACAAGACCCAGGTATGGTTCGTCCATTTCACGGGCCGGGAGGTGCGCAACATCCTGAAGCATTATGAAATCCCCACGGACGGCTACATTCTTCATACTGGCATTTCCAGGGAATACGAAGCTCTCTTCCGCAGAATGAGGGACGAGCTCGTCAACTGCTCCTGGGGATACGAGGAAATGCTGACCTATCTCTTCCGGGCCCTTCTTATGACCATGCACAGGCATATGACCGAAAAGGCCCCCAAGATCTCGGGCTTTGTCCAGGATGAGATCGAAATGGCCAGGATCTATTTCGATGAGCATTACAAGGAGGAAATCAGCATAGAGCAATATGCTGCTTCCCGCAGCATGTCCACCAGCTGGTTCAACCGGAGTTTTAAAAGCGCCATGGGCACCTCACCCATGAAATACATTCTGGACATACGGATCCGCAACGCCCAGGTCCTTCTGGAGACCACCGACTATTCCATCAGCGATATTGCAGCTCTTATAGGCTATGACAATCCCCTGTATTTCAGCCGCCTTTTCAGTAAGGCCAAAGGACTTTCCCCTTCCAGATACCGCAAAGTCTTCCGGGAGCAGTTCATGGCCGTGATCCCTGACGGGAAAGAATAAATCATACGAGCCTGCATATCAGATAAACTTTTAACAGCACAGGAATCTGGCCTGATCTAATCTGCCAGTCTCCTGTGCTTTTAATCTTCATATGTGACTCTGACGCAAGTTCCGGACAAAGAGGGTATGTTGTTATAAAGATTTACAAACGCGAATTTGAATTCTCCAAATTCACAGGCATTTACCGCTGATAGCAGGGCTTTAATGAAATCCTCTGAAACCGTTGAAAACAAAGAGTGTTCCGCAATATGCTCACCGAACCCTTTATAAAATGTTACACCATTTCTAAAATGTCTGCGTCTCTGATAAGGGCAAAGGAAAGGACAAACAGATTGGCCCGGAAGGTCCGTTCTACGAATGGTAGAATTTTCTCAATTTTCTAGTTTTTACGAATTGCTTCTCTTACAATATCATGTAATCGCGGGCCGCAGGAATCACAAGAATAATGAACAACTAAGGAGCATACAATGGACAATTTGAAAATCGGACAGTATATCCAACATTTACGGAAAGCCGCCGGCATGACGTAGAAAGAACTGGCAGAGAAGCTGAGTATATCTTTTCAGGCCGTCTCAAAATGGGAGAACGGGGATACGCTTCCCGATACCGGCATTCTCCTCGATCTGTGCAATATACTGAATACAACGGCAGATAAGCTGCTTAACGGAGGAAGTCTTGCGCCAGTCGAGCGCAGACTGATGAGGCTTGAGGACGTTACAACCGGCTTTCAGTATATGGAAAGCATAGGAAAGCTTTTCGGCGAAGACTGTTCTTTTTTCGTAGGCATGATCGAGGGGATCAACGAAAAAATGAACATTGACCTTTTGACCTACCTGAAGGATCCTAAGACCCGGGAGGTAATGTATGCGGAGGTGCTGATCCAGGGGATCCTTTCCGGGCGTACCGTAGATATGGACGAAATAGAGGCGAACTTCCAAAACGAAAAGATGGTGAAAG
>ODAI011555692.1_pt1 | contig 12229 bp, 8 predicted proteins | sample 1539321 | NCBI WGS metagenome assembly ODAI01 (sample SAMN02144231, study PRJEB22623) | gut metagenome | biome: sheep rumen | host: Ovis aries | place: New Zealand
CCAAGGATTACCCGATGCTCACACCTGTCGGGAGTGAGGAGTGAAAGCCCCCCAAAGCGCACCGCCCACCCCTCCCTCGGGCGGGGGGTAAGGAAGAACGGGGGGCCCCCCCCCACCCCCCCCCGCGGGGGGGGGGGGGGGGGGGCCCCCCTCTTTTTCTCCCCCCCCCCCCGGGGGGGGGGGTGGGGGGGGGGCTTTGGGGGGCTTTCACTCCTCACTCCCGACAGGTGTGAGCATCGGGTAATCCTTGGGGTCGGTACCTTTGGGATAGAGGTCGCCGAGCACAAACCGAGCCTCGTCGGGATTCTTTTCTACGGCAATCTTCAGGGCTTCGGCATACTCGTCATCTTCATGCATCACATAGCAGCAGCGGGCATAGTAGGCATATCCCTCGTTCCACTCGTCTATGTCCTTGGTCTTTTCAAAGAGCAGGCTAAACAGTTTCTTGCTGATGTGCAGATAGCCGGTATCGTAAGTGGCGATGCCGATGTTGAAGATGATCCTTGGTGCATAGTGAGAGATGCGCAACGCCTTATGGAAGCACGTCTCAGCATGCTCAAACTGTTTGGCTTCCAGATAGATGTAGCCTCGTGTCACCATTGCCATCTCCTTGCCGATGCCAGCCTTCTCAGCCTTGTCCAGAAAGTCTATTGCCTCATCGGTTTTCCCCAGTCGGCTCTTCAGGAATGCTATCTCCTGCAATACGGCACCGTTGTCAGGTTGCTTTTCGAGGAAGCTGTTGTAGTATTTCTCAGCTTCTTCCAGGTCGCCAAGCGCGAACAGTCCGTTGGCTTTGTTCAGGATTGCCTCTGCATCATTGGGGTTGATGGCAAGAGCATATTCGCTGGAGGTGATGGAGTCGCTGATGTTGTTCTGCATGTACTGTGACGATGCCAGCCTGTTCCAGTAGACGTTTGAAAACGGGTCGCGGTCTATCAGCTCGTTGAAGATTTTCTGACTCTCGTCGAACTTGCCGTTATACATCAGGATACGTGCCTGTATGTCCTTATAGTCATCGTCGTCGGTGAGTGTCGAGCGATTGAGCCATTTCTCAGCCAGCTCGTATTCATCGTAGTCGGCAAAGAGCGACGCACAGTCGATGATGAAATCCTCCTCATCGCCCATGTAGTCTTTCATGCGTTGGCTCAGGTATCTGTCGGCAGCCTTCGCCTTCTGGTTGGCAATCATGATTTCAGCCTTCGTGTAGGCATATTCCAGGTCGCTCTTGTCCGCTACCTCTTCCAGTATCTCCTCCGCCTTTTTAGCGTCGTTGTCCAGAAGCAACACCATGCGCGCCTTGAAGCATGTGGGCAGGGCAGCACCAGGAAATGTCTTCAAAGCCAAGGCAATCGCCCTTTGTGCTTTTTCCTTCTCGCCGAGAGACATGTAATACTCAGCCAAGTCTGTGAGTTCCTCTGCATCGAGATACCCACAAGCCCCCTTCGCTATATACCCTTCAAACTCTTGTAAGGTCTTGCGAAACTCTGGTGTATGATAATAGTTGTCCAACGGCTTGACCTCTTATGCGTTCTGGCTCTTCTTTGCCCATGTGTCCTTCAGCCCTACAGTCTTGTTGAAGACCAGGTGGTCGGGTGTGGAGTCGGCATCGAGCATGAAGTATCCAATACGCTGGAACTGCAAGTAGTCGTCCGGCTTCTTTTCAGCCAGATAGCTCTCCACAAAGCAGTCTTTCAATACGGTAAGGCTCTCCGGATTCAGCAGTTCGCGGAAGTCACGCTCATCGGCAGACGGGTTTTCGACCATGAACAGCCGGTCGTAGACGCGCACCTCAGCCTTCTGGCAGTGATCGGCGCTGACCCAGTGCAGGGTCTTACCCTTGATTTTCCTGTCTGCACCCGGCATACCGCTACGCGTATCAGGGTCGTAGGTGGCATAGACGGTTGTCACATTGCCGTCGGCATCCTTGTCGCAGGGATGTTCCTCGTCGCATTTGATGATGTACGCATTCTTCAGTCTCACCTCCTTGCCTGGTGCCAGTCGCTGGAACTTCCGGCTTGCTTCTTCCATGAAGTCGTCGCGTTCTATCCACAAGTTGCGCGAGAAGGTGATGGTGTGCTTGCCGTCGGCCTCGTTCTCCGGGTTGTTGACGGCTTCCATCTCTTCTGTCTGTCCCTCAGGATAGTTGGTGATGACCAGTTTCACGGGGTTCAGTACCGCCGAGACGCGGCATGCCTTCTTGTTCAGGTCGTCGCGGACGGCAGCCTCCAGCAGTGCCACGTCGTTCAGCGCATCGAACTTGGTGTAGCCGATGGAGTCGATGAAGTTGCGGATGCTCTCCGGTGAATATCCCCTGCGACGCATGCCGCTGAGGGTGGGCATGCGCGGGTCGTCCCATCCGCTGACAAACTTCTCTTCGACCAGTGCCAGCAGCTTGCGCTTCGACATCATCGTGTAGGTGAGGTTCAGGCGGTTGAACTCTATCTGACGCGGACGGTAGTTGGCAGCCTCGGCACCCTCTTTCTCGATGAGGAAGTCCACGAACTTGTCGTAGAGCGGGCGGTGAGGCACGAACTCCAGCGTACAGATGGAGTGGGTGACACCCTCGAAGTAGTCGCTCTGCCCGTGGGCAAAGTCATACATGGGGTAGGCATTCCACTTCGTTCCCGTGCGGTGATGCGGCGTGTGTATGATGCGATACATGATAGGATCGCGGAAGTGCATGTTCGGGTTTGCCATGTCGAGCTTGGCGCGCAGCACCATAGACCCCTCCACAGCCTCCGGGGTGTTCATCTTCTTGAACAATTCCAGGCTTTCCTCGATGGGACGGTCGCGATAGGGGCTGGCAACGCCTGGCTCTGTCGGCGTACCTTTCTGCCGGGCTATCTCTTCCGATGACTGCTCGTCAACGTAGGCGTGTCCATTCTTGATCATCCAGACGGCGAAGTCCCACAGCTTCTCGAAGTAGTCGCTGGCATAATAGATGTTGCCCCACTTGAATCCTAACCACGAGATGTCGTTCAGGATGTTCTCCACATATTCCGTGTTCTCCTTTGACGGGTTGGTATCGTCGAAACGAAGGTTGCAGACGCCGTTGTAGCGTTCAGCCACGCTGAAGTCCATGCAGATGGCTTTCGCGTGTCCTATGTGCAGGTATCCGTTGGGTTCCGGCGGGAACCGGGTCTGAATGCGTCCGCCGTTCTTGCCTTCGGCGAGGTCTTCTTCTACCAGTTGCTCCACAAAGCTCAGTGAGCGTTTCTCTTCGTTAGCGCTATTGTCTGTAATGGTTGTCATGATGCTTTTTATGATTTTGGGTACAAAGGTATATAAAATAATTCATTATATGTCCTTTTTCAATAGTAGTTATTTGTGAAATTAGAAAAAAATTAAAAAAGATTTGGAAGTATAATTTAATTACATTACCTTTGCACTCGTTATCCTGAATACAATCTTTTTACCTTAAAAGAAAGCTAATACCTATTGAGATTGAGTGCCTGTCGCTGTGAAGCGAGAGGCATTTGCTTTTTGATAGCCCCCTCCTGACTATTTTATCCCGCGCTCGTTCAGCGCCTTGGCATATCGTTCCGCGTTGCGTTGGTGTTCCTCGTAGGTGCGTGCGAAGTTGTGGGTGCCGCTGAAGTCTTCCTTGGCACACATGTACAGGTAGTCGTGGTGCACGTAGTTGAGCACGGCATCGATGGCAGCTACCGACGGCACACGGATAGGACCGGGTGGCAGTCCTTTATATTTATAGGTGTTGTAGGGGCTGTCTGTTTTCAGCATGGCGTTGTAGATGCGGCGTGCTTCAAACTTTTTCGTGGCATACTTCACCGTCGGGTCGGCTTGCAGGGGCATGTCTATGCGCAGCCGGTTGATATACATACCTGCTATCTTCGGCATCTCGGCGGTGTTGGCGGTCTCTTCGTCGACGATGCTTGCCAGCGTCATCACCTCGTTGGGCGACAGTTTGGCGGCGTCGGCCTTCTCCCGCCGCTCAAAGGTCCAGAAGCGTTTGCTCTCTTTCTGCATGCGTTCCATGAACTTGCCTACGGGCAGGTCCCAGTACACGTCGTAGGTGTTAGGAATGAACATGGCGATGATGGTCTCCGGGCGGTAGCCGTACTTCTTGCACGAGTCGGCATTGGTCAGCACCTTCAGCAGGTCGCCCTTGCCGAACATCATCTTCTTGCCGATATCCTCTGCCAGCCGCTCCGGTGTGCGCACCGACTTGATGGTCAGGCTCACGGGCGTCTGCATGCCGTTGCGTATGCGGTGGAACGTCATCAGGGCACCAGCCGAACCGATCTCGTAGCGGCCGCAGCGTATCTCGTCGCCGAAGCCCCTCAGCGCCATCAGCTTGTGGAACGTCCATGCCGCATGTCCGTTGGCTTTTGCCTTCACCTTATTATATATGGAGTCGCCGTTGTCGTCCTCATCCACGAAGACGTACGTCCGCTTGTCGCCGCGTGCCATCGGCGTAAACAGCATGTAGGCACCTGCCAATGCTGCCACCAGCACCACGATGCCAGCCACCTTCAGCATTGTCCTGCTGCCGTTCTTGCTTCCTTTTCTGGTTCTTTTCTTTTTCTTCATGTTTCTTGATTTTCGGTGGCAAAGTTACGAAATAGTTGTGGAATATGGTTTAACCGTTCTGTGAAAAGAGGAAAAAAACAACTAACACAACATGCAACACTTGTTGCAGGGGGCAAGCCACGCTGGGAAGCCCGGCTTGTCTTTTTTCCACTTCCTCTGCGCAACCCTCTGTGTTCTCTGCGGCTCGGTGTGAGCATAAAAATTTAGACATCGTATACATCCATCCGGAGAAACGGGGGATGCAGGGTATTGCAGCGGGACTTCGGCTCAAAAATAAAGAAACATGTGCTTGGATAGAAAAAATGTCGTTTTCCTTTGTGTTTTTTCTTGTTTTATCGTACCTTTGCCAAAGGCAAAAGGATTTGAACAATACTAATGAAGATACAGTTCAGCATACATTATAGGACAGCGTGGGGGGAGAACCTGCATGTGGTGATCAGCTACAGGAGCCGTGACGGACGCGAACGGACGTACAACCTGCTGATGCAGACGCAGGACGGTGACCTGTGGACGCTGGAGACGGCGGTGATGGAGTCGCGGCAGCACCCTGTCGAGACTTTCTCCTATTATTATCAGGTGGAGGCAGGCGACAGCGGAGAGGTGTTGCGCAAGGAGTGGAACCAGGTGAAACGCTGCTATGCCTTCGACAGCACGAAAGACTATATCCTGCCCGACCAGTGGAGAGACGTCCCCCTGCAATGGCATCTGTATACGAAGATGGTGGGGCGCGGTAAGGAGGAAAAGGGTAGCGCGGATAGGCGTAACGTTCCCTTGTATCGCAAGACGATAATCTTCCGGGTGTCGGCACCCCAGTTGAGTGAGGGTGAGGCAGTAGGCATCTGTGGCAGCCACCCATCCCTGGGCGACTGGAATCCGTCGCGCTATCTGCGCATGGAGCCTCTCGGCGACTATGAATGGTTATTGTCGGTGAACGTAGAGCATGTGCAGTTGCCGCTGGAATATAAATATATTGTCATAGACGACGAGACGTGCCAGCTGAAACGTTGGGAAGAGGGCGACAACAGGATGGTTGACGGCACCCTGTTGCTGGAGAGCCAGCAGCCGGCAGCCCTCCGCGACGGACAGGTGCTGGTGATGTCGGGCGAGGCTCTGCGTGTGAAGGAGAGTACATGGCGTGCTGCCGGAGTGGTGGTGCCGTTGTTTGCCCTGCGGTCTGAACATTCGTTTGGCGTTGGCGACTTCGGCGACCTGAGGCGGTTGGCTGACTGGGCATCGCTGACAGGTATGAAGATGATACAGCTTCTGCCCGTCAACGACACGACAAGCACCCACTCATGGACCGATTCTCATCCCTATAATGCCGTTTCAGCCTTTGCCCTGCATCCCCACTACATGGACCTGGAACAGTTGCCGCCGCTGAAGAGTGAGCAGGAGACGAAGGCGTTCAACCGCCAGCGGCGCGAACTGAACGCGCTGGACTATAGCGACTACATGGCGGTAGACCGCGTCAAGACCGACTATATCAATAAGGTGTATGCCGAGCATGGCGAGGAGACGCTGGCATCAGAGGCTTTTGCCGGCTTCATGGCTGCCAACGGCGAGTGGCTGACACCCTATGCCGCCTTCTGTGCCTTGCGTGACAAGTTCGGGACGTCGCGGTATACGGAGTGGAAGCAATATGCCGGCTACGACCAGAAACAGGTGGCACAGCTCAGTGCACAAGGGTCGCCCCTTCGCGAACATATCCTGAAGACCTACTTCGTGCAGTATCACCTGCACCGGCAGCTGTCGGCAGCAACCGCCTACGCCCACGAGAAAGGCGTGGTGCTGAAAGGTGACCTGCCGGTAGGTATCTATCGTGACAGCGTGGAGGCATGGGTCTGTCCTGATTTCTTTCGCCTCGACATGCAGCTGGGCACACCGCCAACGGCACAGGAGCCAGCAGGACAGAACTGGGGATTTCCGCCATACCGATGGGGTGCAGGTGAAGAAGCGGGCAACCGGCGAGGCGTTCAGGCACAGCAGCCCACCCTCGAAGAGTGGTTCGTCAGGCGTTTCCACCACCTTGAACAGTATTTCGACGCCCTTCGCATAGACCATATCCTATCCTTCTTCCGTGCCTGGGAGATACCTGTCGGTCAGCTGTTCAGCGTGATGGGACACTTCTCACCGTCGCTGCCGCTGAGCGAGGAGGAGATAGGGCGCTACGGGCTGACCTTCCGCCGCGGATTGTTTACCCGTCCGTTCATCAACGACAAGACCATCGACCGCATCTTCGGTATTCATGCCGGCTATGTGCGCGACGAGTTCCTGGTGCGCAAGGCATACAACCTCTATGAACTGAAGGCGGAGGTGAGCACGCAGGAGAAGATAAGAGACTGCTTCGACGGCAAGAACGACGAGAACAGCTTGTGGATACGTGACGGATTGTACAGGCTCTGTGCCGACGTGCTCTTCTTGAAAGACCCATACCAGGAAGGCATGTACCATCCGCGTGTGGGTGTCTTCAACGCTCCCGTCTACGACATCCTGAGCGCGGAGGAGAAAGATACGTTTATGCGGCTGTACAACAACTACTACTATGAGCGGCATAACCAGTACTGGTGCTATCTGGCACAGAAGAAACTCTCTGCCATTCAGCAGCATACGCGCATGCAACTGTGTGCTGAGGACCTCGGCTTTATGCCCGATGGCATCAAGGAGGTGCTGGACAGCCAGCGCATACTCTCGTTGGAGGTGCAGCGTCTGCCGAAACAGCATGGCGATGAGTTCGCACATCTGGAAGCCAACCCCTATAGGAGTGTCGCCACCATCAGCACCCACGACATGTCGCCCTTGAGACTCTGGTGGGAAGAAGATGCCGGCGGCGTGCAGCGCTACTATGCCACGATGTTGCAGAAGGAGGGTAGGGCACCGCGACACCTGCCGTCACACATCGCCGAGGAAATCATTGCCCGCCACCTGTACTGTCCGTCTATGCTCTGCAACATCGCCTTGCAAGACTGGCTGTCAATGGGCAGTTTCAAACTTGGCGACCCGCAAAACGAACGTATCAATGCACCATACGATACCTATAACCAATGGAAATATCGCATGCCGATGACGCTCGAATCGCTGATGGACGAACGGCAGTTTAACGAGAAACTGAAGACCATGATCGTCAGAAGCAAGAGGTAGGGGATTGAAAATTGAAAATTGAAAGATTGAAATTGTCAATTGTGAATTGTGAATTGTGAATTGTGAATAGTTACACTACATATATCTTCGACCTTGACGGTACGTTGCTGAACACCCTTGACGACTTGGCAGCGAGTACCAACCATGCGCTGTGGTCGATGGGCATGCCGGAACGTACGATAGAAGAGGTGAGGAGGTTTGTGGGCAATGGTGTGCGTAAGCTGATAGAGCGTGCCGTGCCTGAAGGCAGCAGCCCGGTCGTCGTTGATGAGGCGTTGTCACGGTTCCGGCAACACTATCTCGAACATAACTTAGACACGACGCGTCCTTACGACGGGATTGAGGAGATGCTGAAGCGGCTGAAGGCTCGTGGCTGCCGACTTGCCATCGTCAGCAATAAGTTCTATGCTGCGACTCAAGAGCTGGCGCGGCACTTCTTTCCAGACACCATTGAGGTGGCGATAGGCGAACATGAGGCGGAAGGCATACGCAGGAAGCCAGCTCCCGACACGGTAGAAGAAGCCCTGAGACAACTGGGTGTAGGAAAGGAGGGTGCCGTCTACGTGGGTGACAGCGATGTAGACGTGCTGACGGCTCGTAACTCTGGGTTGCCCTGCATCAGCGTGTTGTGGGGTTTCCGTACCAAGGAGTTTCTTCTTCAGCACGGTGCTGCTGTCTTTGCATCGTCCCCCGCCGATATTTGCGACTGTCTGTAAGCGTCAGGCTATGGTATGCCTGTCGATATACTTCTGGACAGCATCCTTGTAGCTATCTGAGATGGGGATGAGGGCTTCGCCGAACGCCAGCCGGAAGCGGTCTATGAGCTGTACCTTTGTCATGTGTGCGATGTAAGAACGGTGTACGCGCATGAACTCCGGGGTCGGCAGGTGCTCGTCAATCTTCCTCATGTTCATCAAGCTCATCACGGGCTTCTTTCCGTTCTCCAAGTATATCTTCACGTAGTCCTTTACGCCCTCGATGTAGAGGATGTCGTCGAAATTGACTTGTACCAGTTTGTACTCGCTCTTCACGAAGAAGAAGCGGTCGCGCTTGCTGGGGTCGGTGTTGTTGTCGTGGGTGAACCAGTCCAGTGCCTTGTTCGCCGCTGCGAGGAAGTCTTCGTAGGTGATGGGTTTCAGCAGGTAGTCAATGGCATTGACCTTATATCCCTCTATGGCATACTGGTTGAAGGCAGAGGTGAAGATGATCTTCGTGTCCTTCTCGATGATTTTTGCAAATTCCAGTCCGCTCAGCTCCGGCATCTGAATGTCCAGGAAGATGAGGTCTATATGGTTTTCCCTGATGGCCTTGATGCCCGTGACGGCACTGTTGTATGTACCGATGACGTTCAGGAAGGGTGTCTTCTTGGCATAGCTCTCTAAGAGTTCAGCTGCCAGGGGCTCGTCGTCAATGATTACGCAGTTTAGTGTCATAGATGATGATTTTAGATGAGTAAATATTTGTGTTGGGTTTGATGCCTTTTTCCCAGGTGTAGGCGTTGGGATAGATGAGCGACAGCTTCTTCTCCACTTGTTTCAGTCCTATGCCGTTACCGCTTCTGTCTTTCTCGTTTTTAGGGTAGTTGGTGTTATAGATGAGAAACGTAATCTTCCCCTCGCGTGCGGTGAGCCTGATATTGATGAGGCTCTTGTTGGTTGCGCTGATGCCGTGCTTGAAGGCGTTCTCGACCAGCGAGATGAGAATCATCGGCGCTATGAATATATAGTTGTGCCGGGGTATTTCGAAGTGTTCCTTGATTTCCACGTCCCTGGAAATCCGTATCTTCATCAGGTTCACGTAGTTGCGCAGGAACTTGATTTCGTCGCGGATGGGGATGAAATTGTTCTGGCTGTCGTAGAGCACGTGGCGCAACATGTGGGACAGCTGCATGATGGCTTGCTGCGCCTTCTGGATGTCCATCATCGTCAGGGCGTAGATGTTGTTCAGCGTGTTCAGCATGAAGTGGGGGTTCACCTGCCAGAGCAGCGTCTTCAGCTCTGCCTCCATGCGTGCCGCCTCGGTCTCGCGTCTGCGTTCGTTGACCCTTACCCATTGTCTTGACATGTAGACACCCGTGGCAATGGTGGCGGCGACGACGATAATGAAGATTTCGCGGCACAGGAACATGAGGTTGGTCTTGCCGAAAGAGGTGACCATGATGCCCTGCAAGCCGTTGGCGCGGAAGATGTCCCAAAACAAGTTGATACATTCGTGCACGATGAAAGCCAGTATCGGTATCATCACGATGTTCACCGTCCAGTACAGCCGTTGCCGGTTGTGCAGGCATTTCTGCGGAGCCAGCCAAAGGAAGTTCAGGTAGAAGACGATGAACATCGCCAGGGGCTGCGACGCACGCAGCAGATACAGCTGCAACGTCATCTTCTCGTTGGGATTGAACAGCGTCAGCGGAAACAGGAACACGGCACCCCAAATGACTATCTGTAGCCATAACCCTTTGCTGCGGATGAGTTCATTGAATCGTCCCATGGTGTGCCGACCTCACTTTTTTAGTGAATTTTCATGCCCTTTTCGTGGCATGTACTCTTATTCGTCGATAAAGTTACGAAGAAAGTCGACAAAATAAAATAACGAAAGATACCTTTATCTTTCGTTAATAGACTAATCGTCGATATTTATCGACGAAACAGTTTTTGTTAAGGCTTATTTTGAGAAGTCGTGCAGCCGCGCAATATATTTGCCCAGGATGTCGAACTCAATGTTCACGACCGTCCCCACTTGTATGTCGGCGAAGTTGGTGTTCTCGCGCGTGTAGGGGATGATGGCCACCTTGAACGAGTTGTCGGTAGGTTCGCATACGGTCAGCGAGACGCCGTTCACCGTCACCGAACCCTTGTCCACCGTGAAATAGCCGCGCCGAGCCATCACCCGGTCAGCCGCATATTCAAATGTGAAATATGTAGAGCCGTCCGCATCCTCCATCTGCGTGCAACGTGCCGTCTGGTCTACGTGTCCCTGGACGATGTGGCCGTCCAGCCTGCCGTTCATCAGCATCGAGCGCTCCACGTTCACACGGTCGCCCTCGCGGAGCAGCCTCAGGTTCGACCTGTCCAGCGTCTCCTTCATGGCTGTCACCGTGTATGCGCCGTCGGCAATCTCCACCACCGTCAGGCACACGCCGTTGTGGGCAATGCTCTGGTCAATCTTCAGTTCGTCGACAAACGAGCACGTCAGCGTGAAGTCCACGTTCTCACCATATCTCTTGACGGCCCTTACCGTTGCCATCTCTTCTACGATACCACTAAACATATTGCTATTTTACAATTTTACTATGAAAGTGAGAGGCGCACCGCGATGTGATGAAAACTCCTGATGTACAAGTTTTGAGGATCCCCCGCCTTTGTAATCCACCGGCTTTACAGCTTAGGCAGCACTCTCATCTCCTTTTAGGAGAATCCTGAACTGCTTTATATGGCCCGCCATTGGCATGAGGATTGGTCTCGGTTTTCATAATTATTTGATGAGTATCCCGATCTGCCCGGTACGCCTCTCTTCTTTTTTATGGTGCAAAGTTACTCATTGTCGCCGACATATCAAAACAAAAACCCGTTTTTCTCTTCCGTTCCTGGGGATTTGTCGCTCGAGCGGAAACTATAAACCACTCGGATTAAACTGATGAATGATCCCGAATGTGGATGATGGAGAAGTTCAAAGAAAGAAATTTTCAGAAATGAACCAGGAATTTCTGGATAGAATTATGGTAATTATGGATATTCCTTTCGAGGTAAATTCTTATTATGTAAAATATCGCGTTCTAAAACGTCATTTCTTGTAAAATATCGTATTCTGATACCATGTTTTTATGTAAAATATCGTATTCTGATGCCGTGTTTTTATGTAAAATATCGCGTTTTAGATATTTTCTTCGTATCTCTTGCTATCCATGCGCATGCCTCAGCATCGGCGAGGGCGTGGTGGTGGTTTTAAATTTACAAATTTGTTTTCAAACAGCCATGATTCAGAGCGTAAAAGGGAGTATTTAACGTTTTTAAACTGAAGTTTTTCGGCTTTATTGACAACACCGAAGCATTATTTTTTGTAATTTTGCACCGAAATTCGCATAAATTTAACATTAAATCCTTGACTTTCAAGGGATTAGGCGTTTAAGGTAAAGGAATGAGACAGCTAAAAATTCAGAAGAGTATTACGAATCGTTCGAGTGAAGCGCTCGACAAGTATCTGGTTGAGATTGGTCGCGCACCTCTGATTTCTATTGACGAAGAAATTGAACTGGCGCAGAAAATCAAGAAGGGAGGACCGGAAGGCGAGCGTGCAAAGGACAAGCTGGTGACTGCCAACTTGCGTTTCGTCGTGTCTGTTGCCAAGCAATACCAGCATCAGGGACTGACGCTGACCGACTTGATAGACGAGGGTAATATCGGACTGATCAAGGCTGCACAGAAGTTTGATGAGACGCGCGGCTTCAAGTTCATCTCCTATGCCGTATGGTGGATTCGCCAGAGCATCCTGCAGGCTATAGCCGAGAAGAGCCGTATCGCGCGCCTGCCGCTGAACCAGGTGG
>ODAI011818113.1_pt1 | contig 12229 bp, 11 predicted proteins | sample 1539321 | NCBI WGS metagenome assembly ODAI01 (sample SAMN02144231, study PRJEB22623) | gut metagenome | biome: sheep rumen | host: Ovis aries | place: New Zealand
GTATTTGTTCACCAGTCCCACGTCGATGCCCATGGGGCAGGGCTTGCAGTGGTTGCAGTAGACGCATTTGCCGCTGGCCTGGGGCGGGGCGAACTCCGCGATGACGGAGTAGTCCGGCTCCTCCTCCGGCCTCCCGTGGTCGGCCAGCAGGGCCTCCACCTCCGCCGTGCTCTGGGCCTCCGGAAGCACCGTCAGAACCCCGGGCTTGTCCAGGCAATAACGGATGCACTGCTCCCGGGTCAGGGCTCTGCCGAAGGGAGACTGCTTCGCGTCCAGCAGCTGGCCGCCGGAGAAGGGCTTCATCACGGAAATGCCGACGCCCTCCTTCTCGCAGCGGCGGTAGACGGCGCTGCGCTCGTCCACGCTGCCGTTGGCGTACTCTCCCTGGCCGTAGTCGTAGGCGGGATTCACGGAGAACATCAGCATATCCACCGGGGCGTCGTCCAGGATCCGCTGGATCACGGCGGGGGTATGGGAGGACAGGCCGATATGCCGCACCGCCCCGGCCTTTTGCAGCGTCAGAATGTAATCATAGACCCCGTTTTTCAGATAGCGCTCCCAGTCGGAGATCTCATCCTGGCAGTGGATGAAGCCGTAGTCGATGTAGTCCGTCCGCAGCTCCCGGAGCTGCTTCTCCACGGAGCGCTTGACGGTGTCCAGCTCCAGGGACCAGCCGTAGGTTCCCCGGGAATAGTCGGCTCCAAAGTGGATCTGAAAGAAGATCCCCTTCCGCAGATCCTCCAGGGCTTCGCCGTAGATGGGAAAGCTGGAGCCGTCTCCGGCGGCCAGGTCAAAGTAGTTGATCCCGCCCTCCACGGCCCGGCGCAGGGCCCGGACGGCCTCTTCCCTTCCGGCGCTGAACAGATAGGCTGAGCCAAGACCGATTTCACTGATGCGGTCTCCGGTTTTTCGGTTGATTCGATAGTTCATTTGACTTCCTCCAGACTGATGGTAATTGTGAGCTTTTCCTTCCCCAGCAGGGCGGCCATTCCGGCGGCGTCCCGGTCTGTGATATGGCCCAGCCGGGTATAGGCCCAGGAATTGGAGCCGTAGAACACCACAAGCTGGCTGGAGGCATAGAGCACGATATCTCCCGCGGCGGTGGTGGTCTGCGCGTCGTCGGTGGGCAAACGGGAGCCGATGGGGCCTACCTGCTCAAAGCCGCCGTACATGGACGTCGGAATGACCAGAGGGCCCCTCTCGCACAGGGCCTTCAGGGCCTCCACGGAGCGGTTGTTCTCCCAGTTGACCCGGACGGCGGCGCCGTCTATTTTCATTTGAAGCACCTTCTCCACCTTCCTTTCTGTTGTCGGCGCAGTTCCCTGCTCCCCTGAGGCTTCCGCCTCTGTCTGCCGCGGCGCGCCGGACTCCGGCGTTTTGGCGGCGTCCGTCGGGGCTGAGACCGCCCCTTCCTCCGTATACCCGGCTTGGTGGGTGGAGGACGCCGGGACCGTCTCCCGGGCTCCGCCGCAGGCCGTTAAGGCCGCCAGCAGGGCGGCCGCCGCCAGAAGCGCCGGAAGCTTTCGCTGTTTCATGCAGGTCACCCGCTTTCTCTGTTCTGTGTTGGATTCTGTCTGTATTATACGGCTGTCCTTCGGAAATGTCAAATAACGATCTTGCATCTTTTGACATTCCGAAACAGAATATCTCCGGGACCCGGCGGCGGAAGCTTCTCCGAGCTTCTTTCAAAAAATTTTTTTCCCGACGCAATAAAAACCCTCTTTCCCGCGTTATATGGGTGAAGGGAGATGAAAGCATGCAAACGATCCAAACAGCTGTCCCGTTGGAGACGGATCCCTCCGACGCTAAGCTTGAGGCCTTGATCGCGCGCTTGGCGCAGGGCGAGACTGCGGCCATGGGGCCCATTTACGACATGACCAGCAGCGCCGTGTACGCCTATGCGCTGACCCTGCTGAAGCATTCCTTCGACGCCGAGGATGTCCTGCACGACTGCTATCTGCGGCTGTATACGGCTGCCGCAGGCTACCTGCCCCGGGGCAAGCCCATGGCCTACCTCATGACCATCGCCCGGAATCTCTGCCTCGACCGTCTGAAGGAGCGGGGCCGACAGACCGAGCTCCCCGAGGAGGCCTGGGAGCAGCTGCTGCGGGTTGAGGAGCTGCCGGACAATCTCCAGGTCGCGGAGTGGCTGCAAGCCCTCAGAGCCGAGGAGCAGCAGATCGTCGTGCTCCACGCCCTGGCGGGCTGGAAGCACCGGGAGATCGCCGGGTTTTTGAAGCTCCCCCTTGCGACTGTTCTCTCCAGGTATGCCAGAGCCATGAAAAAGCTCAGAAACGTGATTGCGGAAAGGAATGAAACAACATGAAACACGATTCCACGGAGCAGAAAATCGCGGCGGCGTTTCGCGCCGTGACCCCCAATCTCAAACCGCCCCTTCTCTCCGAGGGAAACGAATTCATGAAAGGAGAACAAGCCATGAATACAGAACAGACCCCCAAACAGAAAAAGACCCGCTGGGCGGCATACGGAGCCCTGGCCGCCGCTCTGCTGCTGGTGCTGGGGCTTGGCTTCGGTTCGAAGCTGATCCCCGCCCGCCAGCCGGATCCCGCGGCCCGCATTATGATCGACGTGAACCCGAGTATCGCCCTCCTGCTTGACCGGAGCGACAGGGTCATCTCCGCCGAGGCCAAGAACGACGACGGCGCAAAGGTGCTGGCGGATATGGATCTGGCCGGGACCGACGCGAAGGTGGCGCTGAACGCCATCGTGGGCGCGATGCTGCGCCAGGGCTATTTGAGCGAGCTGGCGAATTCCGTGCTGATCACGGTTGACAGCGACGATGAGGGCCGCAGCCTGCGGCTGCGGGACAGCCTCAGCGCCGACGCCAGGGACTACCTGCAAAACAGCGGCCTGGACTGCTCCATCCTCAGCCAGATCCTGGAGCCCGGCGGCGCGTCCGCCGCCGCGGAGCAATACGGCGTCTCCCCGGGCAAGGCTCTGCTCATCGGACGCCTGGCCGCGGCGAACCCGCGGTATGATATCCCGGGACTGTCGGCCCTCTCCATCCATGAGCTCTCCCTGCTTTTGGGACACAACGCCATCGAGGAGGTCCACGCCTCCGGCCAATCCAGCGAGAAGGCCTATATTGGCCGGGAAGCCGCGGAGGAAATCGCCCTGCTCCACGCCGGCGTCAGCCGGAGCGAGGCCGCAAAACTGAAATCCGAGCTGGAGTATGAAAACGGCGGCCTGGTCTACGAGGTGGAGTTTGAGGCCCAGGGGAAGGAGTTTGAGTACGACGTGGACGCCGTGAGCGGAGAGATCCGCAAGGTGGAATCGGAGCCGCTCGAGACAAACGGCACGCCTGCCCCCGACGATGACGACGATCCGGACGACCTCGATGACGACGATCCCGACGATCTCGACGACGACGATCCCGACGATCTTGACGACGATGACGACGATAACTACGATGATCGGCCCGACGAGGATTGGGACGATGACGACGACCTTGACGATGACGTTGACGACGACGATGTCGACGATGACGAGCCCGCTCTTGCCGCTCCCACCCAGCCGGCGCCCACCGAGGCGGCCCTGATCTCCTCGGACCGGGCCCTGGAAATCGCGCTGAGCTCCCTGGGCGCGGACCGCGGCAGCATTCAGCAGCTGGAGCTGGAGCTGACGCGGGAGAACGGCAGCCCGGTCTATGAGCTGGAGTTTCAGTTTGATGGCTTCGAGCACGACTTTGAGATCGACGCCGGAAGCGGCAATATCCTTCTGCACGTATCAGAACCCGAGGACTGAGCCGCCGCAATCCCCCCGGACCCGCGCTCAAGCCCTGACACGCCGCCCTCACACAGGGCGGCATATCGCGAAAAAACCGCCCCCGACCCGCGTTTAAGCCCTGATACGCCGCCCCCACACAGGGCGGCATATCGCGAAAAAACCGCTCTTCCCCGCATTCCGGTCCACTGTTCAGGAACGGATGCAGAACCTGAATCCTCCTGTCCCGTTTCAACCGCACGGAACGACGAAACGCCCACCGGCGCCTCGTCGTTCCGTTTTTTCGTATCGCCGTATGTTGTCAGAACAGAATCCCCGCCCGCGCCGGATTCCGATCCCCCGCCCGGAACAGCACCCCCGACTCCCGCCAATCACCGCAGCTGCGCTTCTGAAAAAAGCGCCGTTTCCCTCGATTTGCAATATTTTTCAAAAAAACATTTTCTGTCCATTTTATAGTATATTTGACGTGTTACAATTGCCTTGTGATCATAGTTAAGAGCCGCCCCTACGGTGCGCTGCGGCGGAGGGGGTGCGGCTTTAAGCCGATGCAAAAAAACATCTTGACTTCCCTGCATGGCTTGGTTTATTACCTGGGCAAGACGTCAAAGGCTTTTGAAGCGGTGCGGCGCCGGGGCAGGCGCGGCGCTGGGGCAGGCGCGATGCCGGGGCTGGCGCGATGCCGGGGCTGGCGCGATGCCGGGGCTGGCGCTTACAGCCTGTATTTTGCGCGAAAGGGCTGCGGGGCGGGCACTTACAGCTTGTATTTTGCGCGAAGGGGCTGCGGGGTGCACGCCCTGGAGTTGGCGGACCGCATCAACGCCATGACGGAAAGCGGCTGCGCCCAGTATCTGCGCTGCCACTTCCACAGCTGCGAAAAAACGGAAATGCTGGGCCGGAGTAATCATCCGCTCTTTGTGGGAAAGCGGGATTCAGAAACAAATGCGCGTCCGCCGCTTTCCGGACGGCATGGGCGTGCAGCGAATGGTTGTTAAACAATGATCTGCAGCGAATGCTAGTTAAACGAATGCTTGTTTAACAATGAAAACTATGAAATCAAATCACGTTGAAAATCTGACCGACGGCAGCATCCACCGGCATCTGATCCGTTTCGCGATTCCCCTGATGCTGGGAAATCTGTTTCAGCTCTCCTACAACATGGTGGACACCGTTGTGATCGGGCGCTTCGCCGGGAGCGTCAGTCTGGCGGCGGTGGGGACCTGCGACCAGATCATGAATCTTCTGATTCTGGGGGTCTCCGGGGTCTGTCTGGGTGCCTCGGTGCTGATGGGTAATTTCTTCGGGGCGGGGGCCCGGGAGAAGCTGCTGGACGAGCTGAAAACCGTGGTCTCCATCGGACTTCTGTTCTCCGGCCTGGTGCTGGCCCTGGGTCTTCCCTGCTCCGGGCTGATTTTCCGGCTGATGCGGGTACAGCCGGAGGCGATGGCGGACGCTTCCCGCTATCTGCGGATCATCTTTTTGGGGATGCCCTTTACCTGCCTGTACAACATCTACGCCGCGGCCCTGCGCAGCGTCGGAGACGCCCGGACGCCTACGCGCTTTCTGATCCTCTCCTGCGTCATCAACGCCCTGCTTGACCTGCTGCTGGTGGCGGTCTGCCATTGGGGCGTCCTGGGGGCGGCCCTGGCCACCGTGGCCGCCCAGGGGCTCAGCGCCCTGCTCTGCATTCTGTACGTCAGCCGGAACGTGCCGGAGCTCCATTTCTCCTAGCGGACCCTGCGCATCGACTGGACCCTGGCCAGAAGAACCCTGGTCTACGGAGGCTTTACCGCCCTGCAGCAGTGCGCCCAGCCCATCGGGAATCTGATTATCCAGGGCACGGTGAACACGCTGGGGGTATCCGCCGCGGCGGCCTTCAGCGCCGCCCGGAAAATTGAGGACATCGGGCTGCTGCCGGGACGCAGCATCTCCTCCGCCATGACGGCCCTGATTGCCCAGAACCGCGGCGCCGGGAAGGCGGAGCGGGGGGAACAGGGCTTCCGGAGGGGAATGCTGCTGGAGGCCTGCGCCGGGCTGCTGGTCTGCGGGGTGGTGCTGCTGCTGAGAACCCCCCTGATGTCCCTCTTCACGCTGGACGCGGAAATCATCCTGGCGGGCGCGGCCTATTTCAACGTGATCGGCTTCTTCTACTGGCTGCCCAGCTTTACCAACGGGATGCAGGGCTATTTGCGGGGCGTCGGGGCCATGAAGGCCTCCCTCTTCGCCTCCCTGGCCCAGATCTCCTTCCGGGTCGCGGCCACTCTGCTGCTGGTGCCCCGGATGGGGATCTCCGGCATCGCCCTGGCCTGCATCATCGGCTGGAGCGCCATGCTCGCCTGGACCCTGCCCTTCCGGCGGCGGCTGAAGCCGGCGTGAGCGCTCAGGGCCGACCTTCTTCTCCCGCTTATCGAGGCTCCGGCCTCCGCTCTTCCGGCAAGGCGCTTATCACAAAGGCCCGCCGGAAACAGAACCCGGGGTGGATCTACCGCTGTGTACGCGGCAGACCCACCCCGGGTTTTTTTACAATGCGACGCGGGCCGGTGCGCCCGCCCGGCGAAAGCGGATCAGGAGAGATCCTCGCCGTTGCTTTCGATGACCTTCTTATACCAGAAGAAGCTGTCCTTGCGGCGGCGGCCCAGGTCGCCGGTGCCGTCGTCGTACTTGTTGACGTAGACGAAGCCGTAGCGCTTGGCCATCTCGCCGGTGGAGGCGGAGACCACGTCGATCCAGCCCCAGGGGGTGTAGCCCATGAGGTCCACGCCGTCGGCCACGGCCTCTTTCATCTGGGCGATGTGCTTGCGGAGGTAGTCGATGCGGTACTCGTCGTGGATGCTGCCGTCGGGCTCCAGCTCGTCCCGGGCTCCCAGGCCGTTCTCCACCACCATCATGGGCAGCTGGTAGCGGTCCCAGATCTCATTGAGGGTGTAGCGCAGGCCCTCCGGGTCGATCTGCCAGCCCCAGTCGGAGGCCTTGAGGTAGGGATTGGCCACGCCTCCCACCAGGTTGCCGCTGGCCTTGTCCAGCACGGCGGGATCCGCGGACTCGCAGGTGGACATGTAGTAGCTGAAGGTGTAGAAGTCGATGGTACCCTGCTTCAGAATTTCCGCGTCGCCGGGCTCCATGTGGATCTCAATGCCGTTCTCCTCGAAGAAGCGGTCCATGTAGGAGGGATAGTAGCCCCGGGCGTGGACGTCGGAGGTGAACCAGTTCATGTACCGCATCTCCCGCTGGCACTTCAGCACGTCGGCGGGGTTGCAGGTGTGGGGGTACTTGGTGGCGAAGAGGCACATGTTGCCCATGCGGAACTGGGGATAGTGCTCGTGGGCGTAGCGGATCACCAGGGCGGAGGCCACGAACTGGTGGTGCAGGCCCTGGTAGCGGATCTGCTTCTCGTCGGGCACGGTGTTGATGGGGCCGGAGAAGCCCTGGATGGTGCCCAGGCTCAGCACCGCCCCCATGGGCATGGTGCCGGAGTTGATCTCGTTGAAGGTCAGCCAGTACTTCACCTTCCCGGCGTAGCGGGCAAAGAGGGTCTTGGCGTAGCGGACGTAGCAGTCGATGAGCTCCCGGCTGTACCAGCCGTTGTACTTCTCCACCAGGGCGTAGGGCAGCTCGTAATGGGAGATGGTGACCAGGGGCTCGATGCCGTACTTGTTCAGCTCGTCGAAAACCCTGTCGTAGAAGGCCAGGCCCGCCTCGTTGGGCTCCAGCTCCATGCCCGTGGGGAAGATGCGGGACCAGTTGACGGACATGCGGAAGACCTTGAAGCCCATCTCCGCCGCCAGGGCGATATCCTCTTTGTAGTGGTGATAGAAATCGGTGGCCTCCCGGCTGGGATAGAGGGTGCCGGGCTCAAATTCCCGGGTCACCCGCTTGGGAACGGTGTGGGAGCCGTTGGTGCAGTGGTCCGGCACGGAATCGCACTTGCCGTCCAGATCCCAGGCGCCCTCATACTGGTTGGCAGCGGTGGCGCCGCCCCAGCTGGAGACCGCCAGATCGGGAAAGGCGGCCTCGGCGTCGGCCAGGTCCCGGCCGCTGCCCAGCAGGAAGCTGAGTTTGTTCACGTCGCTGCGGTACAGGGGCCCGCCGAAGATCATATTGGGAAACACGGAGCGCAGCGTCACGCTCTCCCCTTCCCTGCCCTTGCGGCCCATATAGCTCCGGATGGCCCCCAGGGAGGCTTTCTCTAAGTTCTCGCTGGCAAAGAGCCCGTTGTAGCTCTCCAGATAGAATTCCAGCTTCCGTCCGTGGAGCCAGTCCACGGCGCGGCGGCACTGCTCTGCGCTCAGGGTCTGATGCAGCACCACCTGCCCCCGGTCCTCCACGTAGCTGCCGTTTCCGCCGATCATTCCGTCCAGACCGATCTCCCAGAGCTCCGGGTAGACCTCCGCCCGGCTCCGCCCGGTGCAGATATAGACCCGGTGGCCTCTTTCCCGGGCGGCACGGATGGCCCGGACCGCGCTGGCAGGCAGGCGGTTCTGATAGTCCACCAGGGTGCCGTCCACATCCAGAAAAATGATCCGCTTCATCGGCGGCCTACTTTCTGATGAACTGCGCGTCCTGCGGGGCGGCCTCGTCGGAGCGGTAGCGCTCCACCCGCATGTGCAGGTCGTACTTCTCCCGCAGGGCCGCGATGGCACCCATCATGGGAGAGGCGTGATGGGCGTCGATGGCCGCCTGGTCCCGCCAGCTGTCGATGAGCAGCACCGTCTCGGGATCGTCCAGGGGCTGAAAATAGGCGTAGCGCAGATTCCCTGCCTCGGCCCGGATCGCCGCCGCGGTGCCGGAGGCCTCCATTTCCTCGGCAAAGCGGCGCGCCGCGTCGTTTTTGCCGGTGTAGTACAGATTGATCGTGATTGCCATGTTGTTTCCCTCCATAGGGCTATGATTTCCGGCTTCGCAGGGAAGCCTTGCTGCAGCCTGCTCAGGCCAGCCCCATCCGGGCCAGCTCTCTGGCGACGCCGCTGTCCGCGCAGGGCTCGCAGACCCGATCCGCCAGGGCCTTGACCCGCTCCGGGGCGTTGCCCATGGCGACGCCGATTCCGGCGGCCTCCAGGATTTCCGCGTCGTTCATGCTGTCGCCAAAGGCCGCGCAGTCCGCCGGGGCGCAGCCCAGCTCCCGGCAGATGACCTCCATGGCGGCGGCCTTGCTGCAGCGCCGATCCGATCCCTCCCCCGCCATGATGGGCAGGCCGGGGATCAGATTCTCAAAGAGCAGGGGCTTGGCCCAGGGCGGCATGCCCGCCTCCAGGGTCTGCTGGCGCAGCTCCGCCGGGCCGAAGAAGGAGATCTTGTACACGGGCTCGTCCCGGTACGCGGACAAGGGCCGGAGCTCCTGCAGCTGACTCTGCATCTGAATCCGTCGCAGCTCCGTGCTCCCGCCCCAGTCAGGCAGCAGCTCGGAAAAGTCCAGGTCCAGGCCATAGCTGCAGTTGGCGGCCTCCAGGGTCAGATTCAGCACCCGATCCCGCAGCAGCTCAATGAGGGTATGCACCTGTTGGGGCTCCATGGGGCAGTCCAGCAGCACCCGCTCCCCCAGCAGCACCCGGCCTCCCGCGTGGTAGATGCCGCCGTCGAAGCCGATGGCCCGGATGGCCGGGTCGATGAAGCCCACAGAGCGGCCGGTGCTGAGAAAGACGCCGCAGCCCCTGGCCCGGGCGGCCCGGATGGCCGCCGCGTCCGCCTCAGAGGGCGGGCAGCCCGGCATGGCCAGGGGCCCGTCGATATCAAAAAACAGCAGTTTTGGTTTCATGAATTCCCCGCCGATTGAAGTAAAATAGTTGCAGTCATTTTATCAAAAACCGGAAATAATGGCAAGCGTCAAATGAAAATATCACAACTTCTTTAAATTTCCTTCCCGGCGCGTTCTCCCGGCTCTGCACTGACATCATGTCAGCAATGGAATTATAACACGCTGCTTCCCTTGCGTCAACAGGAAAGTGCGGACGGAAAAATATTTCTTTCAAGGGATTGACGCAGTGTCAGTATTGCGATATAATACCGCTGACATAATGTCAATAAGCGAAACGGAGGGATTATGATGGTTCAAACCCATAGAAAACGCATTTTGATCGTCCTCGTGCTGGTCCTTCTGCTGGCCCTCAGCGCCTGCGGCGGCGCTGAGACTCCCGCCGCCGCGCCGGAGCAGAGCACGGCCCCCGCCGGTTCCAAGGCGCCCGCGTCCGAGCCCGCGGAAACCCAAGCCGGCGCCGAGGCCCCTGCCTCCACCCAGGCCGCGACGCGGATCGACGCTTCGGAGCCCGCCCCCGCCGGGAAGGAGACCCTGGTGGTCTATTTCTCCGCCACCGGCACCACCAGGGCCGTGGCCGAACAGATTGCCGCCATCACCGACGCGGAGCTCTATGAAATCAAAGCGGCCCAGCCCTACACCGAGGCCGATCTGAACTGGCACGACAGCGGCAGCCGCACAAGCATGGAGCAGAACGACAAGAATGCCCGCCCCGAAATCGGCAGCGAGGCCATCTCTCTGGAGGGCTATACCACCATCTATATCGGCTACCCCATCTGGTGGGGCGAGGAGCCCCGGATTCTGGATCGCTTCGTGGAGGCCTATGACTTCGACGGGATTACTCTGATCCCCTTCTGCACCTCCTCCAGCAGCGGCATGGGCAGAAGCGGCCAAAACCTGGCGGATCACGCCGGCAGCGGCACCTGGCTCGAGGGCAGACGCTTCGGGGCTGGGCCCTCCGAGGACGCGCTGCGGGAGTGGATCGAATCGCTGAACTAAAGGGAGGATTCCACCATGGGCGGAACGAAAAAGCGCAATTTCAAATGGATCGTGGATCTGTGCATGACCCTGGTGCTGCTGTGCCTGATGGCCTACCAGGTCTGCGGCGAGGTACTGCACGAATGGGGCGGCATGCTCATGACCCTGCTGCTGATCCTCCACCATATTTTAAACCGCAAGTGGTACGCAGCTCTCTTCAAGGGCCGGTACAACGCCTACCGCGTGCTTACCGCGCTGGTGAACACCCTGCTGCTGGGCTGCATTAGCCTGACGGCTCTCTGCGGCATGTCCATGAGCGCCCACGCGGTGCCCTTCCTCTACGGCCTGCTGCCGGTCTCCTTCGCCCGGCAGATGCACCTGGCCCTGTCCTACTGGTCCTTCGTGCTGATGGGCTTCCATCTGGGCCTCCATATCCCAGCCATGACAGCGGGGCTCAAATGGAGCGGCAAGGTCAAGGCCGCCCTTTCCCTGCTCTGCGCCGTCGTCGCGGGCCTGGGCTTCCGGCTCTTTGTGAAAAACGGCCTGCCGGACTACATGTTCTTCCGCACCCCCTTCGCCTTTCTGGACTACGACAAGGCGGCGGTGCTGGTCTTTGCCGAGAACCTGGCAATTCTGATTGCCTTTGCCCTTACGGGGGCCTGCTGCGCCAATCTCTGCAGGGCCTTTGGCAAGCATGGCAGGAGGCGGGCGGTTCTGCTGCCCCTGCTGCTGATCCTGCTTTCCCTGGCAATTGCCGCCGGGCTGACGCTCCGCGCAGACCTCCGTATGGGCTTCCCGTCTCCGGAGTTCAGCAGCTTGATCTGATTGGCCGGAGTATCACAAATACAAACAGGAGACCGCCGCAAACGGTCTCCTGTTTGTATTTGCGCGCTGCCAGGCGTCAGCTTCCGATTATCCGGTCTCCATCGGAATTGCCGAGTTTCGTATGTTCCACGATCTCAATTCATCCTTCCGCAGTTGCCCACCTTGTCGCCGGTAACGAAATACTCGTAGGTGGGGAACTCAAAGAGCACCGGCTTGAAGACCTGATAATCGATCTTGCCCTTCTCATTGAGCACCTGCTCCGAGGCGCCCATGCCGTAGGCGTAGGCGGTGTCCCAGAGCTTCAGACCCCGGTCCATGGCCGCGTCAAAGATGGGCTTCAGGGTCTCGGCGCTCAGACTGCCGCCGAAGGTGCCGTCGTTGCCCCAGGCCCAGGCGCCCAGAGCGATTTTGGGAAGCTGTTTCATGGTTTCGATCTCCTTTTCACATTCTATGTTGACACCGTGTCAGTGATCCGATGATAGCAAATCATTGACACGGTGTCAATAACAAATGCGGACAAATCGGAAAATTTTTTGGAAATGGACCCGGCGCCTGGGTTCAGAAGGCTCTTCCGGAACAGGCAAGCGTCGCATTCTTCTGCCGCGGAATGTGGAAGTTTCTCTGGATTTCTGAGCCCCGATACGGCATGTCGGTGGTAATGAGCTGCTTCGACCAGAAAACCAGGCAGTGCGATCAAAACGTAATCGATGTCTGTGCGTCGGGAAAGGAGTAAAAATGAGAACCATTCGAGTAACGGGTAACAGATGAGAGAAAGCCCCAAGTCGAGCGTGAAATTCTCGGATTTGGGGCTTTCTATTTCTGTTCTTCTGCGCTCTATTCGTGCGAACGGATCTGCTCTTTTCAGCCTGTGGTTTTTAAGCTGCGTTCAGGATCTGCATGAACGCTTCTCCTGTGATGGTTTCGTGCTCGTACAGA
>ODAI011484504.1_pt1 | contig 12226 bp, 12 predicted proteins | sample 1539321 | NCBI WGS metagenome assembly ODAI01 (sample SAMN02144231, study PRJEB22623) | gut metagenome | biome: sheep rumen | host: Ovis aries | place: New Zealand
CCCAGGTCCTCAACACCAGCGAGGACATCGCGCAGATGCTTCGGGAGCTTGCTTATCCCAACGTGCTGGGTATGGTGGACACGGACCAGATGACCTTTGCCGGCCAGAGCCTGGACGACTACTTCAAGAGCCTGGGCAGCAAGCTGGGCTACGTCCACTTCAACGACCGTGGCCACACTGTCCCCGGACACGGAGGCTTCCCGATGAAGCAGTACTACGAGGATCTGCGCCGGCTGAACTACCAGGGCGTCTGCTGCTTCGAACTCACCGACCGTCAGTACTACATCGACCCAGATAAGGCTGTGGACCAGTGCATCGACTGGCTTGTGGCCAACACCGAGGAATGGAAGGATTACCGGCCATGAGTACCGTCATCGACACCCATATCCATCCGGCTCTTTTCGCACCGATCTGCGCCGACCGGGAGCGCTTTGCCTTTCGCTGCGAGGAGATGAACTACCATCTGATGAGCCCGGTGGATCTGCCCCTGCTGAAGAAGCAGCTGGGTCTGGCGGGGATCCGCAGTGTTTTCCTGCTGGGAGAGGATTGCTCCTTCGAAAAAAGGGAAAGCGCCATCAGCAACGAGGAGCTTGCGGAGCTGGCTGCTCTGGAGCCGGAGCTTTTCATCGGCTTTGCATCCGTGGACCCGCGGCGGGAGGATGCGGCGACAGAGCTGCGGCGGGCTTTTACCGAGCTGGAACTTGCGGGCCTGACCCTCAACACCGCAAAATGCCGCCTCTATCCATGGGATCAGAGGATCTTCCGCCTTTGTGAGATCTGCAGGGAATACGGGAAGCCTGTGGTGCTCCACAGCGGCTTCTGCCTGGAGAAGGATGCCTTCTCCCGCTATGCCCGCCCGGCGGATTTTGAGGAGCTGATTGCGGCGTTCCCGGAGATCAACTTCTGCCTGACCCACGTGGGCTGGCCCTGGGTCCAGGAGACCGCCGCCCTGCTCATTAAGTATCCCAACGCCTACGCCAACACCGCTCTGATGAACTTCGACGGACCGGTACAGCTCTATCACAAGGTGTTCAAGGAGGATATGGGCGAATACTGGGTGGAGCACAATCTGGCGGACAAGCTGATGTTTGGGTCCGACAGCCCGCGTATCCGCCCGGTTCGGGCCAAGCGGGGCCTGGAGGCCCTGGGCCTGCGGCCGGACGTGATGGAAAAGATCTGCTGGCGCAACGCCCTGCGCTTTTTGGGAAGGGAGGAGAAGCTGTGAAAACCGCTTTGGAGTATTTTACCGTGATCGCGGACGCGGAATTCCAGCTGCTCCGCATCACGGAGCCCGTGCGGCAATTTGCCGAGAACTGCGGCATCCGCAACGGCGTCGCTTTCGTCATCACCCAGCATACCACCACCGGCATCACCATCAACGAAAGTCTCCCCTGCGTGGAAAAGGATATCGAGGAGCAGCTGGAGCGGCTGATCCCCTCGGACTATCCCTTCAACCACAACCACTACCTGCCCAGCTACGGTACCATCGGCGGCAACACGCCGGGACATCTGAAATCTCTGCTGACCGGGAACCACGCGGTGCTTCCGCTGGTGGATGGCAGACTGATTCTGGGCAGCGCCGCGGATCTCTATTTCTGTGAGTACGACGGAATCAAGCGGCGGCGGTATCTGGTCTACGTCATGGGAGAATAAGGAAGGAGCACAGCATGAAAAGAACCATTGCCATGGCGGACAACTGCATCGACGTATATTATAAGCAGGACCGCTTCTATACCACAGGCAACAGCATCGACTTCGCCTTCAACTACCGGGCTCTGGGCGGCGAGATCACGGAGATGACCATCCTGGGCAACGACTTCTTTGCCGACGCCCTCCGGGAAAAGTGCTCTGAGCGGGGCATTCCCCTGCGGGTGATCAAGCAGTCAGACAAGCCCACCGGTATGGCAAAGATGGCCATCGTGGACGGCGACCGGGTGCATCTGTCCTTCGTGGGCAACGCCATGGAGGAGATCGAGCTGTCCGAGGAGGACCAGGCCTTTGTCCGGGACTTCGACATCGTCTACTGCGAGCGCTGGTGCAAGGTACACCGCTATCTCCCGGCCCTCAAGCGGCCCGGTCAGATCTGGGTCTACGACTTCTCCAAGCGCCTGACCCTCGAGACCAACGATCTGGTGCTGCCCTATATCGACTACGCCTTCTTCTCCTATGACGGAGACGACGACTATATCCGGGATTTCCTGGTAAAGACCCAGGGCAAGGGCGCAGGCTGCGTGATCGCCATGCTGGGCGAGCACGGCAGCCTGGCCTGGGACGGAAAGGTCTTCTACCGGGAGACCGCCGAGCGGGTGCCGGTCTGCAACACCGTCGGCGCCGGGGACTCCTATATTGCCGGCTTCACCTATGGCCTCAGCCTGGGGGAAAGCGTGCCCCAGTGTATGGCCCGAGGCAAGGCCCAGGCCACCAAAATCATCCAAATCTTCAATCCCTATGAATAACCGGAAGGAGAACGATTATGAAACCTGAAATCTTTGAAAACAACGCCGAAGGCATCAAGCAGGTCTATCGGAACAATGAGTGGAGCGTCAGCATCAAAAACTGGAAGCCGGACAACGATATCGCCGGCGTCGAGAAGCTGGAGATCCACCACACCACCGATGAACAGTTCATTCTGGTGGCAGGCAAAGCCCTGCTGATCACCGCCGATGAGGCGGACGGAGGCTTTACCAACATCGAGCTGACGCCTATGGAGATCGGTAAGGTCGCTCATGTGGGCATGGGGCAGTGGTTCTATTCCATCACCCAGAAGGACTCCAAGATCGTCTACATCCAGCGCTCCGACTGCTCCATGGAGAACAGTGAAATCAAGTATATGACCCCCGAGCAGGTCAAGGCCGTCCAGGCCGAGGCCGCCAGGCTGCTTGCCGAATAATCATTCTGTTCTTTCATAAAACCATTTATATGGTTTTATCGGATTTGAGGATCAGCAAAAGCGGAGAGACCCGAGGGGAGCTCTCCGCTTCTCCGAAGGAGGAAGCCTATGAAGCTGAAAAAAGAACAGATCGCCATCGGTAATTATCACTATACCGCCTGGTCCTTCGATCACTTTCTGCGCTCCGTGCAGGACTTGGGGCTGACGAACATCGAGATCTGGGGGGCGAAGCCCCATTTTCTCCCAGGGATTCAAAGCGAGGAATACCTGCGGGAGACTGCCCGAAAGATTGCCGACGCAGGCCTGAAGGTGGTCTGCTTCTGCCCGGAACAGAATAACTACCCTGTGAACATCAGCGCGGCGGAGTCTTCCCTGCGCCGGTGGAGTCTGGATCATATGAAGCGCTGTCTGGAGGCTGCGGCGCTGTTGGGCGCGCCGACCCTGCTGCTCTGCCCGGGCAACGGCACCATGGAGGAGCCGCCGGAACGGATTCGGGACCGTTTTGTGTCCTCCGCCCGGGAACTGGTGCAGGCAGCGGCGGACAACGGCGTGGTGCTGGCTCTGGAGACCCAGACGCCAATGGACGCCCTGTTTATGAGTACCGCCGAACAGCAGCGGGAGGTCCTGGAGTTGGTGGATCACCCCAATTTCAAGCTGATGCTGGACACCGTGCAGCTGGCTCAGTTCGACGACAGCGTGGCCGGGGATATCCGGATTCTGGGCCTGGAGAACATCCGACACGTGCATCTGGGCAATACCGTACTGCGCGAAAAGACCGTCGGAGAAAAGAGTTTGCCCGGTGTTTACAGCCTTGGCCGCAGCGTCTGCGGGCACATCGGCTTCCGGGAGGGAAATCTGCCCCTGCTCCAGAACCTGCAGGAGCTGGCTGAGGCCGGTTATCAGGAATACGTGACCATCGAGATCTGCCAGAAGGCCTACTGGCTGGAGGCGGACCGCTATGCCAGGGAGGCCTGGGAGTTGATCTGGGGAGCGTTGGCATAACCGCGCAGCCGTCACGCAAGACATCAACCAATTACATAGGAGGCAAAAAGAGAATGGATACGAAGAAGAATCCCTATGCCGGCACACAGACTGAAAAGAATCTGGAAGCTGCCTTTGCGGGAGAGAGCATGGCCCGCAACAAATATACCTATTTCGCGTCCAGAGCCAGGAAGGACGGCTTTGAGCAGATCGCTGAGCTCTTCCTGAAGACAGCCGACAACGAAAAGGAGCACGCCAAGCTCTGGTTCAAAGAACTGAACGGCATCGGAGACACCGCGGAGAATCTGAACACCGCCGCGGACGGCGAAAACTATGAGTGGACGGACATGTACGAGGGCTTTGCCGCCACTGCGGAAGCGGAGGGCTTTCACGCGCTGGCAGTCAAGTTCCGCATGGTAGCCGCCATCGAGAAGAAGCACGAGGAGCGCTACCGGGCTCTTCTGAAAAACCTTGAGCTTCAGGAGGTCTTCCGGAAGAGCGAGGTCAAGGTCTGGGAATGCCGGAACTGCGGCCATATTGTGGTTGGTACCAAAGCCCCCCAGCTATGTCCGGTGTGTGCCCATCCCCAGAGCTTTTTTGAGATCCACGCAGAAAACTATTAATCGATTGAAAGCAGCCTGATGCTTTGCGGCACATCACAAGTATGCCTTTCCATTGTTTCTCTTCTTTTCTTTTCCCCAGCCCGGCGCCGAGGCATCTGCCTCGGCGTTGGCTTATCTTCAGCCTGATGCGCAGTCAGAATAACGAGGGAATTCGTTTTTTGCGCTGGACTTTTCAAAGAAAGTGCGGTAGTTGTTATGTCGCAGAAGATGCGGCGCATGGCACAGAATTGGAAAAAGAAAAGCCTGTCAGAGCTGAAGCGGAGGAGGATCAATGATACAAAAGAAGCGGCGACAAATCTTCCACTGATGAGCACCATCAAACACGCCGGACAAGTACGGGCTGATCTCACCCATATTTGTCCGGCGTGTTTTCTGTTTTCTGAATGTGGAAGCATGGCCTGGATTTTTGTTACAGCAGGCTCTCTTCCCGGCGCTGGTTTACGCACTTTTTACGCACTTTTGGCATTCAACTACGTGTTTTTATATAGAGATACAGGAAGGTCGGATGCCGAAAAATGCTTGGTTTTCCTGTGTTTTTGGCCTTTCGTGGAGATATGTGGAGATCCGTGAAATCGGGCGATCACCCACGATTCCTAATTTCATATTTGATTACATCTCCTTGGTGTTCCTTTTTTCCACCTGGGTAGTATAGCACAAAAAACGCCGCCGCGCAACCGCAATCGCGGTTTTTTTCCGGGGGCGAAACGTGCTGGCAGCGGTACTACTCCCAGAGCTCCGCGGTGACGAAGCTGCGGCCCTTGCGGCTCTGGCCGCCGATCTGGGCCACGCTGGCCTTGCCCCGGCCCTTCAGGGAGATCACGTCCCCCTCGGAAATGGGGGCGTCGTTTTTCAGGCAGGGCAGATAGTTGAGGCTGGCCGCCCCGGCGGCGATGAGCTTCACGGCCTGGGTCCGGGAGAGGCGGAAGCACTCCGCCAGCACCGCGTCGAAGCGCGGGCTCTGGACGGTGAACTGCACGGCCCGGCGCCTCCGCTCCGGCTCCGGCACCTGGTCCAGGGGCACCACCGCGGCCCGGACGCTGACCCGGCCCGCCTGCTCCAGCCCCGCCAGCTGCTCCGCCACCGAGGGCAGGCAGAAGACCCAGGCGGTCTGGCCGTCGATGCGGATGTCCCCCACCCACTCCCGGCGAACCCCCAGGGCCAGCAGGGCCCCCAGGTAGTCCCGGTGGCCGGGGCTGCCGTAGAAGGCCTCAATGCGAATGGCGCTGATGGAGCCCGCGGGGTCGAAGTCCGCCTCCTCCATCCACTCCGGCAGGAAGAAGGCCACCCGGCGCTCACAGTCCGCCCCGCCGCCGTGGAAGCACATCCGGCAGCCCGGGCGGCCCCGGAGGTATTGGGCCGCCGCGGCCTGCTCCGCCGGGGTCAGAAAGGCCGTGGCGGTAAGCATATTCGATTTTTCACAGCGGCGCAGCAGATCCTCCACCCGCCGCAAAAGGGCTTCGTGTTCCATATTCCGGTTTCCAAAACAGCTTTGCTATGGGTTCACCACGTTTTGCAGGCGGCCCTGCTGCCAGGCGCGGATGTTGTCCGCCACCAGCTCCACCAGCCGGGCCCGGGTCTCCCGGGGAGCCCAGCCGATGTGGGGGGTCAGATAGCAGTTGGGGGCCCGCAGCAGGGGATTGTCCGGCCGGATGGGCTCCACGGCGAAGGCGTCCTGGCCCAGGGCCCGGAGCTTGCCGCAGGCCAGGGCGGCGGCCACGTCCTCCTCCACGATCAGGCCCCCCCGGGCGGTGTTGATCAGAATGACCCCGTCCTTCATCTGCGCCAGGGCGGCGGCGTTGATCATGCCCAGGCTGTCGGCGTTGGCCGGGCAGTGCAGGGAGATGATATCCGAGCGGGCGTAGAGCTCGTTGAGGCTTACATAATGCGTATGCGCATCCTCCAGCTCCGGGCGGCGGTGCCGGGCGTAGACCAGCAGCTCCGCCCCCATGGCCTTCATGATCCGGCCAAAGGCCTGGCCGATGCCGCCGTAGCCGATGATGCCCACGGTCTTGCCCGCGATCTCCGTCAGACCCGGGGCAACCTGGCAGAAGTAGCGGTTGTCGGTCCAGGCGCCGGCCCGGAGGGCGGCGTTGTGTCGCCCCACCTGGGTGGTGATCTCCAGCAGCAGGGCCGCCGCCAGCTGGGAGACGGCGTAGGAGGAGTAGCCCGGGGCGTTGCAGACGGGGATCCCCCGCTCCCGGGCGGCCTCGACGTCAATGTTGTTGAAGCCTGTGGCGAAGAGGGCAATGAGCCGCAGCTTCGGGCAGGCCTCCAGGATCCGGCGGGTGATGACGGGCTTGTCCAGCACGATCACCTCATGGTCCCCGATGTGGTCCAGCAGCTCCTCCGGAGCGGTGGCGGGGTAGAGGCTCACCCGGCCCAGGGCCTCGATGGGGGCCCAGCTCAGATCCCCGGGGTTGGTGCGCTGGCCGTCGAGAATGGCGATTGTGGTCTGTCCCATGGCTGCCTCCTTACCAGAACCGCTTGGCGGCCTTGTTGATGAAAATGACGTACCAGATAATCAGGGGCACGAAGAGGAAGAGGGCAGCCCCCTGGGAGAACCACTCCGGCAGGGCCGCCAGCAGCCCCGTCAGCTCGTTGACCAGCATGAAGACGCTGATGAGCAGGCCCAGCAGGCCGAAGAGGATCAGCCGGGGGCAGATGAAGCGGATGAAGCCCAGCTGGTCCTGGCAGAGCTCCGGCGGGCAGTTGGCAGGGTAGAGAAAGCGGCTGGGGGCCAGCTCATAGCTGCGCCGGAGCCGGAGGGCCGCCAGCAGCACGTTGACGCTGAGCCAGACCAGCATACCCGTGAGCAGAAACACCATCAGATTGGAGGGGCTGAACTGCGGCATGGAAGCACCTGCTTTCGTTTTTCTTTCATTGTAGCAGAAGCCGCGAAAAAAAGCAACCAAAAAGGGCTTGTTTTATGAGGGGGGAGGGGATATAATAAACGAAACCGTGAAACGATGAAACGGTTCTCGTGTTTTCATCGCTTCCTGTTTTGCTGACTTGTCCAAAAGGAGGGATCCCCATGTCTGAGATCATTGCCGCCATTGCCACCGGGAGACAGCCCTGCGCCATTGGGGTGCTGCGGCTTTCCGGGGAGGGCTGCGCCGAGACCGCGGGGCGGATCTTCAGCTGCCGAAGCGGCAAGCCCCTGGCCCAGGCCCCGGACAAAAAGCTGGTCTGGGGCACCCTCCGGGATCTGCGGGGCCGGGAGCTGGATCACTGCCTGGCGGTCTACAGCCGGGCCCCCCACAGCTACACCGGGGAGGACACGGTGGAGCTCCAGTGCCACGGCTCCCCGGCGGTGCTGACGGCGGCCCTGGAGGCCCTGTGCCGGGCGGGGGCCCGCCCGGCCCGGCCCGGGGAGTTCACCCAGCGGGCCTTCCTCAACGGCAAGCTGGATCTCACCGGGGCCGAGGCCGTCATCGACCTCATCGAGGCCCAGACCGCCGATATGGCCGCCAACGCCGCCGCCCAGTTGGGGGGCGCCCTGGACCGCCGCCTGGGGCCCATCTACCAGGGGCTCACGGATATCTGCAGCCACTACCACGCCGTGCTGGACTACCCCGACGAGGAGATCCCCGATTTTCAGCTCTCGGATTTCACCCAGCAGCTCCGCACGGACCGGGATCAGCTCCTCTGGCTCCGGGACACCGCGGACCGGGGCCGCATTCTGAAGCAGGGGGTGAAAATCGCCCTGGTGGGCAAGCCCAACGCGGGCAAGTCCTCCCTGCTGAACGCCCTGGTGGGCTATGACCGGGTCATCGTCACCGAGATCCCCGGCACCACCCGGGACACCGTGGAGGAGACCGCCCGCTTCGGCCGGGTCCTGGCCCGGATCACCGACACCGCGGGCATCCGGCAGACGGAAGACCGGGTGGAGGCCCTGGGGGTGGAGCGCTCCCGGGCCGCCGCCGAGGAGGCGGATCTGGCCATCTTCGTCTGCGACGCCGCCCAGCCCCTGGACGAGGAGGACCGCCGGGCCATGGCCGCCGCCCGGCGGGCGAAGCAGGCCGTGGCCGTCATGAACAAGACGGACCTGCCCCAGCGGGTCTTCCGGGTGGAGCTGCCATTTGAGCAGATCTTCGCCGTCTCCGCCCTGCGGGGGGAGGGGCTGGACAAACTCTGCCGCTGGATCGAGCAGCGCTTCGGCACGGATCTGCCCTGCGACGGCTCCATTCTCACCAATCCCCGCCAGGCCGAGGCCGTGGGCCGGGCCGCCGAGGCCATCGACCGAGCCCTGGCCGCCATGGAGGCGGGGATCACCCCCGACGCCGTGCTGACGGAGCTGGAGGCCGCCCTGGAGGCTCTGGGCGAGCTCACCGGCCGCAGCGTCCGGGAGGACATCACCCAGCGGATCTTTGAACGCTTCTGCGTGGGGAAGTAAGGAGCAGGGAGCAGGGATCAGGGATCAGACCCGCTCGTAGGGGCGAGCATTGCTCGTCCGCCGTTCCCCGCACCGACCAGGCATCAGGGATCAGGCATCAGGCATCAGACCCGCCCGTAGCGGCGGTCATTGACCGCCACATACACCCCGCCCGTAGGGGACGGGTTCCCCGTCCCGCCGTACCCCGCTCCGGCGAGGCATCAGGGATCAGGCATCAGGCATCAGACCCGCTCGTAGGGGCGAGCATTGCTCGTCCCGCCGTACCCCCGCACCGAGCGAATTGAGAATTGAAAACTGAGAATTTCGGTGTTTTCAATTTGCCATTTGAAAACGAAAAGAAAACGGACGGCTGAGAGCCGTCCCTACATTGCTGTATGACAGAGGAGCAGTTTGCATGTTCGCGTATTTCGATAATTCCGCTACGACAAAGCCCTGTGCAGAAGCCGTTACAGCCATGACCGAGGCCTTGACGGAGGACTGGGGCAATCCCAGCTCCCTGCATGAGCTGGGAATCGCCGCCCATCGGCGGGTGGAGGCGGCCCGGCGCTCCGTGGCCCAGGCCCTGGGAGCTGAGCCGGACCGGGTGTTCTTCACCTCCGGGGGCACTGAGGCCGACAACTGGGCCGTCTTCTCCGCCGCCCAGAGGCTGGGCAAGCGGGGCCGCCACGTCATCACCACCCAGATCGAGCACCACGCCATCCTCCACCCCATGCAGGAGCTGGAGGCCCGGGGCTTTGAAGTGACGTACCTGGCCCCGGAGCCCGACGGCAGCGTGAGCCTGGAGTCCCTGCGGGCCGCCCTGCGGCCCGACACCGTCCTGGTCAGCATCATGATGGTGAACAACGAGGCGGGCTCCGTCATGCCCATCCAGAGCATGGCCAGGCTGACCCACCGCCTGGCCCCCAACGCCCTGTTCCACACCGACGCGGTGCAGGGCTTTCTGAAGATCCCCTTCCGGGCCTCCAGCCTGGAGGCGGATCTGATCTCCGTCAGCTCCCACAAGATCCACGGCCCCAAGGGGGCCGGGGCCCTCTATATCCGCAAGTCTCTCTCCCTGCCCCCCTATCTCCACGGGGGCGGACAGGAGGGGGGCCGACGCTCCGGCACCGAGGCCGTGCCCAACATCCTGGGCTTCGGGGCCGCCTGCGCCGCGGCCCTGCCGGAGCTGCGGCAGGATCTGGCCCGGGAGAACGCCCTGAAGGAGCGCATCCGGGCGGGGCTCTCCGCCCTGGAGGGGGTGGTGCTGAACGGCGCCCAGGCGGCCCCCCACATCGTCAGCTTCGGCATCCCCGGGGTCCGCTCCCAGGGATTGATCAACTGCCTCCAGGATCTGGGGGTCTACGTCTCCGCGGGCTCTGCCTGCGCCAAGGGCCACCGCAGCCACGTGCTGGAGGCCATGGGAGTCCCCGCCGCGGTCATCGACGGCTCCGTCCGGGCCTCTCTGAGCCGCTTCACCACCGAGGCCGAGGCCGACGCCCTGGTGGAGGCCGTCCGGGAAGCCCTCCGACGGCTGGGCCCTGGGGCGAAGTGAGAATTGAGAATTGAGAAGTGAGAATTGAGGATTTCGGAGATTTCAAATTGCCATTTGAAATCATGATTCCTTTTTACTAATTACTTGTTACTTATTACTTATTACTTATTCCTTATTCCTTCCCCCCCCCGCCGGCGTCTTCCCCGGGGCGGAGGCGGGCGCAGAGCAGCTCGATCCGCTCCTGGGGCGGGGCGGCCCGCAGGGTCTTCAACAGCGCCTCCTTCTCCGCGGGGGAGGGGAGTCTGCCCGCCTGCTCCCGGTTGACCCAGCTGTCCCAGAAGACCCGCAGGCAGTGATCCGAATTCAGCATCCCGGCATAGACGGGCCTGGCCTCCGGCCGGATCGAAACGCCCTCCCCGGAAGGCGCATTCCCGCAAAGAGAATTGTTCCAATCTCTCTGCTCGAAAGCAGGAAGAGAGAGGCAATCCGTCCCCGTCTCCGCAGCGCCCCGGCGGACAGTGTCCGCAGCGAGGGCGCTGCTCTCTTTCTCGTTCTCATTCTCATTCTCTTTCTCTGTCTCTTTCTCAGACTCAGACTCAATCTCATGCTTTTCCTTTTGCTTCCCCTTGCCGGAGGCCGGGCGGCTCCGGGCTCTGCCGCCGGTCCGGGCCGTCTCCGGGCCCCCGGCGGCCTCGCCGTCGGCCTCCGCCGCCTGGGCCGTTTCCTTGGCCCGCAGAGCGCTTTCTGCCCGGAGGCGGCTGCTGTCCACGTTGGGCTTAATGGCCCGGAACAGGGCCTCTGAGGCCCCGGAGAGCTGGGGCTCCGTCCCGTCCAGGGCGTAGAAGATGATCCCCAGCAGGGTTTCAAAGCGGCGGCACTTGGGCAGGCCCATGACGGCGTCGATGTAGGAATGGTAAAAGGTGAACTGACGTCTGCTCTTTATCTGTTTCATGATACGTTTCCTCCTTGAATTTATCTTTCTAAGATACATCCATTATAGCAGAAAGGTATCGTTTTGTCAAGATACAATCGAGGGATTTTCACTCCATTTTCTCCATGTTTTCAGATACATTTCGGAAGATTTTTTCAAAAAAAGCCTTGCATTTTCCGGGCACGGCGCGTATAATAATGCCGAACTGAATACGGTACATCTTCAGGGCAGGGTGAAATTCCCGACCGGCGGTGAAAGTCCGCGAGCCTTCGGGCCGACCCGGTGCAATTCCGGGACCGACAGTATAGTCTGGATGGAAGAAGGTGCTGTCCGCTGCCTGCCAACGGATATGCCTGAAGACGTACAGCCTTCAGGTATTTTTATTTGGGAGGCAATCTCTGTGAAGCAAAAAATGTCCGTCCGCTACCTGGCCTGTATGGCCATGTTCACCGCCCTGTCCTTTGTGGCGGTGCTGATCACCAAGTGGATCCCCCCGGTGTCGGGCTTTCTGAGCTATGAGCCCAAGGACGCCCTCATCGTCATCGCGGGCTTCATCTTCGGGCCTCTGAGCAGTCTGATCCTGTCGCTGCTGGTCTCCTTCCTGGAGCTGGTGACCATCAGCAGCACCGGGCCCTGGGGCTTTCTGATGAACGCCCTGGCCAGCTGCGCCTTCTCGGTGCCCGCCGCCTGGATCTACGCCCGGCACAAGACCATGAAGGGCGCCGTGGCGGGCCTGGCGGCGGGAGTGCTGACAATGGCGGTCTGCATGGTGGTGTGGAACTACATCGTGACCCCCTACTACATGAGCATGGGGGACGTCACCGACGTGGCCGCCAAGCGGCAGATCGTGGGGGGCATGCTGGCCTCGGTCTTCCTGCCCTTCAACCTCATCAAGGGCGGCATCAACGCGGGCCTTGCCATGCTGCTCTACAAGCCC
>ODAI012487225.1_pt1 | contig 12226 bp, 9 predicted proteins | sample 1539321 | NCBI WGS metagenome assembly ODAI01 (sample SAMN02144231, study PRJEB22623) | gut metagenome | biome: sheep rumen | host: Ovis aries | place: New Zealand
ATAAAGGCATCCGCTCCGGCATTATTGGCAATCTGAGCCCGCTCACTATTGGAAATATTTACGTCATTGGTGGTACGAACCATGATTACATCATACCCTCTGGCCTCTAGCTCCTGTTGAAGTTTCAAAGAAACCATTAAGGTCAACTCATATTCTGCCAAACCACTGACCACACCGGAAGTTCCTCCGGCAACTTTTGCCTTTGTTTCCGATGCACCGGGACCAATGGGTTCCTTTTCCAAATTGGCGCTGGCCTGATGTCCTGCATCAATTACAATGGTTCCTGTCGTCACCGGAAGTTCATCCACTAGATATTCACTGAAGATATACCCAATGCCATCATCAATCACAACCCTCGTCCACTCACCCTCTTCATCAACTTTCTTGACCTCTGTTTTTCTGGCAAGTTTTGTAATTACTTCCGATTCTGTAGAAGCTTCCTTTCGGACATTCACTGCAGTCGTGGTATACACTACGGTAGTCTCCAGAGTAGAAACATCAACTGCTTCCTCTTCTTCCTCAATCACTTCGGTTTCATCACCATCGTCCACAGTATCGGTTTCTTTTTCCACCTGCGTCTCCGAGGTGGTTTTTCCGTCATCAACTGCAGACTTTTTTGATGAACCACATCCTCCAAGTACCAGCATAAAACACAAACCAATGGCAAATAATTTTTTCCATTTATTCATTTCTATTTCCTCTTTCTCCTAACGCTTTTTTTATTCTAGCATGTAGCCTTTCATTCGTAAAACAGTTCTTTCTATGCTATAATTAGAAAAAATACTTTGGGTTTTTACAAAAGGGGGAAGGTTATATGTATGATTTCATATGTATCGAACGTGAATATGGCAGCGGCGGTCATAGCATAGCCGAAAAGCTTGCCAAAAGATTAAACTTTGATCTTAATGATCATAGTGTTGTGGTAGAAACTTGCAAACGTATGGGATTGTCTTATGACATGGTTTCCCAAATGGATGAACAAAATCCAATCAAGCCGATTTTCAAATCCAAAGAAATGGACGGCCATCTATCCCTGGAGGATCAAATCTACAACACTGAAGTAGAAGTCATTCAGGAAGCTGCCAAAAAAGGGAAAGGTATCTTTGTTGGACGAAGTGCAGGAGAAATCCTAAAAGACAAAAACTGTTTAAAGGTGTTTATCTGTGCTGACAAAGGATTCCGTTATGACCGTACTTTAAATGTTGAAAACATCGATCCTGACAAAGCAGAAAGCGTTATGCAAAAATTTGACAAGCGCCGTGAAAAATTCTTCACCACCCATAGTGGTGCGAAATGGGGTTCTTCCGATTACTTCGATTTGATATTAAATTCCGGACACTTGGGAATTGACACCTGCGTTGATATATTGGAAAACCTAGCAAAGAAATAAAAGAATATAAAAAGAGTGAATCGGACATGTGATGTGTACCCTAAAATCCTGGACACATATCACAATCCCAATTCACTCTTTTTTTGTGTAAAAATATATTTTTGATTTTAGATGAATCCCAAGGATCCAAGTAATAATACGGTCAAAAGAATGGGAGCCACAACTGTAATCATGACACGATACAATCCTTTTCTTCCAAACTTTTCTCCATTTTTAGTAACTTCTTTAATTACCACATCCGGTTTTGCAACCCATCCAATAAGAATACAGGTTCCAATCGCAACAACCGGCATAAAGATGTTGTTTGCAAGATAATCTACAATATCCAAAAGCTGACCGGTGGCTCCGTTTGGCATTTCCACCTCAAAGTAGAATACATTGTAGCCTAAGCAAATCACAACACCAATTACCAAAGCACAAAGGTATTCAATTACGGTTGCTCTACGACGTGACCAATGGAAGCGATCGATTAAACCGGAAACTACTGCTTCCAATACGGAAACAGAACGGGTGAAAGCCGCAAATAAAACCACAATAAAGAAGACTGATCCAACAAACTGTCCGATTCCACCCATGGCTTCAAATACCTTTGGTAAAGCAATAAACATAAGTCCCGGGCCGGATGTCATTCCATCTTTTCCCATAAATACCACTACAGCAGGAATAATCATAACACCTGCTAAAATCGCAACTAAGGTATCAAAGATTTCAATACGATTTACGGACTGCATCAAATTATCATCGTCACGAACATAGGAGCCAAATGCCACCATAATACCCATAGCAACAGATATACTGTAAAACAGCTGTCCCATAGCATCAATAACAACAACAAAGAATTTCTTAAAGGTAATTCCCTCTAAGGAAGGAACCAAGTAAACCTTTAAACCATCCAATCCTGTCATTCCTGTTTCAGGATTTTTCACAGTCAATGAAAATGCTGCAATTGCAATTACCAAAAAGAGCAAAATTGGCATCAATACCTTTGAAAACTTTTCAATTCCTTTTTCTACACCCATATAAACTACAACGGATGTAGCTGTCAAAAAGATTACATCAAATACAATAGGAGACAAAGGTGCCGTAATAAAACCTGTAAAGTATGCGCTGTCAGAAGCAGCGGTTCCATGACCACTTATAAATGTCACCGCGTACTTCAATACCCATCCACCGATAATGCAGTAATAAGGCAAAATCAAGAAGGGCACCAAAGCAGAGAAACCACCAATCCATCGAAATTTCGGATGAATCTTTCCGTAGGCGGTCAAAGAACTCTGATGGGTCTTTCTTCCGATTGCAACCTCAGAAACCAAAAGGGTGAAACCAAAGGTTAGGGCCAAAATAATATAAACTACTAAAAATAATCCTCCACCGTCTTTTGCGGCAAGGTATGGAAATCTCCAAATATTTCCCAATCCTACAGCACTTCCTGCTGCGGCTAATACAAATCCAACTGAATTTGAAAACGATCCTCTTTCTTTCATTTTTTCTACTCCTTACTATTTCACAAATGAGTATTATAGCAAAGGAGAAAAATTAATCAAGCTAAAAGTGAATAAATGTCATCTTTCATTGCCATAAAATGAAAAGCATTACAAAAAGACGGCCTCAAAATGAAGCCGTCTTTAACATTTTATAATGCAATTTTTGTATCAGAGCAACATATCTACCAGCGGAAGCATCGGATATTCGTCCACATTTCTGAAATGCGGCGATTCACATCAGAATCAAAGGAATTCATAACTACACTGCGTTCCAGCACATCAGCCGTAGGATAGGCTGCATACAACTGTCTGCGAAGCTGATCCTTGGATGTGGAAATCTGTAAAGGTCTTCCAAAGAAATAGGAAAGATCGTAAGAAACACCTTCCTCATCTTCGTAACAATAACGCAAATAATTAGGAATGGTTTCATCCTCTCCACCAGAGATAACGGAGGTATATCCAATATAGTACATATTTCGTACCACATTGTCGGGACGGGACACAAAATTTACAAAAGCTTCTGCTGCCTGTTGCTTCTCTTTATCCTTTCCAATTCCACCTTTCAACATCGCCCAACCATCAAACCAAAGATTGGAGCCTTCCTCCGGTACAAAGAATTCCAAATAAAAATCGTCCTCTTCTGCCTGATCCAAGGAATACACTGCATCTCCGGACCACTGCATATTGGCCACTACTTTTCCGGAAACCATATCTGCTTTTCCGGAATCCGTCTCCAGTGAATAGGCATTTTCCTTCATGTCGGTGAGAATCTCTTCCACCTGATTTACCGTATCCTGGTCCGTAGCGTTCAAAAGGCTCTCCAAATCACTGCGATAACTTTTGGAAGTTTGAAACTCCTCTGACATAAGCTGTTTTTCATTTAAAATGCATAGTCCAACGATATAAGAATCCCTTACACTATCCTTCATGGTAATCTGCTTTTTATACTTCGGATTCAAAAGCAAACTCCAGTGGTGCAAATCATCTTCCTCCACCAAATCAGGATTGTAGACAATCCCCATGGTTCCCCACATATAACCGGCACCATAGCGATACAAGCTTTCATCATTGGCGCTTAGGTTTTGAAAAACCTCCTTGATATATGGCGATAATCCATTGATATAGTAGTTATTTTCATCCTCTTCATCATAAAAATCATCGGAATAGGGAAGTAACATGTCTTCCTTCATCATTTTCATAATCATATATTCCGAAGGACAAACCAGGTCAAACTCACTTCCCAAGGTCAACTGGTTATACAAATCTTCATTGGTTCCGTAAGTGGAATATTCCACCTTCACCTTTTTCCCATAGGTTTCCAAATACCAATCCTCAAAATCGGAAACCATGGAATTTTCTCCAATAATCTCGGTGCCATCTTCCAGTTCGATGAGCTCATCTTCATCCCAGTCACCCTCATCGATGTACTCTTCACAGTTTGCAATACGAAGTACAATGGCATCCTCTTCTTTTGCCCCACAGCCTGACAAAAGACCGCATCCAACCAAAAGAAAAAGGGGCAGCAATATTTTTTTAGTCTTCATAGTCTTCCCTTTCCTCCAATGGCTTCATGGTTTTAAACCAGCCTACCAAAACCACAATCACTACCAATAAAAATATGACTGCAGAAAGAGCCCAAAGCGCCGTCTTAATCTGGGTTTGCGCTCCTTTGGTTGCATTTACCACATAGGTACTGATGGTATCAAATGCGGCGGGTTTGGTATAAGTGGTAATGAAATAATCATCCACCGTCAATGTAATACTGGTTAAAAATCCGGAAAGAATTCCCGGCATTAATTCCTTGATAACTACTTTAAACAGTGCGGTTTTCGGTGTAGCTCCCAAATCCAAAGCGGCCTCATACAAATGGGGATCCATGGATTTCAATCTGGGCATAACGGACAAATACACAAAAGGTGTACACAGCACGCACAGACCGATGACCAAAGGAATAAAACTATCCTTTGGAATCCGTAAAAATACAATCAACAAAATACAAACGGAAAAACCGGTTACAACATCAGCATTTACAACAGGAATCTGATTGAAAAACTCCAACGCTTTTCGGTTCTTTTTATTTCCATAATGGGCACCAATTGCTCCTGCCGTTCCAAGCACAGTGGAAATAAAAGAAACCACCAGTGCCAAAGCCACGGTTCCAAGAATCATATGAATCAATTCTTCCGTAGTAAACAAAGTGACATAGTTTTCCAAGGAAAACCCACGAATACGTCCAATCATAGTAGACTTTGTAAAACTGTACACAGCCAAAATTATAATAGGGGCGTATAAAAATAAAAATACAAATCCCAGCCAGAGGCGACAAACTACTTTTCTCATTCTGTTGCACCTCCTGCTCTTAATCGATCACGGGTTTCCTTCCATTCCCCAAAGGATAAAAATACAATGAGTAACAACAAAACAGAAGAAATCATAGAGCCGTTATTCCAATCGTAGGCGTTGAAGTAACTTCCGATGAGACTTCCCATGATGTAAGTACTGTTGTACATCAAATCCAATACCACATAATTTGTCATTGCAGGCAAAAATACCATGGTAACGCCACTGATGATTCCGGGCATACTTAAGGGAATCATCACCTTAAACAACACATGGCTTTTGGTAGCTCCCAAATCCAAAGCTGCCTCCCACATAGAGTCATCAATTTTTGTAATGGAATTATAAATGGGCAAAATCATAAAAGGTAAAAAATCATAGGTCATGCCCAATATCGTATTTAAAAATGGGTAATAAGCGATGTTCCCTTCCAGCGCGGACAAAATTTCCTTTAAAGCTGTTAATCGCAGCACAGAGTTAATCCACATAGGGGTCACAAAAATAATCAACAGCAATCTGGGATTCTTCACATAACCTCTGGCTAAAATATAGGCCGTGGGATAAGCAAGACAAAGCGATAATGCCGTTGTCAAAATGGCAATTACCAAACTATAAAGCAAGGTTCCCAGTGTCTTTGTGTTTTGAAAAAAATTCAAAAAATTGGCTATGGTCCAATGACCGGTTCCATCAGTAAACGCATAATAAAACACAATTACTAAAGGAAGCACCACAAATAGCACTAGAAACACCGCATAGGGAATACTTAGTTTTCTTCCGGGATATTTCACCTTATGCCTCCTCCTTCAGTAAATTGTATTCGATTTTATTTTCAGGAATTACAATGGAAACAAAGTCTCCGGAGTTCCATAAATACTCATCATTTACAAAGTAATTCTCATTTTCTTCCGTAACAACGGTGTAGCTGTAGTGATCCCCCTTGTAGATAATGGAAACAATATTTCCTTTTACACGACCTTCTTTGGCATCATCCGAAAGCCTTGCATCGGAAGGAGAAAAATAGGCATCGAACAGCATACCTTCCCGCTCCACAACAAAGTGGTTTTTGTGGGTATCATAAAGCATAACATGGATATCTTCCGCTGCCACTTTCACACCCATAGATGTTCCCACAGCCAGGGGCTTTTTATCGTAAACTACAATCTCATTTTTTCCATCTTTATCCAAAAGAGTGATTTCATAATAAGTTCCCTTAAATACGCAGGAAATTACTTCACCCTTTACTTTTCCTTCTTCATAAGAACACACTGAATACCCTCAGGACGAATCACCACTTCCACTTCTGTTCCGGAAGGATAATCCTCTTCGCAATTAAACTTAGCGTTCAAGAATTCCACTTCCTTGTAGCCCGTCATTTTTCCGTGGAAAATATTACTTTCCCCAATGAAATCGGCTACGAAAGCATTTCTGGGGATGCGGTAAATATCCTCCGGTCGTCCTACCTGCTGAATATGACCCTGAGAAAGAACTACAATTCGATCCGACATGGTAAGAGCTTCCTCCTGGTCATGGGTAACAAAAATAAAGGTAATGCCCAGTTCTTTGTGCATTAACTTTAATTCCAGCTGCATTTCTCGACGCATTTTATAATCCAGTGCTCCCAGAGGTTCATCCAAGAGCAAAATCTCCGGCTCGTTTACAATGGCACGGGCAATGGCAATACGCTGTTGTTGTCCACCGGAAAGGGTATTGATTTTTCTTTTTTCAAACCCTTCCAAATCCACAATTTCCAAAGCTTTTTTTACTTTTTTGTTTACCTCGTTCTTGGGTAGTTTTTTCAACTTTAAACCAAAGGCAATGTTCTCATAGACATTCATATGGGGAAAAAGAGCGTATTTCTGAAAAACAGTATTAATCGGGCGCTCATTAGGCGGGAGTTTTGAAATGTTTTCGCCATGCAACAGAATTTCCCCCTCTGTCGGTACTTCAAAGCCACCAATCATCCGAAGCAATGTAGTTTTACCACAACCGGAAGGACCAAGAAGTGTGACGAATTCTCCCTTTTTGATTTGCAAATTAATATCACTGATGACATCTGACTCGCCATCGTAAGATTTCCTGATATTCTTTAATTCAATGATGTTTTTTTCTTCCAAAGTATTTCCCTCAATTTCTATTTCTTTTCCGGCGAAAAAACCCTGATTTCGGGCAAAAAACACGCCTCATTTATTATACATAAAATAGAAAGAAAAAAAACACTTGAGGATGAAAATGTATTGTTATTTTAATTTGGAATAACTCTTTATATAGGTTTTTCTGTCATGGTGAGCATCTAAATAGGAAAGAGGAGCTACTTTTCCCACGGACTTGGCCAAAACAGAGGCTTTTGCAGCCTTTTCCAACACCAGCGCCACTGCTTCTGCTTCAGAGGCATTTGCACCAACGCACACCGCGCCTACTTCTTCAATTAGCACTGCGCTGTTTTTCTTTAATGCAGCTGCAATCTCCCCATAGGTAGACTGACGCTTTAACCAAAGGATTTTCTCCCCGCCAATCTGTGCCAAATCATCAATAAAGGGATATAAAATCTCTCCCTGATTGGCCATCAATTTGGTATACGGAGCATGGGAATAGCAGATTGCCTCCACAGCCGGTAGATCATAAAGCTTTTTTCTTTTTTCATAATCCGGGTCAAAGGCTTCTTCAAAAATCTTTAAAAAGGCGCTTCGATATTCATCGCTGCCCAATTTTTCCTTTTCTTCCAGCGCATCTTTACACATTTCACGAAAACGGAATCCGGAAATTCGCTCCAAAGTATCCGCTACCCGAAAGGCCTGTTCGCAGTCCTTTCCCAGGCAAAGTGCCCCATGATTCTTCATGAAAAAGGCCTTGCTTTTAGGATAATCCTCTATCACAATTGCCACATTGTTTTGAATTTTTTTCGAGGCGTTTCTTCCATATTGGGCACAAGGAATCACAGATCCTAAAATGCCATCTGCCCCTTCCATATATCCCCCAATATGCTCCATGTTTTTTCCTAAAATGCTAAGAGCCGAAGCATTGGACTGATGGGTGTGAATAACAAAATTTACATCCTTCCGCAGGCGATAGGCCTGGGCATGGACGCCCCTCTCACTGGAAGGTTTTACCTCACCCTCATAGCTTAAATCCGAAATGTTTACCACAACGATATCTTCCGGTGTTAAAGATTCATAAGCTTTTCCACTGGGTGTGATTACAAACTGCTCTTCAGAAATACGAGCAGAAATATTTCCCCAGGTGCGAACCACCAATCCACTTTGCAAAAGTCGTTTTCCACCTTCAATTACCAGACGTCTGGCTTCCTCTTTCGTATATGCCATACCCTTCTCCTAACTAAAACACCCCCACATAAAGTGAGGGTGTCTCTAACTACTATGATAAATTATTCTTCGAAGCCTTCTTCTAAGCCCTCTTCCATAGCCTGCTTTGCTCTGGCGATTGCTTCATCATCCAACTTAAAGGCATTAACATTTTCATCCATGTTTCCTGCCAAAGAAACCAACTCATTTGTGGATTCATTACAGTCGTTTACAATGTTTTCCAACTCAGCCATGGTAGCAGCCGTCTCTTCTGTAGATGCTGCATTCTCTTCAGCAATAGCAGAAAGACTTTCCAATCCGCTCATAACTTCGTTCTTGGTCTCGTTTAATGCATCTACCTGAGAAGATACATTATCAATTTCACCGGATACATTTCCAATCTCAGTACGGAGATTTTCAAAGGTATCTCTGGTACTGGAAAGCTTTTCATTTTGAGCTACAATTTCCTGACGAACATCTTCCATGGTACGAACAGAAATATTGGCCTTTTGAATCAACTCTTCTACAATACCGCTAATCTTTTGTGCAGAGTCAGCACTCTGCTCTGCAAGATTTCGAACTTCATCTGCAACAACGGCAAATCCCTTTCCTTGTTCACCGGCACGGGCAGCTTCGATGGAAGCATTCAAAGAAAGTAAATTGGTCTGTCCCGCAATATCGGAAATAATATCTACAACGTTTCGGATTTCTTCTGCAGACTTGTTTGTCTCTGAAGTCTGTTCATATACGTTATCAATAGAAGCTTCTGTACGGTTACTGATTTCAGAAAGTTCATCCAAAATATCGCTCATGCGGTTGTTCTGATCACGCATAGAATTAGTAGAATTCATAAGCTCTTTTACAGAACCGGAAGCCTGATCCAAAGCCTCTCCCATATCCATCATTTCCTGAGAAATTCTAGTGGTCTCCTGAGCCTGAGAAGTCGCTCCATTTGCGATTTCATCCACAGCCTGGTTTACACTGGAAATCTGATCATTGATACGTTCAAAATTATTCTGGAACTGATTTGAGAACGTATTCAAAGAATCGGTAGACTCGTGAATATTTGTAACAGTCTTTCCAAGTTTCTGAATCAAAGTCTGAATAGAACGGGCAATATTTCCCACTTCATCGGAACGGGAAGTAATCTTTTCCGGAAGTTCATACTGAAGATTTCCGTCTGCCACCTTGTCCAAGTTTCCAACTGTAGAGCCAATGGCTTTTACAATCATTCGAACCATAGCAACAACAAGTATTGCTGCAACAGCCATAATAATCACCATGGCAATGGTCACCAATAAAATATAATGGCTGTAATACTGTCCAATGGTATCATGGCTGATTGTTGCCTGAACAACCATTCCATCCTGACCTTCAACTGCGGAATAGTATGTGTAGTAGTGTTCTCCTCCTGCTACGTCATCAGGAATGTAAAGATTTCCTTCTGCAATAGCTTTATTTACGCTTTCTGTATCCACTGGAATATCCGCATCAAAGGTTGACAAGGAAATCTGGTCTCCACTGATAATAGCAAAGTTTACTCCGCCAGTCTGTTCCTTTGCATTTTGCATCAATTCTGTCAAAGCTTCCGCTGTATTATCGGCATCTGTCATAGATGAAATCTGTACCTGAAGTCCCATAGCATTATTAATAAGATGTACATTGGATGCTAACATATTTCCAACCAAATTCTCCGCAACCTGTGTGGCCACAAGGGAGATGGCAAACTGTGCAACAACAAATGTCACAATCAATGGTGCCAATGACATTAGCATAAATTTTGCAATTAAATTCAGTCCCTTTTTCTTATTTTTCATTCAAACTCAACCTCCTGTCGAAATCTTCAAATCACTATATAAATAATGTCACAAAATACAATGATTTTCAATATTTCATTCATATATATTGCACATATTTCAACTAAAAATTCCCTCCTCTATTTTTAAGTAATAGAGGAAGGAATCTAATGTAATCGAATTTCATCATTCTCACAAAACTTTATGGATGATTTTCTTTAGAAATATTATCCCTTATAATCGATATTTTGACCAAAGGCCATTTCCTGTTCTGTCATAACAGAAGAAGCTGCCAAATTGTAACTATAAGAAGCCACTTTATCCAGTAATCCCTCAAAGCTGTTTGATTCCAAAATCTCGTATTCTTTCTCTTCGGTATTGGTTTCGTCAGCATCTTTTAAGCGCTCTTTTGCTTCCGCATTTTCGGCTTTTCTCTTTTCTTTGGCTTTTTCCAAACGTTCTTCCCGGGCTTCTTTTGCTTCTTTTTTCTTTTGTGCCCGTTTTTCTTCAGCTTTCTTTTCTATGCGTTTTGCTTGGGCATCGGAAGATTTTTCCAATGTTGCAAAGAAGCTGGTATTTCCGTTGGAATCTACGTTCATTCCAAAATTCTTTACGCTTGCTCCGGAAGAAGCCAAAGAATTCTTCATCTCAGCCAATCTGGTTTGAGACATCTGAATGATTCCTTCGTATTTCTTTGCATAGGAAGGATCATTTGCCATCTTTTCCAATTTTTCCGCATCAATCAAAACCACCTGCTTGGATGCGTTGCCATAAGCTGCTGCATTCTGCTGGACCTGAGACTTCATATCGTTGCTGACCAAGATAAACTCCATATTTCCAAACTTGGATTTTAACTTGTCATAATAATCCTTCGCCTTATCCGACAGTTCTACATCACCAATGGTCATTCCATAATCGGTCTTTTTCGGGACCAATGAACTTGCGGTGTCGATAGGTTTCCATGCCTTTGTTTTTATCTCGCTTGTTTGGGATTTTTTATCTGCGTTTTGAACCTGCTTGTCCGTTACCTTCTTATTTTCCGTACTTTTATAGGAAGAAACAGCCTGCTGGTACGCATTCATTCCATAGATACCAGATGTCATAATAAAACCTCCTTGTTTTACAATACATAATTCCTTTTATGTTTCATTCCGGCAATAGATAATCATAGTTTTCTATTTATTGTATCGGCAGAATTTAGAATAACTTTAGTACAAATTTTCTTTCTCTTTCCATAATAAACTGATAAAATGACAAATGACAGTGTAAAGAATTACAGAAAGAGGGGAACACGATTATGAACTTTATTTTTATTTCACCGAATTTTCCAAGCAACTATTGGAATTTCTGCGACCGACTTTTAAAAAACGGCGCTAACGTACTAGGAATCGGAGATGCACCTTACGAATCACTTCCGGAAGAATTAAAAAATGCCATGACGGAGTATTACAAAGTAGATACGTTGGAAGATTACGACTCCATGATTCGTGCCATTGGTTTCTTTACTTTTAAATACGGAAAAATCGATTGGATTGAGTCCAACAATGAATTCTGGCTTTCCCAGGACGCTCGTCTCCGCACTGACTTCAACGTTAAAAGCGGTTTCTTAAAGGATGACGAAATCGAGCGTTTAAAAAAGAAATCCCTTATGAAAGAAGTGTTTGCCCAGGCAAATCTTCCTTCCGCGAAATATCATATGATTTCCAATATTACTGCTGCTAAGAAGTTTACAAAAGAAGTAGGCTACCCTGTAGTGGTTACACCGGACGATACTTCAGGCACAGATGACACCTGGAAATTAAACAATAACGACGAATTGGAAAAATTCTTCAAGACTGCTCCCGAAGGAAGCTTTATAATGGAAGAATATGTGGACGGCGACATCTATTCCTATGATGCGATTTTGGATATGGAAGGAAA
>ODAI010054401.1_pt1 | contig 12225 bp, 9 predicted proteins | sample 1539321 | NCBI WGS metagenome assembly ODAI01 (sample SAMN02144231, study PRJEB22623) | gut metagenome | biome: sheep rumen | host: Ovis aries | place: New Zealand
AGAGTTACAGCCAGAACCAGTGCGATTACAATCGGAATAACCATGGGCTTCATATCGATCGAGGAGCCGAACACAGTCTGTCCGATGATCTGGGCAAAGCCGAATCCTGCAAAATATCCGATCACGGCACCAATCACGCCGGTGATCATGACCTCTGACAGGATCAGGGCGGAAATGCGGCCGTCCGTAGCGCCGACTGCCTTGAGCAGGCCGATCTCCTGGCTTCTCTCCATGACACTTGCAGTGACCAGGTTGGTGATGCCCAATGCTGATCCGAGCAGGGACAGGAGGGTAATGAGGACCATCAGAAGTTCTGTCTTCTCCATTATTGCGCCTTCAGAATCCGCAACCTGGCGGACCGGATTGGCGACTGAATCCGTGATGACTTCCTGGATCTGGAAGCAGATGGAACTGACGTAAGCTGTGCAGTACCAGGTCTCATACTGGGAAATCGACAGGGATTCCGGTCCCTCTTTGGCTGCCTTGCGGGCAAGGTCATTGTCGGGAGTAGTCAGCGCGCTGACCTCGATACTGGTGAGCTTTCCGTCTGTGCGTGAAAGTGCCTGAACCGTATCCAGAGGCGCGAAGATCTGATTGTCCTCGTCGCCGCCGGCATTGAAAATACCGGTCACGGTCAGATCTTTTTGTCCTGCAGCTGTTTTTACATGTATTTTGTCACCCGCGGAAAGGCCCTCGTTCTGCGCCAGAACTTCTCCGACCATGCAGACGTCCGCGCTTTTCTGCGCCTGCTCATCGAGCCATTCTCCGCTCGTGATCGTCCACCAGGACCGCAGATTCTGTATGCCGGTATCAAGCGTCTCTCCGGTAGGAAGCTCCATATGATGGTTGAACCATGTGCCGACTATCTTCGCCTCGCTTCCGGACGGGAGCGATACCTGCGTGTCGATAAAAGGCGTGAAGTCCACGATATTGAAGGCCCAGAAGATGGTCTTGATCTTGCCGAGCTCGTCCTCCCGCAGATAGGATCCCTGGTCCGTCTCTGATCCCTCCATCTCATAGAGATCATCCAGGACGGATCTGGATTTGGGGACGACGGTGATATTTGCGCCGTATGCCTTGAGCTCCTGATTGACCTTGTCGCCCACGTCCATCATGACATTGAGCATGGCTGTTGCCAGCGAAGCGCCCAGGGCGATCGTCAGGGCAATCATCAGCATCTTCATTTTCTGACGTGCAAAAGCACCCCGAATCATTCGAAAAAACATATTGTTTCCTTCTTTCCGACCATGCCGCTCGACAGAGCGGCAACACGAGGAGAAATACACGAAGGTGTTTTCTCCGATGGGATCAGAGGAGGTTTGTGCGCCGGCACAAACCTCCGGAGTGAAAAATATCGTATCGACGATATTTTTCACTTTTGTGTTATATCTTTGCAGCTTATTGACGCGGATTCTTATTTAAAATCCGATTTAGGAGACAGGGGACGGTTCTGTGTCTCCTCGTCCCCTGTCTTCTCCTGGATGAGGATCCTTATTTAAAATCCGATTTATGCTCGATCAGTGTGGAGAAGGGAATGATGATGTAATTGCCCTCGACACTGTAATCGATGACCTTGGGATTGCACCCGCCCTTGAACCCGATCGTGTTGATGTTCATGACGACATCACAGCGGTTGCAGATGACCTGTCCCTTTCTCTCGTAATAGCCCGTCTCTCCGCAGATATCGCAGGCGTCAAGTCCGATTCCGTAGGAGGAGGAGCCGGGTTTTTTGATGACGATCACACGTATGGTGATATTGTCGTCCGTCGTATAGGCAAACCTGTGCAGATGACCGTCCGAAACCTGATCAAAGGAGATATAGAGACTGTCATCACGCTGTTCGCATTCTTCTACCGGGGAGAGTTCCACCGGCCTGTTTGCATAGGATTTGACTGCCGTGATGGTAAGAGTGGTAATGAGCATTGCCGCCAGAAGCGCAGATGACCAGCGCCGTATACTGCGCCAGCGGGCCTTGATCTTGCGGTGCTGCGCGGGGTTTTCATAGGGCTCGTTTACATGAAAGCTGCGTACCCACAGGACAATGGGGAGGAAGACCACCGTCAGCAGGATGCCGTATGTAAACAGATTCTGATGGTTATAGGTATACTTCACGACCTGGAACAGCTGTTTGCTGACAATGATCCTTTTGGACAGGAGTGTCTGCAGAATCTTGCTCGTCTGCTGGAGAGCCATGACGAAAAAGGCAAGCTTTACAAGCACTCCCGCAGGATTGATCCTGATCTTGCTGACCACCAGATACGCCGAAAAAAACAATACGATCATCAGAATGATTCCCAGAAGGACGCCGGAAAAACGGATCAGGAAACCTGTCGAAAAGAAGGTATTTCCGCTCAGCGTGATTGTATAGGGAGAAGCGAGGACATCCGGGAAGCTGTAAAGAACCTGCAGAAAAGTCAGCATTGCTGCAGGAATCGTCAGAACAAGGCCGGACTTGTCTCCCAAGAGTTTCCGGACGGATCCGATGTCCAGGATCACAAGAATAAGAAATGCGATGATGGAGATTGAGAAGATATACAGGTTTACATTTCCTGTATTGATCATTTTTGTATTGTTTTTCAAATAGGACATCACACAGGCTGCGATAAATCCCGCTGCAGCGGCGATTATCAGAATTTTCCTTCCGATGCTTCCGGCGCGGCCGTGGATCCAGGCGAATAACATCCCGAGCAGTACGCCCGGAACAGCCAGAACTTCCGTTGTCGTGATCAGATATTTAATCATGCCAGTTTGCTCCATTTGTGCATTTTTTTTGGCTTATGCACATCTTCTGTATACATTTATCAGAACATAGTGAAAGTCAATACTGCCAGAATGGCAGTATTGACTCGCTTCACATGTAATAAAAGGAGACAGGGGACGGTTCTGTGTCTCCTTTTTCCCAGGGAAACAGGAGACACAGAACCGTCCCCTGTCTCCTCGTCCCCTCCTTCGCGGCAAAAACGGTGAAGGATCTTGCAATCTGGGCCGCCGCGCGGCTCAAATGCGGAGCAAAAAATACGATCTCAAGCGTATTTTTTCACTCGTTTTTCCGGATCATAAAAGAGCCGGTTTACCACTCCTGAGGAGTGTAATCCCAAACGTCCTTCAGCTCGAGCTCAAGCTTGCCATCAGGGAAGTACTCGTCGAAGGATGTCGCGCCGGGGCCTGTCTCTGCATCGGTGTGCAGCAGATAGTTGTTCTCTGCGGGGCTGTGGAATGTCAGCTTGACAGAATAGGTGTCAGCATCAGCCAGCTTGATGTTTGCGCCATAGTGAGGGCCGTCGGATGCGCTCATGGGCATGAAAGTGCCTTCTGCAGCGGTCTCTCCCTTGGAGTTGATGATTGCGTAATCAACTGTCAGATAAGGGATCCAGTCGCCTGCGCCGTAGCCGAGCTTGTTTCCTTCGAGAGCGGCAATGTCAGCCTCGAAGTGCATGTTGTAATCTGCGGGATCGCTTCCGTCAGTCATGGGAACGGGCTGGAAATAAACACCGCTGACATTCATCAGGCCGCCGACCTCTTCGTCTTCCCAGATCGGATATTCCTGGAAACCTGCAGATGCATCATCAGCAGCAGCTTCCTCGGTTGCGACCGCTGCCTCAACCTGCTCTGTGGAAGCAGCATCAGCAACTGCCTCTTCTTCCTTGGTCTCTTCCTCTGCTGCCGCTGCGGGTGCGGGTGCGGGCTCGCTGCTGCCGGATGCACTGCCGCCGCAGGCTGCCAGAGAAATAGCCATGCCGAGCGCGAGTACGCTTGCAAGGACTTTCTTCTTCATAGTAACTTCCTCCTTTTGAGATACTGTAATGGCTGATAGGATCAGCCTGTTGTCTATATGAATCCTCTTTTCCCCATCTGCATCCTTTCTGTGGAGCTCCAATTGTAAGAACTGACGCTTTCCGTATCAGGCCGGTTCTGCCCTGCTGGGCGCCCCGGTTGGAAAACACGCTCTGAAACTCCTGAAAAAAGAATCTTCAGAGAAAGGAAAATTCCGAAAGTAATAAACAGCCATTCGTGAAATGACCTGTGGAAAACGGAACTTATTCCGAAGCCTTCTGCGCCTGTTCCGCTTCCAGGCGAACCTTCTTGTTGTGGTTGAGATGCATGACAAAGGTCACGATCGTGATGGCCAGCAGGATCAGCTGAGGAACAATGGTTCCGATCAAAGGATAGATGCCCAGGATATCCAGAACATCATTGTAAGGGATCCATCTCAGCCAGCTCGGGCTGTAGATTGCCCACTCGAAGCTGTCTAGAACGCCGCCTTCCATCAGCTCCTTGATACCAGCGCCCAGGAAGCTGATCGACATGAAAGCCATCAGGATACTGGTGCCCATGAAGAATGGCTTGAGCGGCAGGCGCACACTCATGAAGCGGATGAGCAGATAGACGACTACCAGGCACAGCACGCCGACGCCGAAGCCTGCCCAGACCATATCCGGCCTGTCCTCCGCAAGCATGGGCTGATAGAAAAGGATGACTTCCGCGCCTTCACGGAAGACAGCCAGCCAGGCAGTAAAGCCAAGGGCGATGATATTTCCTCTGCTGGTCGAGGATGCCACCCGCCCTTCAATATACTGTGACCAGACAGCGGCCTCCGATTTGGAGACCATCCAGTTGCTGACCCAGAACAGAACGACGACTGCGGTCAGTGCAGCGACACCCTCGATGATTTCCTGGCTCATATGGTATTCCGCGCTTTTGGCCAGAAGCATGTTGATGATTCCGGCCATGATAAAGCTGCAGACAACACCCAGTACTGATCCGACATAGACAGGCATTACCTGATTCTTGTTTCCTGTCTTGACCAGGTAGGCGATGATCGCGCCGACGATGAGGATCGCCTCAAGACCTTCACGGAGAATGATCGCGAAGGCGCCGAGGAAGACCGCAATGCCGGTCGCGGAGGCTTTTGAAGTGCCGGCATTGCCCGCATTGGCTGCTTCAGCCTCTGTTCCGGCAGGCGCTCCGCCCATCACAGGACCTTCGGGGCTCAGGATCAGCCCGTCTTCAAAAAGTTTGGATGTAAGGGAGTCTGCCGCCGCCTGAACGGCTTCGGCCCCATTATCTTTCTTGATCGCCTTGCGCAGCGTTGTGAAGGCCAGCTCCACTTCACTCACACGGCTGCCGGAGATGAGGTTCATTGTATTGCGCTCAAAACCGGAGGTCTCGTAGTAGCCCCAGTAAGTTGCCTTTGCGTATGCGTAGGCATCTTCCTTCTCGCCCTTGTTGTAGAGCTCGACTGCATGGTTTGCCACACCGGCGATCACGGATGCCAGATCATTGTAATTCCAGTCTGTGACCCCGTAGGCCGCCATGTGCTCTTCCCAGGTCAGATAGTAAGTGTCGAGCACAGCTGCCTGCCCCTGGACAGCGCCTGCGCCCGGGGATACGCCGGAGGCGTCCGCAAATACAGGCCCCTCTGGACTCAGGATTGCTCCGTCTGTCACAAGTTTTTCAATCAGAGAGTCTGCCGCCGCGCGGACAGCTTCAAGTCCATTGTCCTTCTTGATCGCCTTGCGCAGTGTTGTGAAGGCCAGTTCCACCTCGCTGACGCGGCTTCCGGAAATGAAATTCATCGTGTTGCGCTCAAAGCCGGAAGTCTCGTAAAAGCCCCAGTAAGTTGCCTTGGCATAAGTGTAGGCTTCGTCCTTGTCGCCGGCCTCATAGAGATCTACGGCATGATTGGCGACACCTGCGATCACAGCGGCCAGATCATTGTAGTTCCAGTCCGTGACGCCGTTGGCGGCCATATATTCTTCCCAGGTCAGGTAGTATGTTTCCGCATCATCTGCAAAAGCCACCTGTGCCGACATTGTCAGCACAAAGACGGCCGCCAGCATGGCACAAAACATCCTGCGTATCTTTTTCATTCTTGTTCGCCTTCTTTCCCTGTTTCCGGTTATCGATAATTGTCTTTTGCCATCGGATGATTCCTTAAAAACTCTTTCTTCAGAAATTCGCTCCCCGCAAGATGGGGAACCGGGGATGCTTCCCCGGGTCCGTTCTCAACCGCCGCAACATCTTTGTCTGACACATCCGCTTTTTCTGATCCGGACTGTCTGACCGGCCCGCCATCCGCAAAGGCATTTGCGCCTGTTAAAAGGTACCTGTACTCTTCCTGTCCGGCATCCCAGGTGGGATCCAGCAGATACCACAGCCCTTCGAGCTCAACGATCAGCCAGGCATGCAGCTCCTCATCCCCTGCGGTGCCGGTCACGATCCGGCAGGGAATCTTTTCCTCATGCAGGAGACGATACATGGCTGTGCAGTATCCCTGGCAGGTTGCCGTTTTCTGTACCAGTGCGCCGTAAGCAGTGGAGCGTTTGTGATAGTAGGGATTCTTGCGATGAACTTTGTCATACCGCACATTTTTGCACAGGTAGTCGTATATAATCTCTATCTTCGCTGCTCTTGAAGTCCAGGGCCAGAAATGGAACTTCCTCCGGATCTTCCGGACCTGTGCCGTCACCTCCTTCTCCTCCGAAAAGAAAGTATAATAAGACGGCTCAATCCGGACTTTGTAATACCACCGGTTCTCTTTTTGCTCCGAGGTGCTTTTATAGGTATAGCCGCCGAGCTGGTAGCGGATATAATCTCCCTCATCGGGAACGCCTGTCTCGGCCTGTGCGGCGTCCATCCACTCTTCAATTACTTTGTTGAGATCCTCAAACAGGTCACTTCCGTAGGAAAAAGAGACTGTGATTGCGGAGCTGTGCGCTTTCAGACCTTTTCGGATTTCCCTGATCATCAGGCTGCTGTTGCGGATCTTACCGCCCAGGGAAAGATCCTGCTCTGCCTCCTGCTGCTGTGCGCTCCCATGAAGTTCTTCTTCCGGCCGGCAGGAGGAACAGAAAAAAAGAACCATCAACAACGCTGCAGTGAAATACAGCATGCTAAACTTCATGGTTCCTGTTAAAAACAGCCACACTGTACCGCAGCTAAATTTATTACTCATGTCAGGATTGATGAAATGTTTACTCTTTCCGACCATGCCGGAGCACTTCAGTGCGCAGTCACCGTCAACGAGAAATCGCATTTCAAAGCCTTACATATAAGGGCTTTGAAATTGGCGATATTTTGTTGACATCACAGGATGTTTGGAGCCGCCTCGCGGCAAAAACATCCGGAATGAAAAATAATGCATCGGCATTATTTTTCATTCTTGCTGCCTGCCCTTTGAGTTAGCCTTGATTAATCATACGGATTGTAGCACACGTGGTTAGACGCGTCAACCTTAATTTGTTAAAACTAACTTGCCTTTCACTAAAAGGTTTTGTCTTAATTTGTTTGCCTGGAATGCCTTTCAGTGAAAGGGTTTTAGCCTGTATTTACGACCCGCCGGCGATATTTGCAGACGTATCCCATGGCTTCAGCCACGGACATTGCGCGATGAAACTAATCCTCCTTTTTACGCGTGTATCCCGCGACTGAATTCACGGATATTGCGCGATGAAAAATAATAGGGCAGAGGCGGACGCGCCGCCCTCTGCCCCTGACCCGTCCGTGTCCGCCGCAAGGAGGAAAATTCATTTCACGGGCCGTGTCATAAAAACAGACCGGAATCTTTGATGGCAAAAGATCAAAAATTCCGGTCTGTCGTGATAATGTGATTTTCAGTTGTTATTTTCCTTTTTAAAAACCTCGCGGATTCAACTCTGCGTGTCCCATAAACAGTCTTGCGGCGTGTGTTCTGTCAACAATCTTGCAGCGCGTGTCCTGTCAACAGTCTTGCAGCGTGTGTCCTGTCAACAGTCCTTCAGAAGCTCTTCAAGAGACTCTATCTCCCGGCAGCTTTCCGGCAGGGAGAAGCCGCGCGGAGGGGACTGCCAGCTGTGGATATAGCGGCTTTTCATTCCGACGGAGTCCGCTCCGCGGATATCCGCAAAGGGGTCGTTGCCGACCATCAGCACCCCGGGAGCGGGCAGGCCTGCTTTTTCGAGAGCCGCACGGAAAAAAGCAGGGGAAGGCTTTTTTACGCCGAAGTCGGAAGAGAGGAAGATCCCGTCAAAAATTCCGTCGAGAAGGTTGAGACGCCGAAGTTCCGGTACGGTAAAGCAGCTCTGGGCGTTGGACAGCAGATACAGGCGGGCTCCGCGCTGACGCAGTTCCTTCAGTGTCTTTTCTGCTCCTTCCATCAGCCGCGGTGCGCTGCAGAAGGACAAGGCACGAAACAGCAGTGCAGTATCCGCGACCTGCGTCCCGGAAGTGGTAATGCCCTTTTCTTCAAACAGGCGTCTGAAGACATTGCGCAGCTCGATTTCCACATCCTCCACAGTCAGAATCGGACAGGCGGCAGCGAGAGCCGCGGTCTCCTCTTCGCACAGGGCTGAATAACGCTCCCGGATTTCCTCCGGAGTATAGAGGGCTCCGCAGAGGGAGTAAAACTCCGCCAGATCCCGCCACAGCGAGGGCTTCTGTTCGTCGGTGCGGATATCGACCAGCGTACCGTAGAGATCGAAAAAGAAATTCTTATACATGGACATAACGGGTTCTCCATTGGCTTATGCAGGTGCCACCTTATGCGGATGCTGCCTTATGTGGATGCCAGCTTATGCGGATGCCGCCTTAAAAAGAGCGGAGCCTGGAACAGATTGGTTGCCGCCCCTTAAGGGGCCTTCATCAGGGACATGCCTTTCACCATCATTGATAGTAATTATAATATAAATAATGACTATGTTGTAGCTTCAGAAAGATCGCTCTGAGAGCGATACATGGTTACACACGAAGTGATAAAATGTAATGCGAAGAACATGAATGTCAGGCTGTGATCATTTCAGATAATCTCTGAAATAATTCTGTCTTAAACAATTCAGGCTGCAGGTATGTGCCAACGATTTATCTCCGGTTGAGAAACGCAGCTCAGAAACCGTTCAGAAACGAACTGTTCAGAAACCGTTCAGAAACGAACCGGTCAGGAACTCGCTAAGAAGCGAAGCCGCTTCCTCCCCTGTCTGTATCTTTGTCTGTGATCCGGTCAGGCGCGAGATCCTTGGCTGTGTTGGAAAAACATTCGAAGAAGCGGAAGTGATCCTATATAACAGAGAAAATAAACAGCTTGCGGACACTTTCTTCCAGGAACCTGCTCAGGAAACAGCTCAGGTATCTTCTCACCGGATCCACGTCAATGAACTCATTTACCAGGCCCGGCAGTGCATCAGCCTGCGCGGCTGCTGCGGCAGAATCCAATGTCATACCGGAATACTGGGAGATCTCAAAGTCAGCATAAAACTGAAAGTTCCTAAAGAACAGATATGATACCTTTGCTGCCGCAAACGATAAAGAAGCAATTGGCAGCACAGACTCTAACAAAGGATAAAAAAGCACGGCGCGCAAAGCGTATTGACGGTGCCAGGCAATATGATCGCCGAACGTAACGTAACAGGTCCACGCCCTTTGAGGGGCGAGGACCTGTTACGTGTCTTCCGGGGAAATTATACTTCTTTCACTCTGTTTTTTCGTATGATAATATATCTTCATAGGCATGTCAGGCAAACAGGGAATAAAGAAAGGGGAACAAGACTTATGATTAAACTGATCGCCAGTGACATTGACGGAACCCTGGTGAAGGAGGGATCCCATGAAATCAACCCTGCATACTACGATGTGATCCGGGAACTCAAGGAGGCGGGGATCATCTTCTGCGCCTGCAGCGGGCGGCAGTACCACAGTATGATGGAACTCTTTAAACCGGTCGCGGACGACATTTATTTCATCGCATCCAACGGAACTGTCATCCGTACCAGAGACCGCGTCCTGCACACCTGGAAGATCGATTCGGAACTGTATCTCCCGATCATCGAGCGGCTGCGCACCATAGAGGGCGCCGAGATCGTCGTCGAGGGCCCGGATGTCAGCTGGATTGAGGGAACCGATACACCTATAGCAAAGAGGATGAGCAACGATTACCGCTACGCCGTCGAGAACGTAGATGACCTGACCGCGATCCCGACTGACAACATCATCAAAATATCGGTTCATCACCCCAATGTGGAGAAGGCGACCAGAGGACTTGACCAGTCCAGCTGGGCCAGAAATCTGGCCATGACAATCTCAGGAGCTGAGTGGCTGGATATCTTTGCCAAAGAAGCCGGTAAGGGCGAAGCCTTCGCACTCCTGCAGGAATATCTCGGAATCGGCCAGGAGGAGACCGTGTATTTCGGAGACAACCTGAATGATCTCTCCGCCTTCCATGAGGCAGGTGTTGCTGCAACTGTAGCGAATGCCCGTACTGAGATGCAGGATGCTGCAGACATCGTCGAGCACTCCTTCTCTGACCTCGGCGTCCTGAAGGAACTTCGTCATATTCTGGATCTGCGCAAAAGGTTCGAGGCAGAAGGGAAAAAATAAGAGGAAAACAAATGCGCTGCGGGCGGATGATCCGCGGCCTCCAGAGATATTATTTTTGTCAACTCTCTGTGTACACGATAGCAATGTCGGAAAAAACTCATACGAGTTCGAATATCACCGGGAATATCACGAGCACCTTCGGGTGCTCTTTTTAGTGTTGGTGGATGCGCTTTGGATTAAACTGTCAAAAAACCCCAAATAACCTGTACGGGAGTCACAGTGCCGGCAGGTTCTGAAACGCGGTGTGTTTTTGTGAGCCGGAGATCATAAACACCTGGGCTCTGCGTAAGGAATATGTCTCAGACAGATTATACTAATGGTAGAATGACAGGGCTTTTGAAAAGGTGCTATAGTGAATATCAGAAAAGAACGGGACGCTTACAGCTATATTTAATCTGGACATGACTCATAACCATGGATACCAAATAAAGCGTCCTGAACAGAATGTGACCCTTACAGCAAAAGAAAGCGGCAAAAGACGGTCTGGAAAACTGTTGAAGCGGTTCAAATCCGCAAAACGAAAGGGTCATGAAAGAAATATGGTGAAATGAACCTAAATAAGATCTTTTTATATGGACATGTAGCATAACGGCTATGCAGCGGACTTTTAATCCGCCCTAAGCAGGTTCAACTCCTGTCATGCCCACTACTAAAGGAAGGTTTACAAAAAAGGAGGAGCAAAACTATGAGATCAGGACTTGGATGGCGAAGCCTTAACCCGGTGGAAGCGGTGGCAGATGTTCATTCCATCGAAAACAAAGACACGCTCTTCCGCATTGCATATGAAGCCAGGAATCCGGAAGCCCGCCGTCTGGCGCTGATAAAAATGGGAGACAAACGGCTTATGGCTGCTTTTGCCCAGTCCGATTGTTCTCCAATCGTGCGGAGACGAATGGTCAGGGAACTGGACGATATAGCCCTGGTGCGCCATATCGCGGAAAATGATGACGACAGGTCAGTAAGGGAATCCGCTGCCCAGAGGCTGGCACAGCTTGAGAAATCCTGCTGAAAACATCAAAAACAGCTGAAGATGCCGGCATTTTGCCGGATATCAGCTGTTTTTCTTATGACATGGCCTGTGTAATGTATTTTCCCCCTTGCGGCGGACGAGGGCCGGTCGGGGAGCAGAGGGCAGCGTGGCCGCCCCTACCCTATTGTCATGAAAAGTGAAAAGCGTACTGCAATGTGCTTTTTTTGCTTCGCTGCGGACTCAGACCGGCAGAGTGCACGACGTCCGCTTTTGCTTTTTCCCCGGGTTTAAGCTATTATAAGAGTCTGTGGTCATGGTTCCACGTTCACAAACCGGAGGAGACAGTCATGCTAAAAAATAAAGTTCTTATCACAAAGCTCCAGGAATCGATCAATTCCGTTCTGCCGATTGGAATAATTGTCTGTATTCTCGCCTTTCTTGCGGCGCCGGTCGCAACGGACGCTATGCTCTCTTTCCTTGTGGGCAGTGTTCTGCTTATTATCGGTCTCAGCATCTTTATGTATGGTTCTGATAATTCGATGGTTGTGATCGGCCAGCAGCTGGGAAGCACGCTGACAAAGTCCCGGAATATCGCAATCATTCTGGCTGTGAGCTTTCTGATCGGAGTCATTATCACAATGGCGGAACCGGATCTGCAGGTCCTGTCAGGAAATGTATCCCATATAGATTCCTTTGTGCTGATTTTTACGGTGTCTGTGGGTGTCGGGATTTTTCTTGTCCTGTGCATGCTCAGGATCCTGTTTGGCATCAGTCTCAGATGGATGCTCATTATTTTTTACGGGATTATTCTGGTGTTAGCTTTTCTGTCTGACCCCGATTACATCAGTGTAGCTTTTGACTCCGGGGGCGTGACTACGGGGCCGATGACAGCGCCCTTTATCATAGCC
>ODAI011760029.1_pt1 | contig 12225 bp, 10 predicted proteins | sample 1539321 | NCBI WGS metagenome assembly ODAI01 (sample SAMN02144231, study PRJEB22623) | gut metagenome | biome: sheep rumen | host: Ovis aries | place: New Zealand
TAATCCCCTTAAAAAAAGTTTTAATCCCGTGGAAAAATAAACTAATCCCGTGAAGAAAGATTTTAATCCCGTGGAGCTGGCGTTTTCCACGGGATTAGATTTTGTTTCAAGGCTTTTAGTTTGCGGCTGCAGGGAATGGGTTTTGCGTATAGGTTTGTTGCTGCCGGATTATATCAGAATTTTTGGCTATCAACTTGTCATCTTGCTACCCCGTCAGGTTGTCAATTCAAAAAAAACGGTCTTTTTCTTTGGTAGTAAGCAAAAAAGATGTATTTTTGCAGCGCACTATTGGAAGTGAGAGGTCCTCAGGTCGGGCTTCTCACTTCTGCATAAAGGACTTATCTTAACTTATAGGAAAGACTGATGATTGAGAAACAGAATGTTGCGACCCTTGTAGAAAGGTGGCTGGAGGGTAGGGACTACTTCCTTACTGACCTCACGGTGAGTGATGACGACCGCATTGTGGTGGAGATTGACCATAAGGAGGGTGTCTGGATTGACGACTGCGTAGATTTGAGTCGGTTCATAGAGGCTAACCTGGACCGCGATGTGCAGGACTACGAACTGGAGGTGGGCAGTGCGGGTATCGGCCAGCCCTTTAAGGTGCGGCAGCAGTTTATTAACAATGTCGGCAATGAGGTGGACATTATCCTCAATGACGGCACCAGGCTCAAGGGTGTACTCAGCGCTGCCGACGATGACGGATTTACCGCCGTGGTGAAGCGTAAGGTCAAGCCCGAGGGTGCCAAGAGGCCCAAGATGGTTGACGAGGATATCAGGCTTGCCTATGGCGAGGCTAAGGAGGTGAAGGCCGTGATTAAGTTCTGAGGGCCGGAAAGTTCGAAAGTAGCACAAGCGTTTTAGTTGCCGTTACTCATGACTATCGGCTTAACTTCTGAACTTCTGAAATCTTCTAATTTCAAATCTGTAAACCGTAAACCAAACTCCTAATTCCAATTGTCAAATAACAATAACAATATATAGCAATGGCAAAGAAAAACGAAGAAACTGTTAGCTTAATCGAGACGTTTGCGGAATTTAAGGAAACCAAGAACATTGATTATGCTACAATGGTGAGCGTGCTGGAGGAGAGCTTCCGCAGCGTTATCGCCAAGATGTATGGTTCTGATGAGAACTATGATGTTATTGTCAACCCTAATAAGGGTGACTGCGAGATTTACCATAACCGCATCGTGGTGGCCGACGGCGAGGTGACTGATGCCAATAAGGAGATTGCCCTTAGTGAGGCGCAGCGTATTGCTGATGACTATGAGATTGGCGAGGAGGTGAGCGAGCGTATTGACTTCTCAACGTTTGGCCGCCGGGCCATCCTCAATTTGCGCCAGACTCTGGCCAGCCGCATACTGGAACTGGAGCATGATGCCCTTTACAACAAGTATAAGGACCGTGTAGGCGAGATTGTAAACGGCGAGGTTTATCAGGCTTGGAAGAATGAGATTATGCTGGTGGACGATGAGGGCAATGAGCTCATCCTGCCCAAGTCTCAGCAGATCCCGGGCGATTTCTTCCGCAAGGGCGACATTGTCAGGGCTGTGATTTTCAAGGTTGACAATGCTAACAATAATCCCAAGATATTCCTGAGCCGTACGGCTCCCGAGTTCCTGCAGCGACTGCTGGAGGCCGAGGTGCCGGAGATTAACGACGGCCTTATTGCCGTAAGGAAGATTGCGCGCATTCCTGGCGAGAGGGCAAAGATTGCCGTAGAGAGCTATGATGACCGCATCACTCCTGTGGGAGCTGTGGTTGGCGTGAAGGGGAGCCGCGTACACGGCATTGTGCGTGAGTTGCACAATGAGAACCTGGATGTCATTAACTATACCGCCAATCCGTCGCTGTTCATTCAGCGTGCGTTGGCTCCGGCCACGATATCCAACATTGTCCTGGATGAAGAGAACAAGTCTGCCCAGGTCTATCTGAAGCCAAAGGAGGTTTCGCTGGCTATTGGCAAGGGCGGTCTCAATATCAAGCTGGCCGGCATGATTACCGGCTACAATATTGATGTCTTCCGCGACACTGATGACGAGGAACTCAACAGTCAGGATGGCGATGTCTATCTGGAGGAGTTTACCGATGAGATTGAGGCTTGGATTATCGAAGCCCTCAAGCATGCCGGCTATCAGACTGCACGCCAGGTAATGGCTGTACCTCGCGAGCAACTGGCAGAGGAAGCTGACCTGGAACTCGACACGGTGGATGAAATCCTGAAGGTTTTCCACGCAGAGTTTGAGCGCGACGAGGATGCTGAGGAATATGAGACGGAGCAAGCATAAAACCTAAATAACTTGTGAAGAATGAGCGTAAGATTAAATAAAGTATTAAAAGAATTCAATATAGGCCTGCAGACGGCTGTGGAGTGCCTGGCCAAGAAGGGACATAATGTTGAAGCCGACCTCAATACCAAGATTTCTGACGAACAGTATGAGGTAATCCGTCATGCCTACGGCACTGACAAGAGCCAGAAAAAAGCTGCCGGGGACCTCAGCTCTAAGCGTGCAACGGAGAAAAAGACTACCCAGTCGAAGCCCGCGCAGATAGAGGAGATAAAGACTATCCTGCCTGAGCAGCCGCAGTTTAAGACTGTTGGCAAGGTGGACCTGGACAGCCTTAACAAGCCTAAGGTACAGAAAGCAGTTAAGCCCAAGGCACAGAAAGTCACCGAGGACCCCAAGGCGGAACCTGTAGCCAGCGAGAAATCGGAGCGCATAGAGATGCCTGCTGAGGTTAAGCAACCCGAGCCCAAGGTTGAGGTTAAGCCGGAACCGGAGCCTGAAGTTCCCACAGAGGAGCCGAAGAGGCCGGATGCCGAGATTTTCCGCGTGGCAGAGACCCCCACCATCGAGGGACCGAAAGTGCTGGGTAGCATAGATCTGGGCAGCATCAACGAAAATACCCGTCCTAAGAAAAAAAGCAAGGAGGAGCGCAAGAAAGAGCGCGATGAGAAACTGCGCCAGCAGCACGCTGCCACCTCTGCCAAGAAGAAACGCAATCGCATTCAGCCCAACAAGGTGGATGTAAATGCCGAGGCCAAAAAGGTTACCGATGACGGCCGACAGGACCGCGGAGCCGCTGACCGAGGCGGCAAGCAGGGCGGACGCAGCAAGCGTGGCAAAGGTAATAATGCCTTGTTAAATAAAAACAATATCTCAGACGAGGACGTAGCAAAGGAGGTAAAGAAGACCCTTGCCCGCCTGCAGAGCAAGAAGGCCTTCGCCAGCGGAGCCAAGTATCGCCGTGAGAAGCGCGACCAGATACGTGAGCAGATGGAACTGCAAGCCAGCGAGGAGGCCAGCGAGAGCAAGACCCTAAAACTGACGGAGTTTGTTACTGCCAACGAGCTGGCCAGCATGATGAATATACCAGTCACCAAGGTCATCAGCACCTGCATGAGCATTGGCATGATGATTAGTATCAATCAGCGCATGGATGCTGAGACTATCAATATGGTGGCAGAGGAGTTTGGCTTCAAGACAGAGTATGTCAGCGCCTCTGTGTCGGAGGCTGTCCATGAGGAAGAGGACCAGGTTGAAGACCTGCAGCCCAGAGATCCTATCGTTACTGTGATGGGTCATGTGGACCACGGTAAGACATCGCTGCTTGACTGGATTCGCAAGAGTAATGTCATTGCCGGCGAGGCTGGCGGCATTACCCAGCACATTGGTGCATACAATGTGACATTGGAGAACGGCCGACACATAACTTTCCTTGACACCCCAGGTCATGAGGCTTTCACCGCCATGCGTGCCCGCGGCGCTCAGGTTACCGATATTGCCATCATCATCATTGCAGCCGACGACGACGTGATGCCTCAGACTAAGGAGGCTATCAGCCATGCACAGGCTGCCGGGGTGCCCATGGTTTTTGCCATTAACAAGATTGACAAACCTGGTGCCGACCCTGAGAAAGTCAAGGGCTCTCTGGCCAACATGAATCTGTTGGTAGAGGACTGGGGTGGCAAGTATCAGAGTCAGGACATTTCTGCCAAGAAGGGCATTGGTGTCAACGAGTTGCTGGAGAAAGTGCTATTGGAGGCCGATATGCTGGAACTTAAGGCTAACCCCAACCGCAAGGCCACCGGTACTATTATCGAGTCATCGCTTGACAAGGGCCGCGGCTATGTTGCCACGATTCTCGTCAGCAACGGAACCCTCAACATAGGTGACCATGTCATTGCCGGCACATGCTATGGTCGCGTCAAGGACCTCACCGATGAGCGAGGCCGTAAGATTAAGACTGTTGGCCCCTCAAGGGCAGCTACACTGCTCGGCCTTAACGGTGCACCCCAGGCTGGCGATACCTTCCACGTGATGGAGTCAGAACAGGAGGTCCGCGAGATAGCCACCAAGCGCCTGCAGTTGCAGCGTGAACAGGGCATCCGCACACAGCACCGCATCGGCCTTGAGGAGATTGGTGCCCGCATAGCAATGGGTGGTGTGGAGGAGCTCAATATCATCGTCAAGGGCGATGTTGACGGCTCTGTTGAGGCACTCTCAGACTCTCTTATAAACCTCTCCACCGAGAAGATCCAGGTTAATGTTATCCATAAGGCTGTAGGTCAGATATCTGAGAACGACATCGTTCTGGCGGCAGCCTCCAAGGCCATCATTATCGGCTTCCAGGTGAGACCTAGCAAGGGCGCTCGTGCCGAGGCCGATAAGCAGGGCGTGGACATCCGCCTATACTCGGTCATCTACGATGCCATCGAGGAGGTCAAGGAAGCCATGGAGGGCCTGCTCAAGCCTATCGTTAAGGAGGAGGTAACTGCCCAGGTCGAGGTGCGTCAGGTTTACCGCATCAGCAAGGTTGGCCTCGTAGCCGGTGCCTATGTTGTGGATGGCAAGGTGTCGCGCACCAATAAGGCACGCATCGTGCGTGACGGTATCGTGGTCTTTACCGGCGAAATCAACGCTCTCAAGCGATTTAAGGACGATGTCAAGGAGGTAAGCACCAACTTTGAGTGCGGCATCTCACTTACCAACTGCAATGACATCCGCGAGGGCGACATCATCGAGACCTATCAGGAGGTTGAGGTAAGGCAGAAGTTATAATGAGGGAATCTCCCAATTTTCAGATATAATCGTGTCTTCCGTAGATATAATAATAGTTCTCATCCTGCTGTGGGGTGCGTGGCGCGGCTGGCGCAGCGGACTGATCAAGGAGATTTTTTCCACGTGTGGCTTTGTGGCCGGACTGGTGCTGGCTGCCATGTTCTATGGTGTGGTGGGCGAGCATTTCGCCCCGGCCCTGGGCTCAGGCAGCAAGGCTTCGTTTGCGGCCTGCGTGCTCGCCTTCATATTGATATGGGTGGTGGTACCGATAGTCTTCGGCCTAGTGGCCAATGCCCTCACCAAGACCGTCAAGGCTCTCCATGCCGGCCCGCTTAATTCGCTGCTCGGCATGGTGGTGGGTGCAGCTAAGTATTTTCTGCTCATCAGCGTAGTATTCAGTGCTATGTCCTACGTTGGAATCCTCTCCGAGGAGAAGCGGCAGCAGTCGTTGCTCTATCCCTATGTCACAGTGGTAGGTCAGGCCATCTATGAACACCGCAATATTGCCATTGACAGCGGACGGCTGGACGACGACACCGTCTATGTCAGCAATCCCAACCATCGAGCCAACCCCACCGAGTAATGCCACAGAGTCAAGACAACGCGCTGGTGCGCGACATAGCCAACCGCGACTACGAATACGGCTTTACCACCGACATTGAGACCGAGGTCATCCCCCGCGGCCTCAATGAGGACGTAGTGCGCCTTATCTCGCAGAAGAAGGGCGAGCCACAGTGGCTGCTCGACTTTCGCCTACAGGCCTTCCGTCACTGGCTCACCATGCAGCAACCCACTTGGGGGCATGTTGACCTGCCTCCCATTGACTATCAGGCCATCTCATACTATGCTGACCCCCGTGGCCGTAAGCGCCAGGGCAATAGCGGAGAGATAGATCCTGAGTTACAGAAGACCTTCGACAAACTGGGCATACCACTCAACGAGCGCCTCGCCCTCAGCGGCGTGGCTGTCGATGCCGTGATGGACTCCGTAAGCGTCAAGACCACCTTCAGGGAGAAACTGGCCGAGAAGGGTATCATCTTCTGCTCTATCTCAGAGGCCGTCAAGACCCACCCCGACCTTGTTCGCCAGTACCTGGGTACAGTGGTGCCTTATCGCGACAACTTCTTTGCCGCCCTCAACAGCGCCGTCTTCAGCGACGGCTCGTTTGTCTATATCCCACGAGGCGTACGATGCCCCATGGAACTCTCCACTTATTTCCGTATCAACGCCATCAACACTGGCCAGTTTGAGCGCACTTTGATAGTGTGCGACGATGGTGGCTACGTGTCCTATCTGGAAGGTTGTACGGCTCCTATGCGCGATGAGAATCAACTGCATGCAGCCATAGTGGAGATAGTGGTCTGCCAAGATGCAGAGGTCAAGTACTCAACCGTGCAGAATTGGTATCCCGGTGACCGTCAGGGCAAGGGTGGAGTATATAACCTCGTGACCAAGCGCGGCTTGCTCCGAGGCGACCGTAGCAAACTCTCCTGGACTCAAGTGGAGACTGGTTCTGCCATCACGTGGAAATATCCCTCCTGTGTTCTCAAGGGTGACGGCAGTAGTGCCGAGTTTTATTCTGTGGCTGTAACCAATAATCATCAGCAGGCAGACACTGGCACCAAGATGGTCCACCTGGGCCGCAACACACGTAGCACCATAGTCAGCAAGGGCATTTCGGCAGGCCGCAGCCAGAATAGCTATCGCGGCCTTGTCAGGGTGGCTCCACAAGCCGAGGGTTCACGCAACTACTCCAGTTGTGACTCTCTGCTGCTGGGCAATGCCTGCGGTGCCCACACCTTTCCCTATATCGACGTAAACAATGACAGTTCGGTGGTGGAGCATGAGGCTACCACCTCCAAGATATCCGAGGACCAGCTGCTCTACTGCAACCAGCGAGGCATTCCGCCTGAGGAGGCTGTGGCACTCATAGTCAACGGTTATGCTAAGGATGTGCTCAACAAACTTCCTATGGAGTTTGCCGTTGAGGCGCAGAAGCTGCTGAGCGTCTCTCTTGAGGGTTCGGTAGGGTAAAATTGAGAAGTGAAAAAAGATTAAGTTAACCGAAACGACCATCGTCCTGTTAACTCCTAAAATAGTAAGTAATACAATGTTAGAAATAAAGAATCTGCACGCCACCGTAGAGGGTAAGGAAATCCTCAAGGGTATCAATCTTACCGTCAAACCAGGTGAGATACACGTCCTGATGGGCCCCAACGGCAGTGGTAAGAGCACACTGAGTAATGTGCTGGTGGGCAACCCGCAGTACACCGTCACTGAGGGCTCAGTAACCTTTCGTGGCAAGGATCTGCTGCAGATGCCTGCCGAGGACCGCAGCCATGAGGGATTGTTCATGTCCTTCCAGCAGCCTGTGGAGATACCTGGCGTGAGTATGAACAACTTTATGCGTGCTGCCCTAAATGCCAAGCGCAAGTACCAGGGCCTGCCACCCATCGGTGGCGGCGATTTTCTTAAGCTCGTCAAGGAGAAACGTGAGTTGGTGGGACTGGACGCCAGCCTTACCCGCCGCGGAGTGAACGAAGGCTTCAGCGGAGGCGAGAAAAAGCGTAATGAGATATTCCAGATGGCTATGCTTGAGCCTGTGCTGACCATTCTTGATGAAACCGACTCTGGCCTCGATGTTGATGCGCTGCGCATAGTGGCAGAGGGATTCAACCGACTGCGCACCGAGAATACCAGCGCCATATGCATCACCCATTACCGACGTATGCTCGATTATATCAAGCCCGACATTGTCCACGTAATGCTTGCAGGCCGCATTGTCCGCACCGGAGGCCCCGATCTGGCCTATCGCATAGAGGAAGAGGGCTTCGACTGGCTGAAATAGTTTAAGTCCACCGACAGCACTATCGGCTTAACTTCTTAACTACTTAACTTCTTAACAACTAAAAAAGTTAGTATCACTACGGATTCTTTACAGCAATATATTGACCTTTATCAGCAAAACACGGCATTGCTCCAAGGGGGCAGCCATCCGCTGATTGACCGCCATCGCGCCTCTGCTCTGGCGCAGTTAAAGGCCGAGGGTCTTCCCTCGCGTAAGGTGGAGCGTTATAAGTACACTGATGTGCGTGCCATGCTGGAGCCAGACTTTGGTCTCAACTTCAGCCGTCTTCCTCTACGCTTCGACCCTCGCAGCCTTTACCGTTGTAAGGTGCCAGGCCTAGGCAGCACCCTCCATTATGTGGTGGGCGATATGGTGGAGCACAAAACTGGCGGACAGCAAGACGGCTCTTTCTTCGTTGGTTCTATGACTGAGTTTGCCAAGCGTTGCCCCGAGTTGTTCAGCACCTATTATAATAAGGTGGGAGGCGACAGCCTGGCTGCGCTCAACACAATGCTCGTGCAGGACGGCCTGGTAATATGGATCGGCAAGGGCCATAAGGCGGATAATCTCATTCAGGTGGTTAATCTGTCGGTAGGCAGTGTGCCCATGATGGCCAATCGCCGGCAACTCATCATTATGGAGGAGGGGGCCGAGGCCTCCATCCTTTGCTGCAACCATTCCTCCACTGCTCAGCCTCATCTGGCTACCGAGGTGGTGGAAGCCTTTCTTGGCGAGGGCAGCCACTTGCAGTATTATCAGATCGAGGACTCCGCAGAGGCTTCCAGCCTGCTTGGCACGGCCAATTTTGTCCAGCAGGGTGCCAGCCGGCTGGATTATGCTTCCGTCACCCTTAGCGGCGGCACCTCGCGCCGCACGGTAAATGTCTCGCTTGAGGGCGTGGGAGCCGATTTGGTTATGTCCGGGCTGGTGATAGCCGATGGCAGTCAGCACACCGACAACAATCTCCTGGTCACCCATTGTGCACCGGGTTGCCATAGCGATATGCTCTATAAGTATATACTCGATGGCTCCAGCACTGGGGCCTTTGCCGGCAAGGTGATGGTACGCCCTGGCGCTCAGCAGACAGACTCGCAGCAAACCAACGCCAACCTATGTGTCTCGCCCCAGGCTCACATGTACACCCAACCCATGCTGGAAATCTATGCCGACGACGTGAAATGCAACCACGGCTCCACTGTGGGCCAGATGGACGAAGCGGCTCTTTTCTATATGGCACAGCGGGGCATCGGCCCCGATGAGGGACGCCTGCTCCTGCAACAGGCCTTTGCATGGGATGTGGTGCTACGCATTGGGCTGCTGCCTCTGCGTCAACGACTGATGAGCATGGTGGAAGAGCGATTTCGTCGCGGCACCAGCCTATGCGGTGACTGCGCCATGTGCCAAACTCCTAATTCCTGAATCTATAATGCTAGACATTAACAATATACGCGAGCAATTTCCCATACTGTCCACTCAGGTCTATGGACGGCCTTTGATATATCTGGACAACGCCGCCACTACCCAGAAACCGCGCTGTGTTGTGGAGGCCGAGCGTGAGCAGTATTATACGGCCAATGCCAACGTCCATCGTGGCGTACACTACCTTTCCCAGCAGGCCACCGATCTGCTGGAACAGGCCCGCCAAAGGGTGAGCCGCTTTATCAACGCGCCGTCGGAGCAGCAGATAATCTTTACCCGTGGCACCACCGAGGCCGTCAATCTGGTGGCCGCTTCCTATGGCTCCATGCTCAGCGAGGGCGATGAAGTTATCATTTCCGAGATGGAGCACCACTCCAACATCGTGCCCTGGCAGCTGCTCCATGAGCGCCAGGGCGTAAAGTTGCGCGTCATCCCCTTCAATGACAGGGGCGAACTGGACCTTCAGGCTTATGCTCGCCTCTTCACCGAGCGTACCCGACTGGTGAGCATTGCCCATGTCAGCAACGTGCTTGGCACCGTCAATCCCATTAGGGATATGATAAGCCTTGCCCACCGCTACGGTGTGCCAGTTATGGTTGATGCTGCCCAAAGCGTGCCTCATTTCAAGGTTGACGTGCAGGATCTTGACTGCGACTTTCTGGCCTTTAGTGGCCACAAGATATACGCCCCTACAGGCATCGGCGTGCTCTATGGCCGTCGCTCTCTGCTGGAGCAGATGCCACCCTATCAGGGTGGCGGCGAGATGATTAGCACCGTCAGCTTTGATAAGACCACTTTTGAGGGCATCCCCTATAAGTTTGAGGCTGGCACCCCCAACTATGTCGCTGCCCACGCTCTGGCTGTGGCCCTTGACTTTGTTGACGGCATAGGCTTTGATGCAATATATACCTATGAGCAGCAGCTCACGGCTTACGCCACCGAGCAGCTTAGCCGCATCCCCGGCCTGCGCATCTTCGGGCAGTCGGAGCAGAAGGATGCCGTGGTTTCATTCCTGGTGGGCGATATCCACCATCTTGACATGGGCACCCTGCTCGATCGCCTGGGCATAGCCGTGCGCACTGGCCACCACTGTGCACAGCCGGTCATGACTCACTATGGGGTGGAGGGCATGGTGCGGGCCTCCTTCTCCTTCTACAATAACGAGGCCGAGGTTGATGCCTTGGCAGAAGGCATACAGCGCGTGGCCAAGATGTTTTGAGAGTACGATAGTAAGCAGTTATTTATTATTGATCAATGTTAAGATCTTGTCTCATTCCCGATTTGTCTGAGGCTGGCTGTGACGAGGCTGGTCGTGGATGCCTGGCAGGCAGTGTCTATGCTGCTGCCGTCATCTTTCCGTCCGACTATCAGAATGAGGCTATCAACGACTCCAAGCAGCTCACCGACCACCGCCGCCATGAGCTGCGCAGCATCATTGAGCGCGATGCTCTCAGTTGGGCTGTGGGCATTGTTACCGCTGAGGAGATTGACCGCATCAACATACTCAATGCCTCCATTTTGGCCATGCACCGAGCCCTCGACCAGCTCAAGGTAAGGCCTCAGTCCATCATCGTGGACGGCAACAAGTTTCGTCCCTACCACGATGTGCCCTACCATACCGTGGTAAAGGGCGACGGCAAGTTTCTCTCCATTGCAGCGGCCTCCATTCTGGCCAAGACTTACCGTGATGACTACATGGATACTCTCGATAAAGAGTTTCCACAGTATCAGTGGAGGCAGAATAAGGGCTATCCCACCCAGGCTCACCGCGATGCCATCCGAGCCTATGGCCCCTCGCCCTACCACCGCATGAGCTACAATCTGCTGCCGCCCGTGCAGCTTGACCTCTTTGAATGATGTCCGCCGACGAACTCTATATGCACCGCTGCCTGCAGCTTGCCCTCAACGGCGAGATAGGCGCACCGCCCAACCCGATGGTCGGGGCCGTTATCGTTTGTGACGACCGCATCATCGGTGAGGGATTTCATGCACGTTGCGGCGAGGCTCATGCTGAGGTCAATGCCTTTGCCTCTGTTAGCAAGGCTGACGAGAGGCTGCTGTCCCAGAGCACTCTCTACGTCAGCTTGGAGCCCTGTGCCCACTACGGCAAGACGCCGCCCTGCGCCGATCTTGTCATCAGCAAGGGGGTTAGGCGCGTGGTGGTAGGGTGCATAGATCCCTTCGCCAAGGTGCAGGGACGTGGCATCCAGATGCTGCGCGATGCAGGCATCGATGTCACCGTGGGAGTGCTGGAGCAGGAGTGTCGCTGGCTCAATCGTAAATTCTTTACGTTCCACACCCACCATCGCCCCTATATCACTCTCAAATGGGCACAGACCTCCGACGGGGTGATGGGGGAACTGGGAGGAGGGCCTCTCCTCATCTCCAACCCTGCCACGCTGCGCCATTCCCATCACTTGCGGGCTACCAACAACGCCATCCTGGTGGGGTGGCGCACCAACGTGAACGACAGCCCCTCGCTCACCACGCGCCACTACTCAGGGCCCAACCCCAGGCGCATAGTCTACGACAGTCATGCCGAGACCATTCCGCAGTTGCTCAGCCGCCTTTATAGCGAGGGCGTGCAGTCGCTCCTGGTAGAGGGCGGCGCAGCCACCCATAGCCAGTTCCTCGACCTTGGCCTCTGGGATGAGATACATCAGGAGTTAGGAATGCCGAAGGCATCGCGAGCAGCTCATCGGCTGTCGGCGAAGCCGGTGCCGATATCAAAGAGCTGCGAGAGCGAAGAGGCAATTAGGAGTTAGGAGTTAGGAATGTAGCGAAGTCCGGCAGGGGACACTGAATGCCGAAGGTATCGCGAAGCCTTTCGTTGGCTGTCGGCGAAGCCGGTACCAACATATAAAGAAAGCCTGAGAGCGAAGCGGCACAGAA
>ODAI012431487.1_pt1 | contig 12225 bp, 6 predicted proteins | sample 1539321 | NCBI WGS metagenome assembly ODAI01 (sample SAMN02144231, study PRJEB22623) | gut metagenome | biome: sheep rumen | host: Ovis aries | place: New Zealand
ATAACCAGACAGCAGTTGATATCAACGTTGTACAGGGTGAGAGACAGTTCGCACGTGATAACAAGTCACTGGGACAGTTCAGACTTGACGGTATCGCACCCGCTCCCAGAGGAGTACCTCAGATTGAAGTTACCTTCGATATCGATGCAAACGGTATAGTCAATGTATCCGCCAAGGACCTTGGAACAGGCAAGGAGCAGCATATCACCATCACCGCAGGTTCCAACATGAGTGATGCAGATATCGAGAAGGCTATCAAAGAGGCTCAGGAATTTGAGGCTCAGGACAGAAAGAGAAAAGAGAATGTTGAAGCCGTTAATGAAGCAGACTCTTTTGTATTCCAGACAGAGAAGGCTCTGAAGGAAGTAGGGGACAAGGTATCCGATTCCGACAGATCACAGGTTCAGGCAGATCTTGACAAAGTAAAGGAACTTGTTGAGAAGGTCAGAGGAAATGAGGCGAGTGCAAGCGATGCTGATATTGATGCACTCAAGGCAGCAAAGGAAACTCTTATGAACTCCGCACAGGGTGTCTTCACAAAGATGTATGAGGCAGCAGGCGCAGCTGCAGGTCAGGGCGCAGGCCCCGATATGGGAGGATTCTCCGGAGCCGATGCAGGCGCTGCACAGGATGCTCAGAACGGTTCTTCAGATGATGATGTAATAGACGGTAATTTCCGCGAGGTTTAATAAAAAATGGCAGACAGCAAAAGGGACTACTACGAGGTTCTCGGAGTAGACAAAAATGCCGATGACGAGACGCTGAAAAAAGCATACAGGGCACTTGCCAAGAAGTACCATCCGGATGCCAATCCCGGTGATAAGGAAGCTGAAGCTAAGTTCAAGGAGGCTTCTGAAGCCTATGCCGTCCTTAGCGATAAGGAAAAGAGAGCAAGGTATGACCAGTTCGGTCATGCCGCATTCGACGGAGGCGCAGGCGGAGGCGGCGGATTTGACTTTACCGATATGGATCTCGGTGATATATTCGGCGATCTTTTCGGAAGCTTCGGATTCGGCGGCTTTGGCTCCGGCAGCAGGCGTCGTGCCGCAAATAACGGTCCCATGAAGGGTGCCAATATCCGCACCAGTGTCCGTCTTACGTTCATGGAAGCTGTCTTCGGATGTAAAAAAGAGATCGAACTTAATGTAAAGGATGAATGTAAATCCTGTAAGGGCAGCGGTGCAAAAGCCGGCACAACGCCCCAGACCTGTTCCACCTGCGGAGGTAAAGGACAGGTGGTAAGATCCAGGAATTCTGCATTCGGTATCATGCGAAGTGTTGAGACCTGTCCGGACTGTCGCGGAACCGGTAAGATAATTGCCGATAGATGTCCCGACTGCCGCGGTACAGGCTATATAACCATCAAAAAGAGATATTCGGTGGATTTCCCTGCCGGAATCGATAACGGTCAGGCTGTAAGCCTTGCCGAGCTTGGAGACCCCGGAACAAACGGCGGACCCAGAGGCGATGTCAGGGTTGAAGCGGTAGTGGACAAACACCCCGTATTTGAAAGAGACGGCTTCGATATTTATTCACTTGTGCCCATATCATATGCGGTTGCGGCACTTGGAGGTCCTGTTCTGGTAGATACCGTGGACGGAAAGGTCATCTATGATGTCAAAGCCGGGACACAGACTGATACCAGAATACGTCTCAAGGGCAAGGGTGTTCCTTCCTGGAGAAACAAGAACCAGAGAGGTGACCATTATATTACACTGGTGGTTAAGACTCCCGATAAGATGTCAGCTGAGGCTAAGGAGCTCCTCAGAAAGTTCGATGAACTTACCGGAGACTCTCTTCACGCGGCGGAAAAAGCATCAAGCGGCTCCGAACCGAAAGAAAAAGGATCCAGGAAGAAGAAGCTCTTCTGACCGGGTCCTGATTCATGAAAAGATTCATATAATAGTAAAAGTGCACCACTTTGGTGCACTTTTTTTGTCATTTAAAGCAAGTCATTATCCTTGTAAACATGCGATAAATGCGATATATTATTTTTACTTAAACCTTTAAGTAAAGAAACCGGGGGTATGGGGTATTATGGTTTCAATGAAGGACATCGCGAAGGAATGCGGGGTATCTGTCGCTGCCGTAAGTAAAGCATTAAGCGGGCAGCCGGATATCAGTGAGGCTACCCGTAACAAGGTCAAAGCCGCCGCTGAGAAATTGGGATATCAGCCCAATTCGGCCGCAAAGGTTCTTCGTACACACAGATCCCATAATATCGGAGTTCTCTATGTTGATGAGGCTCATAACGGTCTTACCAACGAATTCTTTGCGCTTTTGCTCAACAGCTTCAAGCGCGTCGCAGATTCAAGGGGGTATGACATCACATTTATCAACAAAGGCTTATCCGACGGTAATCCCGGCAGTATGAGTTATCTTTCCCATGCAAGATACCGCTCTTTTGACGGCGTGCTTATGGCATGTGTTGATTTTACGAATCCCGAGGTCAGGGAACTTGCCTTAAGCGATATTCCCGTGGTGACAATAGACTATTCCTATGAGAACCGTATGTCCGTCTGTTCAGACAATTCTTTGGGTATCAGGGAACTGGTAGTTTACTGTGCCAAGATGGGACACAGGAAGATCGCTTATGTACACGATAATAACGGCACCCAGGTTTCTGAAGAAAGACTGAGCTCCTTTAAGGAGACAATGTCAGGGCTGGGACTTGCACTTCCCGATGAGTATCTTCCGGAAGCCCAGTACAGAAGGACCGAAGGCGCGAAAAAAGCAACTGAGATGCTTCTTTCCCTTAAGGACAGACCCACATGCATCTTATATCCGGATGATTTTTCAACCCTTGGAGGGATCGCTGCCATCAGATCGGCAGGTCTTGATATTCCCGGGGATATATCCGTAGTCGGCTACGACGGAATAAGAGTCGGCAGACATCTGACACCGTCCCTTACAACTCTCAGACAGCCTACTGAGCTTATAGGAGAAACGGCAGCGCAAAAGCTCATCTCCCTTATCGAAAATCCCGCAGAGACGCGCATAGAAAAGACAGTCATAAAAGGACGCGTATATGAGGGAGAATCCGTATCCAAGATAGGATAAAACAGTGAATACAGCCCGTAAGGAGCTGAAAATAAGAATCAACAAAAAAGGAGAAGTCAATATGAAATTCGGCCATTTTGATGACGAACACAGAGAGTATGTCATTGAGACCCCTAAGACACCCCTTCCCTGGATCAATTATCTCGGAAGCAAGGAATTCTTTTCGCTGATCTCAAACACTTGCGGAGGCTATACATTCTACAAGGATGCAAAGCTTCTCAGACTTACCAGATATCGTTACAATGATGTTCCCATGGATATCAACGGAAAGTATCTGTACATCAAGGACGGTGATACCGTATGGAATCCCGGCTGGAAGCCTACCCAGACAGAGCTTGATGAGTACGAGTGCCGTCACGGTATCGGATACAGCAAGTTCAAGGGCGTTAAGAAGGGTGTAAGGGCTGAGGTCCTTACTTTCGTTCCCGTTAACGATAACTGTGAAGTCACAAAGCTTGTTGTGACCAATGACTCCTCCGAAGAGAAGAATATCAGCGTTTTCTCATATGTTGAGTGGTGTCTCTGGAATGCGGATGATGATTCCAGAAACTTTCAGAGAAATTTCTCCACAGGCGAGGTTGAGGTAAAAGGTTCTGCCATTTATCACAAGACCGAGTACAGAGAGCGCAGAAATCACTATGCTGTATATTCCGTAAACGCACCTATTACTGCATTTGATACCGCAAGGGATTCATTCCTCGGACTTTATCACTATGCATCAAATCCCGAGGCTGTATTTAACGGAAAACTTACAAATTCCATGGCATCCGGCTGGAGCCCCATCGCTGCTCATCAGCTCGATGTTACCTTGAAGCCCGGTGAGAGCAAGTCCTATGTATTTGTTCTCGGATACATTGAAAATCCCGTAGAAGATAAGTGGGAGTCACACAATGTGATCAACAAGAAGCCTGCAGAGGCAATGCTTGCAAAATATGACACTGATGAGAAGGTAGAAGCTGCATTTAAAGAACTCTGCGATCAGTGGGACAAGCTTCTTAACATCTACACCGTGGATTCTTCCAATGATAAGGTCAACCGTATGGTCAATATCTGGAACCAGTACCAGTGCATGGTTACATTCAATATGTCCAGATCCGCATCATACTATGAGTCAGGAATCGGACGTGGAATGGGATTCAGAGACTCCTGCCAGGATCTTCTCGGATTCGTTCATCTTATTCCCGACAGGGCACGTGAGAGGATCATCGATATCGCATCTACCCAGTTCGAGGACGGACGTGCATATCACCAGTACCAGCCTCTTACAAAGAAGGGAAATTCCGATATAGGATCCGGATTCGGTGACGATCCCCTCTGGCTCATTGCAGGAACCAGTGCATATATCAGAGAGACCGGCGACGCTACCATTCTTGATGAGATGGTTCCCTTTGACAATGATATGTCTGTTGCACAGCCTCTTATGGAGCATCTCCGCAGATCATTCGGATATGTTGATACCCACAGAGGACCCCACAAGCTTCCTCTTATCGGAAGAGCTGACTGGAATGACTGCCTGAATCTTAACTGCCACTCAACGCAGCCCGGCGAATCCTTCCAGACATTCGGACCCAGTGAGGGCCCTGTTGCAGAGTCTGTATTTATCGGCGGTATGTTTGTTAAGTACGGTAATGAGTATGCGGATCTTTGTGATCTTAAGGGACTTACCGATGAGGCAGCAAAGGTACGTGCATCCGTAAAGGAAATGAATGATATCCTTCTTGACTCAAATGCAGGCTGGGACGGAGAATGGTTCGTAAGAGCGTATGATTCCTACGGCGGCAAGGTCGGAAGCAAGGATTGCGAGGAAGGAAAGATCTACATCGAGCCCCAGGGCTTCTGCGTACTTGCAGGTGTTGGTAAAGAGACAGGACAGGCTGAGAAGGCACTTGATTCCGTCAAGAAACTTCTTGATACCAAGTATGGTGTAATGATCCTTCAGCCCGCATATACCGTTTACCACGAAGAACTCGGTGAGGTTTCCTCATATCCCCCCGGATACAAGGAGAATGCAGGTATCTTCTGCCACAACAATCCCTGGGTATCCATTGCCGAGACAGTTATCGGAAGAGGAGACAGAGCATTCGAAGTTTACAAGAAGACCTGCCCCGCGTATACCGAAGAGATCAGTGAGATCCACAGAACCGAGCCTTACATCTATTGCCAGATGGTAGCAGGTGCGGATGCGAAGTTCCACGGTGAAGGCAAGAACAGCTGGCTTACCGGCACAGCGGCATGGACCTTCGTAAATATCTCACAGTACATCCTCGGCGTGTATCCCACTCTCAAGGGACTTTCCGTTGATCCCTGCGTACCTGCTGATTTTGGTGATTTCAGCGTCAAGAGAGTATACAGAGGTGTTGAGTATGACATCACTGTTAAGCAGAACGGAATACAGAAGGGTGTTAAGGAAATGACCGTTGACGGTGCAAAGGTTGAAGGAACCGTAATTCCTTACGATGCATCCAAGAAGACCGTTAAGGTTGAGGTTGTAATGGGCTAAACCCTGTTTATAATAATCTTCGATTTGGAAAAACCCGCGGGAGTCATTCCCGCGGGTTTTCGCATGTCGTTAATCAATCTCATGCAGATGTCATACAAACAAAAAGCTCCAGTCCATAACCTCCGCAACATAGAGAAAGCCGTAGTGGAGATGGATCAAAAGGAGTATCCAGCCGGCTGTGATCATCATCCGTTCCCCTCTTGTCGCGGCCTTTTTCCCCATATCAAAAAAATGAAGAAGACAGCCTGCCCATAAGATGAGCATGCCAAACATCATCTGCCAGAAGAAATTGCCATGATAGAATTTTTCTCCGCCTTCTCCGATCAGAGCACATTGCAAAAAACCGACAACGAAGCATACTATTCCCAGGGATCCGAATTCTTCCTTTATGTAATTTCTGAAATCAACCACCAGTATAAAAATGGGAAAACTCATGCTGAAGAGTATGGAAAGAGGAACATTTTCCGAAAACGCAGCCCATACTTCAAGCCACTTTGTGATGATGATCCCGTCGATGGCTTCGTAACTTCCGCCGAGGAAATAGTAGATCAGGACCTGATACAAAAGTGAAAGGATGCAAGGAAGAGCGATGAGGAATGCTTTAAGCAGGCTCTTTTTAAAGTAATCTGAGGCATTTTGCTTTTTTACAAGGATATGCATGAATCTTGCAAGCATTATGATCCCGACAGCGGGAATGAACATCATGGAAAATACCGGTTTTGCAAATGCGGACAAAAAAAGCATTACTGACAGTAAGATACCCGTCTTTGCTTTTGAAAGAGAGAAAAACATCGTTTTTTTGGAGGCAGACCCTTCCGATAAAGCCCACCAGTCAGTGATGAGCATGAAGCAGATAAGTGCAAAGGGACGCGCCGCAGTATAGGTGGGATTGTAGATCGGATTGATGGTAAAAGAACCGACGCCTCTTGAGATACCTGCATCAAGAAAACTGATCCATATGGGCTGGAGCATTGTCAGTATAAATGATGAAAAACAGATAAGAGCAACCTGCACCCTGATCTTTTTGTATTCGCAGAATCTTTTTATCATGAATACCGTCAAAAAATAAGATGCAAGAGTAAAGATCATGGTGCACAGCGCGGCAGATCTTTCAAGAGGAATGAAGAGGATCCTGTGGAAGAACAGAACGATGATGTGCCACATAAAATAAGGAGACATCATGTATGATTTCAGCGGATCTTCTCCGATGAAGGTGGTGATATATGTGTATATATGGCCGTTATAGTCGGAAAGCTCCTGGCCTGAGAGGGTGATCACCAGCAAATATGTGATATAAGAGATGATCAGTGCGAAGATCATCATTATAAGTGAATCGGAAAAAAAGGATGAATGGTTTTTTTGATCGATGTTTTCGGATGTCTGCATTATGTGTACCTTGTTTTATTTCAAAACAGTTTATGTTATCATTTGATAGGCCTTATTACCGAAAAATATGGTAACACAGATCATGCTTTTTTAAAATATCGGATAGGACCCGGATATGTCTTCAAAAACAAAAACAATCATCATAACAGTGATCTTTCTTGCGGTACTTATCATCCCCTTTCCTGCAGATGATGAGTATTTAAGGATCCATATAAAAGAGGGAGCACCTGAAGGCTACGGGCTTTTTTATGCAACGGCAGATAACCCTGAGCCAAGTGCCGAAACCTTTATCGAGGGCAGGGACGATCATGAAGAGGGAGAGATCACATTTGATCTGGACGCCGGTCTTGAAGATAAGATAACTGTTGTGAGACTGGATTTTCCCGTAAGTGATGAGCTGATAGCTTTGGACGGGATCTATGCAAGCAGCGCGGGAATAGTAAGGAGCAGATGGTCCGTAGCTGAAACCTTCAATGAAAAAAATATAGCATTTGTAAATGATGCACAGGTACAGCCCATTCCTTCAAAAGAGATAGTTTACATATCCGTCACAGGGGAAGATCCGTTCATAGTTTTTAATGAGGATGTTTCCCGGCAGCTTACGGGACACTTTTCCCATAAGCTTCTGACAAAGATCTGCGTGCTGGGACTGATTGCCCTTGGGATATTCTTTTACGGAAAGGATATGTTCAGGCAGTCCGACAAGTAAATAAAAAAAGCATAAACTTGCGCCCATTCAGTTTTTAAGTGATATAATGAAGTTTCATCATTATACAAATTAAAAATGAAATGGGCGTTTAATTATGGCTGAAAACAAAGAAGAAAAACAGAAAAAAGAAAAAAAGGAAGAAGGCAATTCGGTAATGCTGAAGGTCGCTACGTTTATCGTAGACAGAAGAAACCTGTTCTTCCTGCTAATAGGAATTGCGCTGATCTTTTCGGCGATCTCATCTAAGTGGGTGAAGGTTGAAAATGATCTTGCCGCATATCTTCCGGACACGGCGGAAACAAGCCGCGGACTTGATCTTATGGAAGAGGAGTTCATAACATACGGAAGCGCAAAGCTCATGGTTTCCAACATAACCTATGATCAGGCAAGTAAGATCTGTGATGATATTAAGGCGCGCGACGATGTTACAATGGTATCCTTCGGAGACGGTTCCGATCATTATAATGATTTTTCGGCCCTCTATGATATAACCTTTGCATATCCCGAAACTGACGAAAGATGCCTTGAGGGGCTTGATGAGATAAAAGAAAGCTTAAATGGGTATGACATATATGTCACAACTTCCATGGGAGACCAGGCGGCAGAGATCATTGCAAACGAGATGAAAGTAGTATCCGCGCTGGTGGCTGTGGTTGTTTTGTCCGTTCTTATCTTTACTTCATCAACTTATGCCGAGGTACCGGTGCTCCTTCTTACTTTCGGTGCATCTGCGCTCATCGCTTCGGGAACGAATTTCCTTCTCGGAACGATTTCCTTTGTATCCGATTCGGTCACCATTGTCCTCCAGCTTGCTTTGTCCGTGGACTATGCCATCATTTTTTGTAACAGATACAAGGAAGAGCATGCAACTCTTAATATAAGAGAGGCTGACATAGTGGCGCTCTCAAAAGCCATTCCGGAGATCTGTTCAAGTTCCCTTACCACAATTGGCGGTCTTATCGCAATGATGTTCATGCAGTACGGCATAGGTAAGGATATGGCCATATGTCTTATCAAGGCCATCGCTTTTTCACTTATGTCCGTATTCCTTTTCATGCCGGGTCTTATCATGGTATTCGGAAAAGCAATGGATAAAACAAGGCATAAGAGCTTTATTCCCAAGATCTCATTTATCGGAAAGTTCGACTATAAGACAAGGTTTATCGTTCCCCCTCTTTTTGCGCTTCTGGTAATAGGTGCATTTTTCATGTCCGGCAAGTGCCCGTATGTTTACGGATATTCCATGATAGAGACCCCTGTTAAAAACGAGACACAGATCGCTGAAGAAATGATCACGGGAGCCTTCGGGGAGTCCAATTTTGTTGCGCTGATGGTTCCTGCCGGAAGCTATGACAAAGAAGCGGCCCTTATGAAAGAGCTGGAGTCACGTCCTGAGGTGGATCACTGTCAGGGACTTGCAAATACCGAGGCTATGGACGGATACGATCTCACGGATACATTAAGTGCCAGGGAGTTTTCGGAACTTTTCAATGTGGACTATGAAGTGTCGGAACTTCTCTATATGGCATATGCCATCAATGATGAAAATTACGCAAAGCTCATAAACGGTTTCTCCGGATATAAGATCCCTCTGATAGATATCGTGATGTTCCTTCACGATGAAGTAGAGCAGGGTTATGTGACCCTCGATGACGATCTGATGGAGACTTTGGATGATGCCAATGCCCAGATGAAGATGGCAAAGGAACAGCTTCAGGGTGAAAATTACAGCAGAATGCTGGTATACCTGAATCTTCCCCAGGAGGGAGATGAGACTTTTGCATTCCTTGATGAAATGCATGTGATCGCCGGAAAATATTACGACGGTGAAGAAAATGTCATTGTTACCGGAGAGTCCACCAGCCAGTATGATCTGAAGAAAACATTCTCCAGAGATAATACCGTCGTAAGCGTTGTATCGATACTGGCGGTCCTTGCGGTTCTGCTCTTCACATTCCTTTCTGCAGGTATGCCGGTGCTTCTGATACTGGTCATACAGGGAGCTATCTGGATCAATTTCTCCTTCCCGACGATCCAGCATACTTATCTGTTCTTTATGGGTTATCTTATAGTCAGCTCAATACAGATGGGTGCAAACATAGATTACGCCATTGTAATTTCCGGACGTTATACGGAACTGAGAAAGTATATGGATAAAAAAGATGCGGTGATCGAAACCCTGAACTTCGCATTCCCCACCATAATCACATCCGGATCAATGATGGTACTTTCCGGAATCGCCATCGGACGACTTTCTTCGGATGCGACGATATGCGGTATCGGACAGTGCCTCGGAAGAGGAACCATTATCTCCATCATACTTGTTATGTTTGTACTTCCCCAGATACTGTTAGTTGGTGAGAGGATCATTGAGAAGACATCCTTTGAAGTTTCAGCTCCCATCAAGCTCGACCGCGGTTTTGGAACCGTGAGAGTGGACGGTATGGTAAGAGGACAGGTAAACGGATATGTTATCGGTGAAATGCATGCGCTGATAAAGGGTGAGGTTGCAGCTGTCATTACCATGGGAGGTCTTGAGAATATCCCGCCGGAACCGGAGGATATTAACAAAATTCTATTGGAAGAGAAGGTAAGTGAAAATGAATAAAAGATCCTTCTTAAAAAACATATTTGCTTTTATCTGCACATTATCTGTTCTTGTATCGGGAGTATTTCCCCTGCCGTTTTTTAGTAAAGCAGGGACTGTAATGGCTGAAGAAAATACCCTTGAAGGGTATACACAGATAGATTTAAGGACAGCGGACGATCTTATCGCGCTTGCGGAAAACTGTCATCATGAAGCCTGGTCTCTGGATAAGTACGTTGTTCTTAAGAATAATATTTCACTTTCCGGAACGGATTTTGAATCCATTCCGATCTTTTCGGGATATTTCAACGGAAACGGATACAGCATAACGGGTTATTCCTACGAAGGTACGGGGTATGCCGGGGGCTTTTTCAGGTATATCGGAAAGACCGGTAATGTCTGTGCCCTTACTGTTGTTGCAAATATTACCGCTTCGGAAGATGCATATGTCACGGGAATCCTTGCGGGAGTAAATGACGGATGCGTCAGAAAATGCAGGACCACCGGACAGATCGATGCCTGCACGGCAACCGGAGGAATGGTAGGGATAAACGGAGAAAACGGTCTGATCATCGATTGTGAAAATGAAGCATCCGTATCAGGGTTCTACTACACCGGAGGTATCGCGGGAAGAAACTATGGTGTGATCAGAAGGTGTTCAAACACAGGAAACATTAATTCTACACCCGAATGGGCAGCAGCAAATGACGAAAGAGATGTGGACATCATCTCCGAGATAACGGGGGATGTTTCTCTCATATCCTATCAGTCCGGTATCGATGCCGGAGGAGTTGCCGGATTTTCACGCGGGATCATAATGAATTCCAAAAACGAAGGGATCGTGGGTTATGAGAGAGTTGGCTACAATATCGGCGGCATCTGCGGAAGACAGTCCGGAATGCTATACTCCTGCGTTAACAGGGGAAAAGTATACGGCAAAAAGGATATCGGCGGAATATGCGGCCAGCAGGAGCCCTATATCGAGGTGGATAAGACAAAGTCTGTTTCCGATTCAATAGCAAGGATAACTGAAATTGTTGAAAAGACGGCAAATGATGCATACGGAGTTACTCCTGCGCTTCAGGGGGCTACTGCACAGCTTCAGGCAGCTTCCGGAAAAGCTCTTGACGATGCACAATCCATGACAGGGGATGTTAGGGAATACAAACTTGAAGAAGACAGAGACTGGGCTTCCATGGTGGAAAAACAGGCAGAAAATGCCGGCAAGGCTGCGGCGGATTCCGTAAAGGACCGTTATGAAGAACTCTTTGATAAATATTCGACACTGCCTGATGATGCTGATGGGGGAGATTTCTCCGATCAGGAAATAAGGGATATACTAAGCCGCCTTGAAAACGGTGAGGAGCTGACAGAGGAAGAAAAGGAAAAACTCGACGCCGAAAAACAGAAAGCAGAAGAGGAAAAAGAAAAAGCCGCAGAAGAAGAAAAGGAAGCTGAGGAAAAAGCAGAAAAGGAAAAACGCGATGCAGAGCAGGAATTCAACGATACCATAAATTCCGGCATCGATAAATGGAATTCGGGTATCGATACTTTAAGTGAAAATTCCGATATGCTGAATGCGGATCTTGATGCTCTTCAGAAGGCTGCGGACAATTTTGTGTCAGTCTCCGAATCCTATTCCACGCTTCTGACAAATGATATCATGGCCCTTAACAGCAGCATCGAAAAGACTTATGACCTTGTTGAGGATCTGATAAACGGAACAACTGAAGAAGGCGCAGATTATCTTTTCTCGGATGTTTCCGAACTTGATATCCCGGAGATGTTCAGCGGAAGATCCGTTTCATGTGTCAATTACGGAACGGTAAACGGTGATATCAATGTAGGCGGAACCTGCGGGTGTATGTCGATTGATACCGAGAATCTTGAGAGTAATGTTATCGTAAAGTTCAGCCTTAAAGCCGGTGAAGGATATGCCATATCAAATGTGGTAACAGGCTGTGAGAATTCCGGACTGGTTGA
>ODAI012672829.1_pt1 | contig 12225 bp, 10 predicted proteins | sample 1539321 | NCBI WGS metagenome assembly ODAI01 (sample SAMN02144231, study PRJEB22623) | gut metagenome | biome: sheep rumen | host: Ovis aries | place: New Zealand
ATATGAAAAATATAAAAGTAACGCAGACCAATCTTGCCAAAGGCCAGTTCTGGAGTGAGAGCAGTGCTCTGGATGCAGGCCCTGCAGGCGAGATGAAGCTTGTGGCGGTTTATCCTGAAGAACAGGAGACGACCATCAGAGGCTTCGGAGGTGCATTTACGGAGGCTGCGGCCCACACCTATTGCACCCTTGGTGAGGATAAGAGAAAAGAGCTTATCACAGATCTTTTTGGAGATGATGGCCTTCGCTACAACATTGGCCGCATCCACATGAACAGCAGCGATTTTGCTCTGGGCAATTACACATATATAGAAGAAGGCGATGAGAGCCTTGAAACCTTCGATATTGCCCATGATGAAAAAGAGATCATTCCCATGATCAAGGCTGCCGAAAAAGAGCTGGGCAGACAGCCGGTTCTTATTATGGCGCCATGGTCACCTCCTGCCTTTATGAAGACCAACGGCGAGATGAACCACGGCGGAGAGCTAAAGAGCGAGTACAGAAAGCTCTGGGCGGAGTATTTCGTTAAGTTCATTCAGGAGTACAAAAAGCGGGGGATAGATATTTCTTTTACCTCCATCCAGAACGAGCCCAATGCCACACAGACCTGGGATTCCTGCAGATACAATGCGGAGCAGGAAGGTGAGTTTGCTGTGGAATACCTGGGACCGGCACTGGAGAATGCAGGAATGCTGGGCGATGTTGGCATCCTTGTGTGGGATCACAACAAGGAGATCGCCTACAACAGATTCAGCCGGATAATGGCCAGGGAGGGCGCTGACAAGTACATCTTCGGATGCGCCGTGCACTGGTATACGGGAGATCACTTTGAAAATCTTCGTCTTATAAAGAAGCATTTCCCTTCAAAAGAGATTTTCTTTACCGAGGGGTGTGTTGAGTATTCAAGGTTTTCCGGGGAAGGTGATCTTCATAATGCCGAGATGTATGCCCATCAGATGCTTGGTAATTTAAAGGGCGGAATCACCGCTATATTTGATTGGAATCTGATCGTTGATTATCAGGGCGGCCCCAACCATGTGGGCAATTACTGTGATGCGCCGATAAAAGCCAACGAAGCCGGTGATGATTACGAGAAGAAGCTTTCCTACTATTATATCGGCCATTTCTCAAGGTACGTCAAAGAGGGGGCCAGGCTCATCGTAACATCCGGTTATTCAGATAAAATTGAAAGTGTTGCCTTCCTTAATCCCGATGGAGAGAGGGTGGTTGTTCTGCTCAGCAGAGCAGAGGAGGACATGCCTGTTGTTTTGGCCGAGGGTGAGTCCTCTGTGAAGCTCATTGTTTCTGCACATTCCATTATGACGGTGACCTATTCTGCTTGATTGCTTTAATCTGTCAAAGCAAGGATTTCATTGACAAACAGGGGCTTATCACTTACACTTTTGTCGTGTAATTAGCAAGGAGTACCCATGTGTAATTCACGTGGGTATTTTTTTGCGGAAAAATCATTTTTTTAAGACCTTATTCAGATAAGGCAGGAGGATTATTATTATGAAGAGGATTTTAGCAACGATGCTTGCAAGCGTTTCATGTGTTGCAATGCTTGCAGGATGCGGAAGTTCAGCATCAACCGAAACTGCTACAGAGACAGCAGAGACTGTTGTTGAGCAGGCAGCAGAAGAGACAGCCGAAGCTGTAGCAGAGCCCGCAGGCCCTGTAAAGATTGACAAGCTTACAATCGGTTTCGTACCTTCACGTGACCCCGATGAGATCGTTACAGCTACTGAGCCCCTTAAGGAGCTACTTACAACTGAGCTTGCAGGTCTTGGATACGAGGTTGGCGAAGTTGATATCACTGTTGGTACCAGCTACGAGGCAGTAGGTGAGGGACTTTCAGCAGGAACTATTGATGTTGGTCTTATCCCCGGCGGTACATATGTACTTTACGATGACGGATGTGATGTTATCCTTACAGCTACAAGAGACGGTCTTTCAATCGAGAGCCCTGACGCTAAGACATGGAATGACAACAAGCCCACTGAGCCCACTGAGGATCAGGTTACTTTCTATCGCGGGCTTATCATCGCAGGACCTTCAGAGGCAGGACAGGCTATCGCAGCTAAGGTTAACAACGGCGAGGAGATTACATGGGAGGACCTCGATGGTCTTAACTGGAGTGTTATGAACTCTTCATCTTCAGCAGGATATATCTATCCTTCACTCTGGCTCCAGGCTAACTATGACAAGCACATCACAGACCTTACACATGCTGTACAGGCTGACTCTTACGGTAATGCCTTCGCAAGACTTGCATCAGGCCAGATCGACGTTCTTTGCTGCTATGCAGATGCAAGACGTGACAACGAGGAGAAGTGGACAACCGAGTTTGGCAGAACAGATTCTATCTGGGATGAGACAAACGTTATCGGTGTTACAGACGGTATCTACAACGATACTATCAGCGTAAGCAAGACATCTGCAGTTATGGACGATGCTTTCAAGGCTGCCATCACACAGGCATTCATCAACATCGGAAACACAGATGCAGGTAAGGAAGTTATCTCTATCTACAACCACAACGGATACGTTGAGGCTAAGTCAGAGGACTACGATTCAGAGAGAGCTGCTCAGGAACTTATTAAGAGCATGCAGTGATCGGCGATAGTTTTTTGAGTAAATAAACAGCAGTTTGGTTTTAAAAAGTTATTGAGGGGGTGCAATAATCATTTCGTCTTACGCAGGTCGTAGATTTTGGTCGGTACCTGGTGAGGTTATTTCGAACCTGTTACCGCCGCCCAAAATCTTCGAACGCAAGCGTGTTGATAAGGCGAAAGATTTTGCATCCCCTGATTTATATTTTAGGAGAAAACCCATGATCAAGTTTGAAAATGTCGGAAAAGTATATCCCAACGGTTTTGAGGGCTTAAAGCATGTGAACCTCACAATTGAGCAGGGAGAATTTGTTGCTATCATCGGTCTGTCCGGAGCCGGAAAGTCTACACTTATTCGTACCATCAACAGGATGCACGATGTCACCAGCGGAAAGCTCACCGTGGATGATGTTGATGTTATGAGCCTGTCGGGCAAACAGCTTCGTAGGTTCAGAAGGAAGATAGGAATGATCTTCCAGTCATTCAACCTGATCACAAGAACCACAGTAATCAAAAACGTTCTGACAGCTTTCGTGCCGGATATGCCCTGGTACAGATCTGCTTTCGGAATTTATACCAGGGAAGAGAAGATCAAGGCCCTTGAGTGTCTTGATAAGGTGGGTATCCTTGATAAGGCTTTTGTTCGTGCAGACCAGCTTTCCGGCGGTCAGCAGCAGAGAGTCGCTCTTGCAAGAACCCTTGCCCAGAGCCCTCAGATCATACTTGCGGATGAGCCTGTAGCCGCTCTTGACCCTGTAACCGCCAATCAGGTTATGGGCGATTTCAAGAGGATCAACGAGGACATGAACATCTCTATCCTTATCAATATCCACCACATCGACCTGGCTCTTAAGTATGCAACAAGAGTTGTTGGTATCAGAGAGGGTGAGATCGTATTTGACGGCCCTGCTTCAGGAGCAACCCAGGAGGTCCTTGACAGGATCTACAACGGAAAGGTTGACCGCGACGGCAATATCCGGGAAGAGGGGTGATGCAGGTGAAGTTAGGTTTATACGATAAAATATTCAAACCGAGGGAATATGTCCTTCCCAACGGCAAAAAAGCTTACAAGAAAGCCTCAAGAGCTCCGATCTACGTTATCCTGATCCTTGCCATGAGTGCTCTTTCCGTCAAGATCACAGGCTTTGATATGAAGATCCTGGTTTCCCGTATAGGACAGTTCTTCGTTATTCTGGGTGAGATGTTCCCGCCCAAAACAAGTGTAATGCCTGTTGTATGGACACCTCTTTTCGACACCATCAAGATGTCTCTTTTGGGATCCGTAGTCGGCGCACTTTTATCGGTGCCCTTTGCAATGCTTGCCAGCACCAATGTGTGTCCCAGTAAAGTGATTGTTTCCATTGTCAGAGTAATGTTCTCTCTGATCAGAACACTGCCCACCATTGTCATCGCGCTGGTGGCTACACTGGTCTTTGGACTTGGAACTCTTGCGGGAACTGTGGCCATAGCCGTTTTCTCTTTTGGCTATATCGGAAAACTTACATATGAAGAGATCGAGACTGTTGATATGGGAGCCTTCGAGGCCATGCAGGCCATGGGCGCCACAAGGTCACAGGCTTTCATCTCCGCAATAATACCTCAGGTACTGCCTTTCTACCTTTCAAACTGCCTTTTCAACTTCGAAGGCAACGTTAGATATGCAGCAGTTCTTGGTTACGTAGGCGCCGGCGGTATCGGTCTTATACTTAATGAGAAGATAAGCTGGAGAGAGTATCCCAGCGTAGGAATGATCCTTATTGCACTTTTCATTACGGTATTTATCATCGAGACTGTCAGCCGTACACTTCGCAAGAAGCTTGTCTGACGGGAGGTAGTGTATGAATCAGAGAATTCAAGCAGCATATGAGAAAAGACCCAAGGATTGGGTGTATAATTTAATAACGGCACTTGTTGTGGTAGGACTCCTTGTGTGGAGCGGAAGCGCCGTTGAGACCAGCGGTTCTACCCAGGATGGTGGACAGATCGCCCTCAACGTCCTCGCGGGAATATTCCATCCGGATCTGGAGTTCCTCTTCGATTTTTCAACCAAGGGTGTTCCTTACCTGATGCTGGAGACCATCTGTATCGCATTTCTCGGAACCATTGTGGGAGCTATCATTTCGATCCCCCTGGCTTTCATCTCCGCATCAAACTTAACACCGTGGCCCATTGCCTTTGCAGGCAGGATCCTTATTATGATGGCCCGTACCATTCCGGCCTTCGTTTACGGTCTTATGTTCATCCGTGTGACAGGCCCCGGCGCTTTCGCAGGTCTTTTGACAATGGGCGTATGCTCCATCGGTATGATCAGCAAGATGTACATCGAAGCCATCGAGGATCTGGACACCAAGGTGGTGGAGTCACTGGATGCCGCAGGATGCAACACCTGGCAGAAGATCAGATACGGAATTCTTCCTCAGCTGATGCCAAACTTCGCATCCACAGCAATTTACAGATTCGATATCAATTTGAGAGATGCAACAATTCTCGGTATGGTAGGCGCCGGCGGTTTCGGTGCACCCCTTATCTTCGCTATGAATTCCTACAGATGGAATGAGGCAGGAGCGCTGCTGGCAGGACTTATTGTTCTGATCCTCATCATCGAGTACATCTCCACAAGGATCAGAGTTAAACTTACAAGAGGATAATTAAATGCGTATAATTTTTACCACAGATACACACGGACATTTGTATCCCATAGACTATGCACTCAATGGCCCCGATAATACGGGGCTATTTTGTGTTGCCGGACAGATTGAAAAGGATGATGACACTCTTGTTCTAGACGGCGGCGATACCCTCCAGGGTACGCCGCTCATTTCCTACTATCTGAGCCACCGGGATATGTATGATTTTAACCCCATGGCAGAGGGCTTCAATGCTATGGGCCTTGATTACTACACTCTGGGGAACCACGATTTCAACTTTGGCTACGATGCCATACTGGACTACGTGTCATGTATGAAAGCTACTCTCATCAGCTGCAACGTAGAGGACAAAAGAGGTGCCCTAGGCATCAAAAAGAGCGTGATACACACCATGAAGGACGGCACAAGAGTGGGAATCACCGCTGCCGTGACCGGATTTGTAAATGTCTGGGAAAAGAAAGAGAACCTCACCGAACTGGTTGTGACAGATCCGGTGGAAGCACTGCGAAAAGAGCTGGATAATCTCCGGGATAAGTGCGATCTCAAGGTCTGCATCTATCACGGCGGCTTTGAAGAGAATCTTAATACCGGCAAAAGACTTTCCGAGACCTTGGAGAATCAGGCCTGCCGGATCTGCAGGGAGCTGGACTTTGACATAATCCTCACCGGGCATCAGCACGTGGCCATAGAGAGCGTAGATATTGCCGGAACCCACGGCATACAGCCTCCGGATAAAGCCGGTAGCTATGGCGAAATAATTGCAGAAGGCAGCAAAGGTGCCTGGAACATAACCTCAAAGCTTGTTCCCGTAAAGGGAGTAAGCGAGCGGGCAAAAGAGATAATGGCTGCCCGCAGCTTTATGGATCAGATGACCATAGACCTGGAGAAGTGGCTGGATGAGCCCATCGGACAGATCTGGGCAGAGATTCCCGTCGAGCAGAAGCTTGATATTGCCCTGAACGGCAGCAAGGTTGCGGACCTGTTCAATGAGGCACAGCTTAAGTTTGCAAATACCGATTTCTCCTGCACATCACTTTCCAACGATCCCCTTGGTCTTAACAAGGGCACAACCATCAGGGACGTACTTGGGATCTACAAGTTCTCCAATACAATGGAGGTCAAGAGTGTCACTAAGGCGGTGCTCAAGCAGGCTCTGGAGAGATGCGCGGAGTATTTTGATTATGATCCCGAAACCGGAAAAGTGGCTATCTCAAACGTGTTCCTGCAGCCAAAGGTTGAGCATTACAACTATGACTTTTTTGCCAATCTCTGGTATGAGTTCGACCTGACAAAACCTGTAGGGGAGAGGGTGGTTGTACTTAAAAAGCTGGACGGAAGTGAGCTTGAGGATGACAAAGAGTACCCCCTTGTTGCCAGCAACTACAGAGCCACCGGAACAGGCGGATATGAATGCATAGGAAAGAGCCCGACCATCAGGACTTACTCCGAAGAAATGCCTGATATTCTCATAGATTACATCAGGCAAAACAGCCCGGTTTCCGAGCCTCATAACTCCAAAATGGCAGTGCATTATTGAAAAACACGTTACCGCTTTGACAGTGCTGTCATTTGACTTTTACGGGTAGGGATAGCATACTATATATTGAGTATTTATCGGAAAAAGAAGGATTGTTATGTATAAGAGATTAGACAGAAACGAGATGTGCTGGTGTGGAAGCGGCAAGAAGTACAAGAGCTGCCATGCCGCGTTTGATGACAAGATAATAGGGTTTGAGCACAGTGGCATTCTTGTACCAAGCAGGAAGCTCCTTAAGACAGAGAAGGACATCGAGGGGATCAAGAAAAGCGCTGTTATCAACATGGCGGTGCTGGACGAAGTCGGAGATAAGATCAGGGCAGGTATGTCCACCCAGGAGATTGACGACATTGTAAATGATGTCACCACCAAGATGGGCGGAATCCCCGCAGACCTGGGGTACCAGGGATTTCCCAAGAGCGTGTGCACATCTATTAACGAAGAGGTATGCCACGGAATTCCTTCAAAGGATATTATCCTCAAAGAGGGAGATATCATAAATGTTGACTGTTCAACCATCCTGGATGGCTATTTTTCGGATTCATCACGAATGTTTTGCATCGGCGAGGTCTCTCCCGAAAAGAAACGCCTTGTCGATGTGACCCGGGAGTGTATGGAAGCAGGGATCAAGGCCGTTATTCCATGGACACAGATCGGAGATATGGGACACGCCGTTCATCAGCATGCGCTGGATAACGGTTACACTGTTGTCAAAGAGATCGGTGGTCACGGCTGCGGCAATGAATTCCATGAGGAACCCTATGTAAGCCATGTCAGCAAGCCCGGAACAGGAATGCTGATGGTGCCCGGTATGGTATTCACCATCGAACCCATGGTAAATATGGGAACCGACGAGATATTTATTGATGAAGAAAATGACTGGACTGTGTATACCGCAGACCTTAAGCCCTCCGCACAGTGGGAGGTAGAGGTTCTGGTTACAGAGACCGGATGTGAAATCTTGTGTCACTAAAGGCACATGTATCAGGAAGGATCTTACGGCAATGCAGAATAAAGGTAAATATTACATTACAACAGCTATAGCGTACACTTCAGGCAAGCCTCATATCGGAAACAGCTATGAGATCGTGCTGGCAGATGCTATCGCAAGATATAAGAGAAGAGACGGCTTTGATGTTCATTTTCAGACAGGCTCCGATGAGCACGGACAGAAGATTGAAACCAGAGCCATTGAGGCAGGATGCGCAAGCCCCAAGGAGTTTGTAGACAAGGTTTCAGACACCATTAAGGGACTTTGGAACCTCATGGACACATCCTACGACAGATTTATCAGAACCACCGATGAAGATCATGTTAAGCAGGTTCAGAAGATATTCAGGAAGTTTTACGATCAGGGAGATATCTACAAGGGCTCTTACAAGGGAATGTACTGTACAGAGTGTGAGGCCTTCTACACGGAGTCTCAGCTTGTTGACGGAAAGTGCCCCGAGTGCGGTGGCCCCGTTCATCCCGCCGAGGAAGAGGCTTACTTCTTCAAGATGAGCAAATATGCAGACAGGCTCATAGAGCACATCAACACTCACCCTGACTTTATCCAGCCCGTATCCCGCAAGAACGAGATGATGAACAATTTCCTTCTTCCCGGACTTCAGGATCTGTGCGTTTCCAGGACCTCTTTTAAATGGGGAATTCCTGTCGACTTTGATGACAAACACGTTGTATACGTATGGCTTGATGCCCTTACAAACTACATCACCGGTATCGGATATGATGCGGATGGCAACAGCAGCGAAGAGTACAAGAAGTGGTGGCCTGCGGACCTTCACCTTATCGGCAAGGATATCATCCGCTTCCATACGATCTACTGGCCTATCTTCCTGATGGCTCTTGGGGAGCCCCTTCCCAAGCAGGTATTCGGACACCCATGGCTTTTGCAGGGTGGCGAGAAGATGAGTAAGAGTAAAGGCAACGTTATTTACGCGGATGACCTTGTAAGTCTCTTTGGGGTTGATCCTGTGAGATATTTCGTTCTTCATGAAATGCCTTTTGATAACGACGGCGTGATCACCTGGGAACTTCTTGTGGAGCGCTTTAATTCAGACCTTGCCAATACTCTGGGCAACCTTGTAAACAGGACCATCGCAATGAGCAACAAGTATCTTGGCGGCGTAGTTGCCGATACCGGGGTAAAAGAACCGGTGGATGACGACCTTAAGGCTGTGGCATGCGCATGCTACGACAAGGTTGAAGCCAAGATGAACGAACTCAGGGTGGCTGATGCTCTGACCGAGATATTCACACTCTTTAAGAGATGCAACAAATACATTGATGAGACCGAGCCCTGGATCCTTGGCAAGGATGAGAGCAAGAAGGACAGGCTTTCAACAGTTCTTTACAATCTGGTGGAGGCTATTTCCATCGGTGCAGCTCTCCTTGATCCTTTCATGCCCGAGACCGCAGAGAAGATCAAAGAGCAGCTTTCCGCTCCCGACAGAGATTTTGATCAGCTGGGAGAGTTCGGCCTTGTAAAGAACGGAACAAAGGTGACTGAGAATCCCGAGATGCTCTTTGCAAGAAAGGATCTTAAGGATGTTCTTGAGAAGGCAGCGGAGATCACCAAAAAGCAGAAGGCAGATTTCGAGGAATCTCAGAGGATCGCAGCCATAAATCTTGCAAAGGCAGGACTTGCACCTGCTCCCGCTCCGGAGGCTAAGGCTGAGGATGAGGGCAGCAAGGCAGCGATAGACATTCCTGCTAAGGATGAGATCTCTTTTGACGACTTCGGAGCTATGCAGTTCCAGGTTGGTGAGATCATTAAGTGTGAAGCTGTTGAGAAATCCAAGAAGCTTCTGTGCTCACAGGTAAAAATAGGAAGTCAGGTCAAGCAGATCGTGTCCGGCATCAGAAAGTACTACTCACCTGAGGAGATGGTTGGTAAGAAGGTAATGGTTCTTGTGAACTTAAAGCCCGCCAAGCTTGCCGGCGTATTGTCCGAAGGAATGCTGCTCTGCGCAGAGGATGCCGAGGGTAACCTTTCACTCATGGTTCCCGAAAAAGATATGCCGGCAGGAGCCGAGATCTGTTGATAATAAGTGGACCAAAGCGAAGCAATATGTAGTATTATATATATATACATCATTCTTATGGGAGGGATTTCCAAATGGTACGCAAAGAGGAACTGACTTACAAATCAAGAGACAGACAGACAATGCTTCATGCTATTAGGTGGATTCCTGAAGGTGAGCCTGTTGCAATCCTGCAGATCATTCACGGAATGCAGGAGTACATCGATCGCTTCGATGAATTTGCTAACTTCCTGGCTGAGAAAGGTATCATCGTTATCGGTAACGATCATCTGGGACACGGCGGTTCGGTAGGAGAGAAGGGTACCTATGGTTATTTCTGCAAAAACGATCCGGCCACGGTTCTTGTAAGAGACGCTCACAGACTTAAGAAGATGACACAGGAAGAGTATCCCGGAATTCCCTGCTTCATTCTTGGACACAGTTTCGGCTCTTTTGTGGCAAGAGAATACATAACAAGATACGGCACAGGTATTAAGGGCGCCATCATTCAGGGAACAGCCTTTATGCCCAGTGGCACTGTTAAGAGCCTCGGCGGACTTGTTAACTTCCTTTCCGTTCTCATGGGAGAGAAGTATCGCTCAAACATGGTCAACAATATGGCTTTTAAGAATTACACCAAGAAGATTGACAACCCCAGGACACCCTTCGACTGGCTTTCACACAATGAGGCCAGCATTGACAAATATATTGCCGATCCTGCCTGCAACTTTGTCTTTACCTTAAACGGCTTCAAGACAATGGCCGAGCTTCTTAAGAGAGTTCAGGACACAGACAAGATGGAGGATATCCCCAAGGATCTCCACATTCTTATCACAGCAGGCAAGGAAGATCCTGTAGGCAACTACGGAGAGGGACCTGAAAAGCTCTACAACATTTACAAGAATGATCTTCAGATCAAGGATGTTGAACTCAAACTTTACGACGGACTTCGTCATGAGCTTCAGCAGGAGATTGGCAGGGAGAAGGTTTATGAAGACCAGTATGAGTGGATCAGGAAAGTGATTGAAAGTGCAGCCAAGAATTGACACTTCAAAAATAATGGTAAGGTGTGCTTACCATTCTGACTGGGACGGGGCGATGAAGCTTGCGTGGGAAACCTTCGTAAGATTTAACGCCCCTGACTATTCTCAGGAGGGAATAGATAATTTCCACAAGTTCATTACCGATGATATGTTGCGGAAGATGTTTGTGGCCGGACATTATCAGCTCTTTGTGGCTGTGGATGGAGACAGATATGTGGGTATGCTTTCTTTGCGTGAAAAGAAGCATATCTCTCTTTTGTTTGTGGACGGGGATTATCATCTCTACGGGGTGGCCACGGCTCTTTTACGGTATGTGAGCGAATATGCCCTGGCTGAGGAAGGCGTGGATGTTCTGACGGTAAACGCGGCGCCTTACGCAACAGGGTTTTATCACAAAAGGGGATTTCGTGATACAGCTTCGGAGACTATCACCGACGGAATAAGGTATTATCCGATGGAGCTGAAATTAAAAAGACAGTAATAGTAATACAAGGAGTTTTGTTGAATTATGGGAAGAATTTTCGATCTGGACAGCCCGCTTATGAGGGGACTTACCAAAATGGCAGATATAATGTGGATCAACGTACTTACGCTGGTCTTCGCTCTGCCGCTTCTGGTGGAACAGTTTTTTATGCTGGGGCCGATACTGATGGGAGAGCAGGAGTTTGCCTTTAACTACGTTCTGTACGCCTGGCTCTTTGGCATCATTGCATCAATTCCTCTTGGGCCTGCCCTCACGGGAATGCATTTTGTGCTTCTTAAGATTGTAAGGGACGAGGAGAGCTATGTTACAAAGACCTTTTTCAAGTCCTTTAAGGAGAATTTTGTGCAGGGAATGATCCTCATGATCATCGTGTTCGCGGCAGGGGGAGTACTGCTGATGGACTACCTTATCATGAAGGGGAATGCAGTGGTTTATAAGTACATCCTCTTTGCGGTGTCACTTATTTTATACATGGCATCGCTGTACGTTTTCCCTCTGCTTGCCAAATTTGTGAACACAATTCCGGGAACCATCAAGAATTCGTTCCTCATGGCTATACTGGCACTTCCAAAGACCATTGCCATGGGGATCGTGACACTTCTTCCCTTTGTTTTGTATTACCTTTTGGATTACAAAGTCGTACCTATCCTGTTCCTTTTTGGCTTTGCCGGACCCGGATATTTGTGCGCATTTTTATACAGCGAGACTTTCAAGAAATTTGAACCCAAGGATGCTGAGCTTTCCGAAGAGGAAGAACTCGACAATGCCATAAAGAAGATCGACGAAGAAGATCAGTGAGGTAAGCATGAAGAGATCACATTTAAGGTGGTTTTTTCCATTGGTTATCTGTGCTATTGCAGTGGCCGTTGCTATCG
>ODAI010738372.1_pt1 | contig 12224 bp, 9 predicted proteins | sample 1539321 | NCBI WGS metagenome assembly ODAI01 (sample SAMN02144231, study PRJEB22623) | gut metagenome | biome: sheep rumen | host: Ovis aries | place: New Zealand
CATGATATCGCCGACAGGTTCCACATCGGTAACATCCTGCCAGATGACAAAAGAAAATGTTGAGCCCTTGCCGTATTCACTTTCTACATCCAGTTTGCTGTTCATAAGGGCAAGTGTGCGCTGGACGATGTTAAGTCCCAGGCCCGTACCCTCAATCGTTCTGTTGCGTTTTTCTTCAATACGTTCAAAGGGCTGGAAGAGTTTTATTATATCTTCCTTCTTTATGCCGATACCTGTATCTTCCACGCTCACCAGCAGCCAGATTCCTGTTTTTCCATCGGCATGGCTTTCCAAAGTGTAATCTACCCGGAAGACAACTTTTCCCTGCATGGTGTACTTGATGGCGTTGGTCAGAAGATTCAGAATACACTGCTTGATGCGGACACTGTCACCTACCAGCATTTTTGGCAGACTGGGGTTGATATGCAGTTCCAGACGCAGATCCTTTTTCTGGGCACGCTCTGAAGCCATGGCAACCAGATCCACAAGAATAGTAGAAATGTCGTAGGTTTCTGGCAGCAAATCCATCTTGCCGGATTCAATTTTGGAAAAGTCCAGTACGTCGTTTACAATATTCAGCAGGGAATTTCCTGCCTGCTTGATATTCATGGCATAGCGGTGGATATCACTGTCCTCAGTTTCCCGGAGAATCATTTCATCCATACCCAGAACAGCATTTATAGGCGTACGGATTTCGTGGCTCATGTTTGCAAGGAAGTCACTCTTTGCTCTTGATGCACTCAGGGCGTTTTCCTTTGCCTCGCGCTCGCTCTTTGCCTGTTCCCGGATGAACATGATGTATTCCCGTAGCTGCACAGACATTTTACGGATACTGTCTGCCAGAACGCCCAGTTCATTTTTTGACTGGTAGAGAATGGAAATGTTCAGTTCGCCTCGTGCCAGACGGTATGACGCTTCAGTAAGTTCAGAAACCGGAGACAAAATCTTTTTGTAGACATGAAGAAGAATCAGACAGGCAAAGACTAAAAAGACCAGAAGCGCAATCGCCTGCCTCATCAAAAGTACAAACTGAGGTGCCAGAAATTCTGATTCAGAAACAAAAACTACCAGGGTCATGCCGTTTCTGATGGGAACGGATACGCCATAATGGTCAGAATCATTCCATGAAAAACGGTAAATTGATTTTCCGGCTTCATTCATCAGAACGCTGATAGAACGCATGGCGTTACTGGCCTCTGCCGAATGAAATCCCAGGTGATAATCCGTAGCGTAAACCAGACTCTGTTCTGCACTCATCAGCAGGGCACCACCACCGTCCATGGGAATGATATCCGCAATTCCTTTGAGCGTTGCCATACTGACATCCATACCCACAACGCCCTTCAGATTACCGTCGATATAGATTGGCGTAACATAAGAAACCATGCTGATGTTCAAATTCTGATTTGCATAGGGTTCCGTCCACACGGCACTACCCTTCCAGACAGGCAGGTAATACCAGCAGACATGGTTTGTATCAGAAGGTGAATAGAGATTCAGATTGGTAGGACGGACACTGATATAGCCAGTCCGCTTGTTTCCGGTAACAAGGACTCCCGTTGAGCCACCGTAAGTTTCTGGTTCCAGGCGGAAATAGGCTGACACCACATCAACTGTCATCATTGCGGCATCAGTCAGACGCTGGGAAATGCCTTCCATGTAAGCCTGTTCGTATTTTTTATCCGTGCGGAGGCGGTCAAAATCAAGGGTGTTCAGAATATGATTTTTCATCACGTCTACGGAACGTTCAACAGATTCCAGACAGTTGTTATATTCCGAAGACTTTTGTGCAGAAATCATGGTTAGTTTTGCCGTCATGTCATCAAAGACTGTCTGGCGGTGGGAATAATAACCGATTCCTCCTATCAGCAAAAAGACAACCAGCAGGGAACCTAAAAGAATAAAGGCCAGTTCTGCGCGGATTGAACGTACACTTATCCGAATTTTTCCCCTTCTGGTTTTCATCAGCCTTTGCGTACCTCGTTGCCGCCTGATTCTTTTGCTGCATAGCACAACTGTACAGCACGATAATAATTCGTCTTGATTTTGTCAGAAAGGTTGATTTCTACAATTCCAACTGACAGCGTTACATGCAGCTGTTCCCTTATGTTTTTGCATATATCGCGGAAGACATGTTCTGCCTTTTGTACAGGAATTTCCAGAAGAACGACAAATTCATCGCCACCCCAGCGAAGCAGCATGCCCTGTTCCTGTATTGAATCCTTAACCAGGGCTGTAAGCTGCTGCAGGGTTTCGTCACCGTCCTGACGCTCATTTACATATCTGAAATTGTCAACATCAAATACCGCCATGGACAGATAGCGGGTCGTGTTGAATACTCCCATTTCGCCGTATGCTTCCTGGAAGTAATTGCGGTTGGGAAGCCCCGTAAGTTCATCAGAAGACTTTTCTGCCAGATTGTGCTGAATTTCTGTCTGCCGCATAAAATGCGCGATAATCATAAAGAGAACGATGAGGACCAGACAGAAGGTGATGAGCCATGCCAGCAGTGAAATGGTAAGTCCCCGCTCCATATTATTGCCCTGCACAACCAGATGCCATTCCAGAGGTTCCATGTAACGGCACATACGGTAGCCGCGCACGCCACGCCTTGTATAGGTAAATTTGTTCGCAGTGGGCTTGTCCAGAATTGCTTCTGCAATATATGCGTTTTCAATATTGATGGAGTTAGAGTCTACCTGCACCAGACCTTCCAAATCTATCAGATTGATTTTCACCTGATATTCAGATTCAAATGTATCTATCAGTTCCTGCAGTTTGTTCATAAAAAGACCAACGCCACATACACCCAGCAGTTTGCCTTCCTGGTCTTCGATGCGGAAATTTACAAAGACCGTCCACTGATAGCCGTTTTCTTCATCACGGTCAGTATCCAGATCATACTGTTTGCCGCTATCAAGAAAAAGCGTGTACCAGATGTCATAGGGACTTGTTTTTGGATTAACAACTTTTCCTATGCCGTGAGGTGTGTAATAGCGGTGTGTTTTTTCAGAAATGACAAAGGTAGAAAGATAACCCATTTTATCCCGCAGGCTGGCAAGATAGTCTGAAAAAATTGCCTCCGCCTTATCCTGAGGATAGGATTCTTCATTTTTAAGAAGAGTTTGCAGCAGGCTGTCTGCCGCCATGGTTTTGGAAATAGTTATCGGCTCGTATATTTCTTTTGCCAGGGAATCATAAACATGTGAGGCTATCAGCAGGCTGGTGGTCGCTTCCTGACGCTTATCCTTGCTGGAAAAAAGCATCAGAATGCCCACTGCAGAGAAAAAAGAAATGATTATAAAAAAGCCGGCAACGAGTTTTACTCTTCCCATACTTCCCATTTTAGTACACTTTATATAATTTTTCCACAGTTTTCTATTTATACAGACTGCGAGGCTACTGCCCTTCTATGCGCGATTAGTCTTTTTCACGCATGCTGTAGTCTTTATCTTCGTCAATTATCTCCAGCATTATTTTTGCATAGTCCGGATCAAATTGTGTGCCGATACCTTTTTCAATTTCATTACGCACATATTCCTGAGGAAGGGAACCGCGGTAACTTCTGTTGCTCGTCATGGCATCGTAGGCATCAGCAACAGCGATAAGGCGGCCGATATCGGGAATGTTCTTGCCGGAAAGTCCCTCGGGATATCCCTTGCCGTCATAGCGTTCATGGTGATAATGAGCACCGTCTGCAATATTCGGTGTCTGGGTAATGTTGGCAAGAATCTGCGTACCGATGACGGGATGAGCCTTTATGACATTGTATTCTTCTTCCGTAAGCTTGCCGTTTTTATTTATTATGCTGTTTGGAATTCCGATTTTTCCCACATCATGCAAAAGAGCGGCGAGGAATACGTTTCTGCATTCACTTTCTGACTTGCCTGCCCGCCTTGCAATCTCCCTTGAATATTCTGCAACACGGGTAGAATGACCGTGAGTATATTTGTCTTTCGCATCGATTGCCCGGGCCAGGGCTTCTGCCGTTTCTGCCGTCATCTGATTAAGCGCTTCAATGTTGTTGGAAATGATTTCTTCCATCTGATAGACAGAGTGGGCAAGACTTCCGATTTCATCGCGGTTTTTCACCACGAGAAGGCTGTCACTGGGATTATTGCTGGAGGATGCAAAGCGGTCCGTCTCGCTGGTGATCTGAACAATGGGACGGATAAAGCGCAGGTTAAAGTATCCGGCAAAAAGCACAGTAAAGAAGACTGCTGAAATCAAAACCGTAATGATGACAAATTTAACGAAGGCCCTTCTGGCATCAACAAATTCCTGAATGTTCTTCTGGGCACCCAAAAGCGCAACAATCTTTCCGGTAGAGTCATAAACCGGAATCTGGGCCGTAATATGAGAACCACTTCTGGACTTAATGGTATGGCGAACCAGGGATGCACCTTCCTCATACACGCGTCTTGTAGTCCGGTTGTAGCCAGGCTCATAGTAATCTTCCTCATAGCCCAGCGGATAGGGAGACCATTTTCCATGCTTGTTCACAGGGTCATAAAAATAGAAGATATGTGTGTATTCCGGAGGCTGAACGGCAGAAACATAAATGACGTTAAGGTCAAAGTGGTCTACCAGAGTCTGCAGATTATTCAAAACTGTCTTGTGAGCGTCATCACTTTCTGGATTTTTAAGATACTTTTCAAAATCATCAGGATTCAGAAAAGCGCGGGCTGCATCAGCTATTTCCCGGATACTGGTATCATACTGCTCTCTGAACTGCCTGTTGAATGAAATGTAACTTATTCCAAAGACAAGAGAACAGAGCAGAACATCCGCCAGCAGGATGTAAAAGATAACTTTTTTAGTAATTACAGGAAACTTTTTTACTTTCATATAGTTCATTATATCACATATTTTCGGCATTTACTACTAAAGACTTTCTTAATCCGGGCAATCAAAGGTCAAAAAAGTTGAATTCTCCGGCATTTGACCTTCACCGTATAAATGAATATAATCTTAACTATGGATGAATTGAAGCAGCAGATAAAGGAAGTGATTGTCAGTTCACTGGAGCTGGAAGATATCAAGCCGGAAAATATTGTTGATGATGAAGCGATTTTTGGCTCAGGATTAGGACTGGACTCCATTGATGCACTGGAACTTGGTGTTGCACTCAAAAAGAAGTTTGGCGTGAAATTTAACGCGGAAAGTGCGGACAACAAAAAGCATTTTGCATCAGTAAACGCACTGGCAGAATTTATCGCAAAAGAGAAAGGTATCGCATAATGGCTATGAGCAAGGACGAACTGTTTACCAGGCTTAAGGAAGTATTGGTTAGTGATTTTGATATCGAAGAAAGTGCTGTAACGCTTGATGCAAACATTGTAACTGATTTGGACCTGGATTCTATTGACGCAGTGGAAATGATTGTAAAAATGAAGCCCTATCTGAATGCAAAAATCGAACCAGATGCATTTAAGTCCGTACGCACGCTCGGCGATGTAGTGAACGTGCTGGAACCGCTCACAAAATAAGCGGGCTCTTCACGGCAGCAGGCCGTTAAAATGTAATGTTTAAGCCACTTTTCTACATTCTTTCCGCACTCTATCCCATTCTTGTCTTCACCTGTCTGGTGGTACTCAAGGTGCCGGTACGGACTTTTTCCCTCTTTGTGATTGTCATTGCGGCGGCATATTTTCTGACTGCTACCCAGGGAAAAGATAAAAAGAAAACTGCCCGTCTGCTGATTTCTTCCGGCCTTCTGCTTGCGGCGGGTTTGGTCTGTCTTGTAACAGGAAGTGCACTTTTTCTGAAATTCTATCCGGTTCTTATCAGCGGGATTTTTCTTGCGGTCTTTGGCTATACGCTTTTTTCCCGCCCCACGATGATTTTCCGTTTTGCCACAATGATTGACAAAAGCATACGCGGCTCCCTGGCAGAAAAAAAAGTGGAAGCCTACTGCACCAAAGTGACGGTCATCTGGTGCTGCTTTTTTATACTGAACGCTTTTGTCGCCCTGCTGACCATCTTTTCAAAAAGTGATATACTTTGGTCTGTTTATAACGGCGGCATTTCCTATATGCTTATGGGAATGCTTTTTGCCGGTGAATTTATTGTCAGAAAGGTGGTAAACGCAAAAATGCCAAAGTCAGTTCCAATTTCAAAGTTCAACGCAAAATCACGACCTGCAGACACCATCTTGTGCTACGAACGGAAATGGACAGACAAAAAATTCCTTACCTGGGGCGATTTTTTGCGGGACAGTGCCAAAATGCGTGCCTTTATCAGTAGTCATGGCGAAACCCGGAAATGGATTTTGCATTGTGATGACTACTGGTTCTTTCTTGCTTCTTTTGTTTCCCTGCTCCAGTGTGGAAAAGAAATTCTGCTTACGGCTAATGTGTCACCCGCTTTTATTGAAGAAATTAGAAATGACCCTTCCATACGTTTTCTGACAGATATTCCTGACAGCCCTGATACTGATTATGTTCCGGACATACTGAAAGAGAGCCCGGAGCCTTCAGAAGCCGAAAAAATGGCCACTCCGGAAATAAATGCAGACGAAACAAGGATTATGATGTACACCTCCGGCTCAACAGGCCATCCAAAAGCCGTACACCAGCGTCTTACTGAATTTGAGATGGATAATGCCTTTGTCATCGGAAAATGGGGCCAGGAATTTTTGAGCCGCAAACTCTGTGCAACTGTCAGCCAGCACCATATTTACGGTCTTCTCTTTACCATTATGCTGCCCTTTACCATTGCAGTTCCTTTCCGCAGAAAAAGAATTGAACTGCCGGAAGAATTTGAACTTTTAGACGACGAAAACTACATGATTATCGCCGTTCCCGCCTTCTTAAAACGCACCTGCGCCGAATACTCACAGGAAAAACTGCCTCTCAAAAATCCCTGGATTTTTACCAGCGGCGGTGTCCTTACTCCTGAGGTTGCAAAAGATACTGACGGCGTTTTCGGTTTCTGGCCCATGGAAGTATACGGTTCAACGGAAACAAGCGGCATTGCATACCGCCAGAGCAAAAATGGCCTGGAATGGACTCCTTTTGACAATGCAAAAATCTGGAAAAACGAAGAAGGCTGTCTGGTAATCATTTCTCCTTACATTAAAGACCCTGCAGGTTTTGCTACCGGCGATTTAGTGGAGATAGGCGAAGACGGAAAATTCCTGCTGAAAGGACGTGCAGACAGCATTGTTAAAATAGAAGAAAAACGCATTTCCGTAACGGAAGTAGAAAACCGCATCCTGCAGTCTGGCTTAGTTCAGGATGTCTGCGTTGTGCCCATGAGTGACCGCAGGCAGTATCTTGCCGCCGCCATCGTTTTGAATGCAGAGGGAAAAGAAAAATTTGCTGATACGGAAAAATATCTGATTAACCGCTATTTCCATGACTTTTTGATGCAGTTCTTTGAGAATGTCGTTCTGCCAAAAAAATGGCGTTATCTGGACGCTATCCCCATGGATGTTCAGGGCAAGAAGAAAAAACCTGAAATTCAGGCTCTCTTTGCTCCGGAAAATTTTCAGGACGCTGCCTTTGCTAACGGTCACGGTATTCCTGCAGAAAAAGTGCTGAACAGAACGGACAATTCTCTTGATGTGGAAGTGCTGATTCCTGCAGAAAGCGACTATTTTGACGGACACTTCCCGGATTTTAAGCTGCTGCCTGCCGTAGCACAGGTGGATTTGATTACCCTTTTTGCAAACCGCTATTTTGGTCTTGCCAGAAGTCTTCCTGAAATCAAACGCTGTAAGTTTACGGAAAAAATTACCCCTGACACAAAAGTAGTCTTTCATCTTTCCTACGATGAGGCAAAAAATGTAGTTTCATTCAAACTGCAGGACTTGAGCGGTCAGATTACCTACTCTACCGGAAACTATATCGCGGAAAAATAATATGCAAATTTCAGAGACCTGTGCTATACTGTTTAAATAAGCTGCACAAGCGCTAAGGCGGAATTTTTTTACTGGAGAAGCCTATGGAACCGAGAACACGTATTTTATTCATCTCTTACATCATTATCGTGCTTGCAATTGTTGCAATAGGCGTTGTGCCCTACATTGTAAGTGGAGATTTTAAGAAATTTAAGCCGATTGAAGCAGTCAGCCAGCAGGAAGAAGTCATAGAAAAGAATGTACAGAAATCCAGTCAGCTGGTCGGCACGATTCATGTCATTGACACAAACAATCTGACCAAAAGTGTTCGTTTTCAGATTCCCACTGAGGGAGTCTATTTTGAAGAACAGAATGACAATCTCTACGAAATTATGAAAGACAAAAAAGGACGGGACATCAAGCTGAGCTATCAGAAAGTATCCAAAAACAACAAAGTCTTTTACAATTTCTGTCACTCAGCAGAAATCCGCTAAATTCCGGCGGAAATACGACTCAGGTACCAAAGCAGAAAATCCATTTTCCTGTGTGGGTAGTATTGTTTGTGCCGTCAGTCGTAGTTGAATCCCACTGATGCTCATAATAGACTCCCGCCCACAAATGTGAATTCTTTTTCCGGGTTCTGTTTGATGAAGGAAAGACGATTTCCAGACCGTATCGCCACTGAAAAGTTTCCTCACGGCTTTCGTCAGTAGCAAATGAAATGAAATTCACTTCTTTTAGTCCGCCCAGATAGACGCGGCTGTAGTTAAAGCGGGTTCTCAGGCGAAAATATGTAAACACATCTATGGCAAGGTCAATCTTGATAAGAGGCGAGCACCACTGGGAGTTATCCGTACTGGAAGATGTTGTAGTCTTTTTTCCTGTAGAACTTTCACTGCCGTTTGTTTTTGTATTTTCTATGCTGTATGTTGTGTAGCGCACGTCCGATGAGTTGATGACGCGGTTTATGGGTGAAAAAGTTGTTTCCAGAGCCAGACCAAAATATTTGAGGAAAGGAACTTTTATGGAAGCGATTGCAATGGGCCCAAACTGATGGTAATCTCCGTTCACATCCATGTTGCCGATTCCTTTTTTTGTTTCTGTTTCTGTCCAGACGGAATAATTGATGTCATACCAGTTGTAAAGGTAAAATGCGCCCAGACCAAAATAGATAAAGGGCGTTTTTGCCTGACGGGATTCATCACCAAAATAGCGGAGATAGGGATAAAAATCGACTTCTATCTGTTTTGTTTTTGTTATGGTCAGCCAGTCTGTGGCAAGGGACTCTGTTTCTGTCGTTTCACCAGATTTATTGGTAAAGGTTGCGGAAAATCGGTTTGTTACATCCGCCGAAGTTTTTAGCGACTGATATTCCATGCGGATACGGCTTGCGCGAACAGGAGTCCAGTCATATTGCAGGACGCCAAAAATTGTGCTTCCGTGTTCGCCCGGCTCTGCACCCAGATCAAGAGTGAGGGGCAGTTTGTCTGTAATAAAATCACCTAAAAACTGAAAGCCTGATATGCGCTGTTTTTCATTTACTTCATCACTTTTTTCCTGATACTCATTGTAGAGTGCCTTAATTTTTTCCTTTCTCTTTTCCCGCCGGATTTTACGACTGTCTGCATCAAAGCCTGTATCAGTGTCCGCATCGTCATCTGCTTCTAAATCTGCTTCCAAGTCACTTTCTGAAATCTCAGACTCTGTCTGGTCTGCAATCTGTCCGTCAGCCACATCTGAAGACTCCTGCGCTGAAAGAGAAAAAAATGAGAAAAAAAGCAATGGTATGGAAATAATCAGCCTGCGCTTCATAAACAAGTGCGTTATTCTAGCATATTTTTCTATTATATACTACAATATGCCGTTATGAAGGGCGGTATAATCATTCCTGTCTACAATCATGGAAAAGCCTGTGTTGCTGTAGTAGAAGGCCTCTTGCAGTATTCATATCCCATAATTCTCGTAGATGACGGTAACGGTGAAGAAACAAAATCATATTTACGGCAGATTGTCACCGCACACCCGGAAGTAACGCTGGTCACTCTGGATAAAAATTCCGGAAAAGGGGCAGCCTTTGGAGCCGGCATCGTAAAAGCCCGGGAAATGGGCATTACCCACGCACTGCAGATTGACGCTGACGGCCAGCACGATATAGAACGCACGCCATTTTTCATGCAAAAAGCAGAACAGTACCCTGACGCTATGATTTTGGGATACCCGGAATACGATGCCAGCGTTCCCAGCCACCGCAAGAATGGCCGCAAATTCGCCAACAACTGGGCAAAAATTGTCAGCTTTGAAAGCGGCATTGTAGATTCCATGTGCGGTTTTCGCATTTATCCGGTAGAGGAAACCTATGACTTTATCAGCCGCCATTCTTACGACAAGCGCATGGGTTTTGACATAGACATTTTAGTCCGCCTCATCTGGAAAGGACTGCCTTTTCTCTTTTTTCCTGTGCATGTTACATATCCTTCTGACGGAATCAGCAACTTCCGCATGCTGCAGGACAATGCCCGAATTTCATGGGTATACACAAAACTCTGCTGCGGTATGTTCCTGCGCCTTCCACGCCTTATTGCAAAAGTTCTAAAAAGGAAGCAGGCCGCATGAGCAAAAAGAAACAAGTGTCCGAACAGTGGTACGATGTAAAGGAACTTCACAACCATTTTGGACTAGCCATCACTTTCCGCCTGCTCAAGATGTTCCCCCCTGTTTTTGTGCGTATTCTGGCTTTTCCTGTAGGATTCTGCTATTTTCTCTTCAGTAAAAAAGCAAACGCCGCTTCCCGACTTTATCTGAACAATCTGAATGAATATCTTAAATCTTCCGGCTTTCAAAAGAGAATAAAGGTAAGTGCTCTGAGGCATGTCATTTCTTTTGCCATTTCCCTCACAGAAAAAATGGAAGTATGGGCGGGAAAATTTTCCTTCAAGCAGATACACTTTCAGCATGATGATGTAGAAGATTTGATTAACAATCTGGAAAATCACCGGGGCGCAATGGTCATTGTCTCTCACCTGGGAAATTCAGAAATGCTCCGGGGACTTGCCCATTCAGCAGAAACAGGAGTCTCCTACCAGTTTGCCGTAAATACAATTCTGGACACAAAGGTGACGGCAGGCTTTAACGCAATGGTCAATAAAATCAATGCAGGAGCAACCGTTGATATTTTTAATGCAGACAACATCGGCCCGGACACTATCCTGATTCTGCAGGAAAAAGTTGAGCGCGGTGAACTGGTGGTTATTGCAGGAGACCGCATGAGCGCAAACACCAAAAACCGATTTATCATGCAGGATTTTCTGGGAAAGAGCGCGCCATTTGCATACGGAGCCTATCTATTGACCGCCCTCATCAACGCCCCAACCTATTTTATGTTTGGCGTCCGAAAAAAAGACATCAGCATTTTTCCCCAGTACGACATGTTCGTCCATAAAAACCCCGTCTCTTTTGACTGCCCCCGCAAAGAACGCGAAGAAAGAATCAAAGCAACCATAGCAAATTACGCCCGCGAACTGGAAAAACTCTGCATCGAACATCCCTACCAGTGGTTCAACTTCTTCGACTTCTGGCACGCGGAGACGGCGGAATAAGTATTTTCACAGGGGTGAGGGCTCCGCAATATTAGACTGTATCTGAAAAATGGCGTAATTAGTTGTGGCTCGACAAAAACAGACTAACGGCAAGCGGGACACTGAAATCCACGGTTGTGCGTATTTGGTATTGGACTCCCTCCGGTCGCCCGCACAAAGTGGATTTCGTGTCCCTGGCTTGCCTTCCGTCTGTTTTTGTCCAGTTCATCTGTGCTGAGCGCCATTTTTTCACATTAATTTCCCCATGGAATGCGTTTGTGCTGTTTCTTTTTCCACTGAAAAACCACAGATGAACACTGATTAACACGGATGAGTCACAGATAAAAAAATAAAAAAACATCTGCGTGCATCTGTGTCAAAGTAACCGCATCCGTGTCCTATCTGAGTCTATACGTCGCCTGCGCTCCGTTTGCGTAAGCGGAAGTTATTGACGTTTGTGCCAGGGGCACATATGCATCTGTGTGCATCTGTGTCAAAAAAATCCGATTTTTTTTCAAACTTTTTTCAGAATTTTCTGTAGTTTTTTGCTTTTTAAAGCCTATATATAAGGTGTAGGACAAAGGACAAAAAGCCTGCTCTTGCTAATCTTTATATATGAGGTTCACTATGGAAAATTCAATTGCGCCCGATAACACTCCACAGACCGTTACTCTTGCGCTTGTTGGTGCTGACAGCAGGCCCAAGCGGTATGAGGAGCTTACTTTTATGGACGATTTTCTTTTCGGGAAAATCATGTCGGACAAGCAGAACTGCAAGAGGTTTCTTGAGATTCTGCTCCACATCGA
>ODAI014154722.1_pt1 | contig 12224 bp, 23 predicted proteins | sample 1539321 | NCBI WGS metagenome assembly ODAI01 (sample SAMN02144231, study PRJEB22623) | gut metagenome | biome: sheep rumen | host: Ovis aries | place: New Zealand
ATTACAACTACAAATAATACCGTTCCCATTTTTCTAATCCTCTCCCGACAATCACATCGCAACGCGGGCGGGATATGCCGCACGCAAGCCGTCCAGCACCGCCATTAGCGCATTACGCCCTGCCGAGTTTAGCGAATCAAATCCGCGCAAAAGCGTTGCCTGTTCTGTTGAGAGGCTCAACGGCTTATCTATGAATTCTTCCGCGCCCATTATGACGAGCGGCGAAATTTTTAGAACTTCTGCGAGCTTTGCAATTCTGTCGCGACGCATATTGCCAATTTCACCAGATTCCCAACGCGAAACCGCCGACTCCGTCACTCCGACGAACAGGGCAATTTCGCGTTGCGTTAAGTTGAGCTCTTCGCGCCTCTGCCGTAAAAATTTGCCGATATTAATCTTTTCCATGCCGCTCACCTCCCATTGTTATTATAACTGCCGCATTGCATTTTTGCAATTAACGACAGCGCAAAACTTTTGGTAGCTTGCGGAAAATCATTGACTTTTCGCAAGTCATATGGTATTTTATTGAGGAAATTCAAAAGGAGGATTCGCCAGATGTTCAAAAAAAATGAGTTCAAAGCGGCGTTGGCACGTGCAGAAAAATCGACGACCGACGTGGCGAAGGCACTCGACATTGACACATCTACACTTTCACGCAAGATTGCAGGGCAAAGTGACTTTTTTCGCGACGAAATTGAACAGATTCGAGTTTTGTTAAATCTTGACTGGGATAATGTTCGCGAAATTTTTTTTGCTCCAAATGTTGAGTAAACTCAAATCAACAACGGCACAGCGCGGCGAGGAGGTGAGGGCGTGAGAATCACGGTAGACATTGAGGCAAAAGAAATAGCCGAACTTCGGACAATGGCAATGCCCGACGAACGGCTTACTGAATCAAAACTTGCCGACGCGAAGAAACAACTCGTTGATGAAATCGTCGGCATAATTACGAACGCTGTACAGGCGGCTACGACTTATCGCACAACGCCTTAGCGAGAACGCGGAATACCCCCTTTCGCGACAGACTTGTATCATCACCGCCTTTCACGCGGATTATAGCAGAGGAGTTTAGACCATTGAACACGTTAGACTTAGCCGCCCTGCAGAAATTCACGGCGCAAGCTCAAAAGCTACAAGCCATTGCCCGCGACCTGCAACCGTTCCTTGAACTTGTCAGGGATCTTGACGGCAAGGCAATCCTGCCCGCCGACAGATTAATCCGCGCTTCCGAGGCGGCTCACATCTTAGGCGTCGGCAAAGCGTCAATCGGCGAATTCGTCAGGGCGGGACTGCTTACACCGCTTTACGTCAATTCCGACCAGCGACGTTTCTGGCTGTCCGAAGTTAAAGCATTGCCACGTAAACAACCGTGGACTTTAAGGAGTGAGTGACATGAAGTTTATCCGACGTTATCTGCCGCTGGCGACCGCAACTTTCGCTACTGGCTTCGCAATCGGCGTTCTCATTTTCGCCTGGGCTTACAGCTCTATTTAAGGAGTGATTCTCATGACAATTAACATCGACGCTACACCGCAGGAAGTTGCGCAACTGATTTTTGAACTCGTTGACGCCAACATCGAACTTGACATTGACGACGAAGACGACGACACCGAGGCGCGTAAGACTGCTATCCTGACAGCCGTATCACACGCGCTTGACCAGTTCTTTAGCCAACCAGTTACTTCATAATAATTCCTCCCTACGATACCAGCCGAAGAAGTCGCCGTTTGGTGGGCGGCGGCTCCGAGGTTGGCAACCGCTATCGCAAGGCGCGTCGGACGATGGCGGTTGCGAGCCCCGGTAAGGCTCAACGGGTTATTCATTTACATTACTCCTTTCTGATATGCGAATGCGGCTAAGTTGACGCTCGTCATTGACCGGAGACTTTGACGGGCTCAACCGTCGCCGCAAATGGCATTACCCCCCTCCTAAAAATACCCTAATACACTGTGACCGCCCGCAAGGGCGGCAACACGTGGGCAACGAGTTTTCGTCGGTGCAACTCCGACTGCCCGCAAAATTTTTCAGAGGTAACGACTATGACTGATTTAACGACACTGCCGCAACTCGAAGTCGAAATTAAATTCTACCTTGGGCAGACGGCGCAAAACATTATCGAAGTCGGTAAACGGCTCATTCAAGCTAAATCGCTCGTTCAACACGGACAATGGCTTAATTGGCTGGAACAAAATTTTCAACTGACCGAACGCACAGCGCGACGTTTCATGCAAATTTCCGAACGATTCAGCAAAACGGTCGACGTCGACCGTTTTCAACCATCGCAACTGACAGAATTACTTGCCTTGCCCGACGCCGAGGAGACTGAAAAATTCATTACCGAAAAAACCGCCGAGGGCAAGAAAGTCGCCGAGATGACCATTAAGCAACTGCGCGACGAAATTGCCGCATACAAGGCGACCATTGAGCAGAAAGACACCGAACATCAGCAAAGCTTGGTTGACTTGCAAGAACAACTTACCGACCTTCGCGACAAACTTGCCGAAAAACCTACGGTCGTTGAAAAGTTGCCTGAAGATTATGCTGATACAAAATCTGCGCTTGCTCAATCACAACGCGACTTATCGGACGCGCAAGATGAAATTGCAGAACTTACAGACCAGCTTGGCAACGCACGGAACAAAATCGACAAGCTCAAAGCCGAAAAAAAACGCAGTGACGACATTCGCAAGCAGTTGGAATCAATCAAAGAACGCGGCGTTAATCAACCCGACGGTTTGTTTGACGTGATTGTCATCGACCCGCCATGGGGCTACGTGCGACAGGCGGGGCACGGTTCTTTTGACGCCAACGGTCGCCGGTGCACCAATCCTTATCCCGAAATGACGCAAGACGAACTCAAGGCGATTGAATTGCCCGCCGCCGATAATTGCGTCCTCTTCCTGTGGACGACACACAAATTCATCTGGGACGCAAAAGAACTGCTTGACCACTGGCATTTCGATTATCGCTGTATGCTCGTTTGGAATAAGCAGAAACTCGGCACCGGCAATTTGATTCGTATGCAATGCGAATTCTGCCTTGTCGCGCTCAAAGGCAAGCCAATTTTCAAGGACGTGCATAACGTTCGCGACCTTATCGAGGAGGCACGACGCGAACATTCGCGTAAGCCCGACGCCTTTTATCAGCTCGTCGACGAACTGTGCGCCGGTCGCAAGCTTGATTATTTCAGCAGACAACATCGCGAAGGGTGGTCTACTTATGGCAACGATACAGACAAATTCTCCGTGGCATGACCGCACCGAAGTCCAAAAAGGCGATTATGCCGAGCTCATTGTCCAACGCCGTTTCGAGGCTAAAGGTTTCGTCTTATATGTGCCCGCAACCGACAAAGCACACGGTTTTGACCGCTATCTTTACAAAGACGGCAAGCAATACGCACTTGAAATCAAAGCCAAAGCCATGTGCCGAAAATATCCCGAAACGGGCTTTGACAAACGGCATTACGACCGCTATTGCAAGATGAGCGACGAAAATAACATTCCTGTGCTTATCGTTTTTGTTGACCACGAGCAACGCGCCATTTATGGCAACACTCTCGCCGCACTTCGCAAGCCGCTGTTTATTCCTGAACTCGGCGAGAAAGGTCACTATCCGAAAATCACTACTCACAAAGGCGGCTCAGTCCCGACCGTTTATTTCCACAAAAGCAGTATGAAACATTTCGGGGATTTAACCGGCACGGAAATTGAAACGTTAAAATTGCTCACCAAGGAGACGTCATGAACAAAGTTATCTTATGCGGACATTTGACGCGCGACGTTGAAATTCGGCACGGGCAATCAACGGACGTGGCACGCGTCGGCATTGCCGTTAATCGCCGCGTCAAAGACGAGGTTGACTTCTTCAACCTCGTTGCCTTCGGTAAGACCGCCGAATTCTTGAGCAAATATTTCGGACGCGGCTCAAAGGTGCTCATCGAAGGTCGCTTGCAGACTTCCACTTACGAGAAAGACGGCGTCAAGCGCACCGCTACCGACGTTATTGTTGAGCAGATTGAATTCGCCGGTGGTAAGCGCGAGAACCGCGATAAAGACTTCGGCGGCGAGCCTGTCGACGACGGCGATACACCCTTCTAGCCCCCAGGGGGAGCCGAAATCCCTAAATTGTTCGGAACTAAAAACCGCGCCCTAGCCACGCGCGAAAAAATCCCGTTTCAACGGGGGATTAACCAAATTGTCAAAATGCTAGTGGCGGCGCGGACTTACCTGCCGCGAGTTATCGAATTTTCGGTGCTTTTGATATTGAAAATCAGCAAAAAAAACCGCCCGAAGGCGGCTTGTTCTTTGAAATTCAGATTCATTGCGCGGGAGCCTCTGTAGTCGGCGGCGATTGAAACGCTTGCATTGCCCGAATCAAATTCAGCGTCTTTTTGTCAAACTTCGGCGGACGCGGCTCATCGGAGCGACCCAACAAATAATCTGCGGACACATCATAAGCGTCGGCTAATCGTAAAATAATTTTCGTCGACGGGTAACTGTCCCGTTCGTAGACTTGATAAGCCTGTTGTGAAATTCCTAAAGCGTCGGCTACTTCCTTCTGCTTGAGATTGAACTGCCCGCGAAAACGTTTCAGTGATTCTGCTACTGGCGTTGCCATTTTGAACACCTCCTGTTGCTTGTAAGAATACCAAAAAATACAACCTATCGCAAGTATCCTCCAGAAAAAAACTTCGCCTTTAACAAAACCTTCTTTAGTTTTTATTGACATATACAAGTTATTTTTGTATAATAGGGCACGTAAACAAGAAAACCCGCAAGAGCGAAGGTAAACAAAGTAGAGATTAGGAGGAAACCAAAATGACAATCGAAGTCAAAATCGCGAAGAACGGCAGAATCAACGCGAAAGTCAACGGCAAATGCGTCGCCATCAACACGCTTAGCGAACTCGTTGGCAAAAGCCTGCGCAACAACGAGCAAGTTGAACTTATCGCCTCCGACGGGCACAAATTCACTTGCACTGGCTACGATCGTTACGAATTCGCACATCCGCTTTGCAGAAGGGATTCCTTCAACTTCATGGACGACGCCGGCAACACCTTCCCTGCCTACACAATGACAGACGCCATTTACACCGTAGACAAATTCGCCAGCGGCGAATATAAAACCCGCAACATTTTCGCCGAATACGCCGTCAGCGCAATGGCTCAGGAAATCGCTACCAACGCCGAAATCGAAAACGCTCAAGCCAACGACGTTAAGGTTACCGAACAGGATAACAGCAACGTCACTATCGAATCAGTCAACCCCGAAAGATTCAGTGCCACCGTTTACTACTATCGCCCCGACGAAAACGGCGGCGAGCCTTGGCGCGGCAACAAATATCAACAATTCGCGACCGCCGCCGACGCCGCCAACTTCATTATCAAATTCGCCGCCGAACATTACGACTACACCATCACGACCGACTCCAACATCCGCGATTGGGATAACCGCAAGCAATACTGGTTGACCGACGCCGACTTCAACGCACTCGCCGCCGACACCTTTGTTAAAACCACGCGTCAAGCCGCCGCACTCAAAGACAAAATCGCACGCGACGCCAACGCCTCCGACGTCAGCAACGTTTTCGACCTCCTGCCCACGAGCGACGAACTCAACGACATTGAATCCGAGTGGGATTATTGGCAGGGCATTTACGCGCAAATCAATCGCGAACAGGGCAACTTCACCGCTCAAATCGGCGTCGCTACCGTCACCTTCCGCGATTGGCAAGTTGTCGAAATCTGCGATGGATTCACGTCATACAAAAAAGTCAACGGCAAACGTCAGTACAGGATTAGAGGACGGCTCGTGTCGCGCAAGGAGTTCGAAGAATTCGTGCTTATCGGCACCGACGATAAACCCGAACCTCCGACGCCGCCGACGGGTATCTACGACGAATTGCTTAACACGCCCGTCACCGATAAGTCCGAACGTATCGAAGCACTTGCCGACGCCATTAACGAAAATCGCGACGCCTATCACGAAGCCGACTTCATGTTGACCGTTGCTAAACGTCAGGGCGACACGCTCCGCGCCGACGAACTCAAAACCTTCATGGACGGGTGCATTGCCGACGCCTACCTGCTTAACGACGCATTGGACGCTTTGCTCAATACGCCGACAAACCAGCCGCCGCGCGTCCCGCAAGTTGCCGAGTGGGTTGACCCGCACCAATACGGCACACCCGGTAACCTTGAACACGTCCGCCGCACCGACATCACCGAATTCAACGCCCACATCGGCGACGATATTGTCACCTACATTAACGGCAAATTCTACGGCGTGCACTCACTCAAATACGGCGCGTATTTCGAGATTGTCGACGGCGAACCCCGCTTTTGGGCTAATCCCCGTTACTATAGCGTCGACAAATTCCACTTCGACAAAGCCGTCTGCTGGGACGAGGAGGATTGGTTTGACATCATGGTTACGCGCGGGGCTTGCATTATCGGCGAACCAGCCGACGACTTCAACTCACAACTTGCCGAATTGACTGCCGCCGCTAAAGCCGCTCACGACGCCGAAAAAAACGCTATGCATGAACTCGATAAGGCATGTGACACCTATCATAAAGCCGAAGAAACTTGGCGACAGGCACGCCTACACATGCGCGACGCCGAATTCGCTGTCAAACAATTTCTTGCGGGCAAGGCGAAGGAATTGCGCGACAACCTTTTGGACAACGATATCTTCGACGCCACAATCGCCATCATTGCGCAGGACGGCAAACGTTTCGATAAGCCCGACCTCACGCAAACTTGGATTGACGTCGTGCCCAACAGCGAACGCTTCAACATCACTTGCGACTGGCTAAAATGGAACGTATTCGCCATTTACGACACGCCCGCGCAAGTCACCGCCGTTATCGGACGCCTCAAGGACGCAATTGTCGACGGCGCGACCGAATTCAAATTCCCGACTATTGGCGAACTCAATAAGCCGACGACCGCTAACGAATGGCGCACCGTGCGCACGAAGACTAATCCGCGTAACGTCAACTTGACCGTGCAAAACAAGGCACGCGCTAACGCCTAAGGAGGCGACAACATGCGGCAGATAAAATTTCGCGGACGCGAAGTCGACACGGGGCATATCGTTTACGGCAATTACCTGCAAAGCGGCAACGGCGCAAGTTACATTGTCAACGCGCTGTTTATATCAAAGGTAGAGCCCGACACCATAGGACAACTGATAGCCGTCGATAAGAACGGGCGCGAAGTCTACGAAGGCGACACCTTGAAACGTTTTGACGAATTGGACGCCGACGATACCTTGTCCGCGACCTTTGAAGACTACGGCGACATCTTGAACGGCACATTGATTCTGGCGAAGGAGATATTATGACAGTCAAATACAAATGCACCGTCAAATTCAGCGAATACGAACACTTGACCGACGAGCTAATTGGCAAGGCAATCGCGGCAGTTAGGGCGGCACGTTACGACTGTTACGTTGACGCCGACGGGCTGGAGATTGACGGCGAATGTGAAGTTGACGGCAATCCTTACGACGCGGACGAAGTTGCGAGCGAAATTCGTTGGGTACTTTGGGACAGCGCGGAGATTGACGCCGACGTTCACGCCGAATGCACCGACGAATACGATTGGCACAACAGCCCGTTCGCAGAGCAAATGCGCGAATTCTACGCGGGACTTTAGGAGGCGGCACTATGACGATCCAACGAATACATTGCCCGAACGGCGGCTACGTTGTGGAGACTAAGGACGACACCGGCAGGATAATCGACCTTACGAGCTTTCCCGACAGCGACACGGCATGGGCGGCAATGGGCTTGACGGTGAACGTCCTAATCAGCATGGACAAGCTCGTGACCACTTTGCCCGATAAGGAGGCGACGAAATGACAATCAACATCGCGCAACACCCCGACGGCGATTATATGGTTTACGTCGACGCGGACGGCGAGACACTGGGCATATGCGTTGGCAGGACGACCGTAAACACCGACGCCATTGTCGACCTGTTGCAGGCAGTTATCGCTCAATGCGGCTTCGAACCCGCCGACGTTATTCATCACGGCGCATAAAAAACGCCGACAATTTTCAAGAAAGGAGGCGGCGAGCATGTTCAGCCCGTTAAAACAGCTCAATCGATTCTTTCAGCTGGCAACTGAACGGAAACTCAGCGGCAGTGACCAATTATTATGGTTGCATTTGTTCAACCTCTTCAATCGGCAACACTGGACGGAAACACTCCGAATCAAAGACGCCGAGCTCAAGGACTTGATGAGACTGTATGACACGAACGGCAAGCCGTCATCAATCGACGTAATCAGGCGCGGCAGACAACGGCTCAAGACGAAAGGTTTTATCGATTTTACCAGCGGCGACGGTCGCGAGCCGGAATATCGAATGCCCTGCCTATACCCTGCAGACACCCCCGCAGACACCCCCGCAGACACCCCCGCAGACACCCCCGCGAATTCCTATATACGCGTGCGCGAAGACGTTAAGACGTTAAGACTAATAGAGGGGGGCACGCGCGGGCGCAAGGAGCGCAAGGAGCTGACGGCAATCTGGGTGGACGAAATGCACCGACCGTTGGGCGACAGCGAACGCTACGAATTGCCCGACCTTGAGGAGCAATACGGCTACGAGGCGGTTAAAGCGGCAATAATCAAGACGCGCCAGAGCCGTTGCTACCCGACTTTCGCCGACTTCAAGGCGATTCTTCGCGGTAAATCGAAAGGAGGTGATACACGTGACCAAGGCATTGTTTACGAACCTGTCGATACCGGCTGGATACAAGCCGCCGACGGTTGAAGACGAGCTTGCCGAGTGCAAATCGTGCACGGGCTTACCGTGTCGCAAGACGCGCAATCGCGAGCTGATACCCGAAGGCGCGGGATTCTACCCTTGCCCGAAGGCAATGCGTGCAGATCGTCAACGTGCGATAGAACGTCGGCTGAAGGGCGCACAAATACCGCCGCGTTATGTCGGCAAGACGTTGGCAGACTACACGGTCGACGCCGATAATCAAGACGCCGTCAACTACGCCAAAACGGCACTAAAGACCCGACGCGGCGCGTTTTTCTTCGGCGACAGAGGCACGGGCAAAACGTTCCTTGCGTCGATAATCGCGCAGGAATTTGTCAACGCGGGCTTGACGGTTGCGTTCGTGAAAGTCCCGACGTTGCTTAGAGCCGTGACCGACACATTCAGCGGCAACGGCTCCACGTCGCAAGTCCTTGACGCGGCGATTAATGCCGACCTGCTTGTCCTTGACGATTTTGGCATGGAGAAGCCGACGAAATTCGCGGGCACGACGCTGTGTTCGATAATCGACGCACGCTATGACAATCCTGCGGCGACGACGCTAATCACGAGCAATTACCCGCTGGAGCGCATACGTTCCGAGCTTGATAACGCGACTGACGGCGCGAATTTCAACGGGAGCCGTATCGTCGACCGGTGCAAAACCATTTGCAAACCGATACTGTTCAAAGGCACATCGAGGAGGAAATAAGATGACAATCACAACGTTAATCGGCATGACGGAACGCGAACTTGACCGCGCAAGGGAAGATTTTTGCTACGAACGCTTTCAGCTCGAAGAAATCACGCGGCATTACGAAGCGCGAATGCGTCGTCGCGACGTGAAACGCAACATCATGCGCCGCCTTGCCTTAGCAACGTCATGCAGAGATTATAGCCTTTGGAAACGCCGCTGGGCAAAATTGGGCGAACTGGACAAACACGACGAGCGCGACAGAATACGTTGGCACGCAGGTATGGACAGGTGCATTGATTTGCTTACTCGCTGGAACAAAATGTGGGACGAGTTGCAAGCGTCAAAGGAGACTACGGCATGCGGCAGATAAAATTTCGCGCCCGCGACTTGAACGGCTATATCATTTACGGCGGAATAAGCCGCAACGGGCGAGCAATCGTCCTTGACGACTACGGCAGTTGCGCACAGGTAGACCCCGCCAGCATTCGGCAATTCGTCGGCGTCGACAGCGACGGGCGCGAAGTCTACGAAGGCGATATCGTCGTTGACAAATACGGCGAAGAGTACACGGCGCAGTTGACGGCGACATTGCGCGAAGGTTATCCGAGCGTACAGCCGTGCAGTAGCCCGACGGAACGATTTTGGGCGGAACGCAGACGGTACACGCCGCTGACACTCAAGGAGGCAACGACATGACGACGGCGGACATTGCCCAAGCCACGGCGCGACTTGAGGAGCTGGAACGGTACAAACTGTTGCCCGAAGAGACAATCCGCGACCTCAAGGCATGGTGGCGCGAAGTCGTTTACCGCGAGCAGAACAAAATCGTCGACATCAACGAATATCGCTATTGGAGGCGTTGGCATGATTAAGCAATGCGTTATCTGCGACCGCGAATTTGACGTCCGCAACGCCGCGAAATTTTGTCCCGACTGTTCGCCGCGCAGACGCAAGACGACGATTGAACTCGGCGGGCTGATGAAATGCGCTCGTTGCGGACGTGAAATCGTTCGGACGGTTGCGACGAAACGTTACTGCGCCGCGTGCCACGAGTTTATCCGCAGACATCACGGGCAAAAAAAATAAACGCTGACCGAAGCCACCGCGATATAGTCAATAATAGTGCGCACGGATTATATCGCGGCGGCGGCGTCAACGTCAATCACGGAGGTAGTACTATGAATGAATCAAATGACTTTCCGCCAATCACACCCGAATTATTACGCAAGATGGCAGATGAAATGGACGCTACTCAAGCAAACCGGCAAGAAGAACGGTTGCGGATGGTGCTCAATGCCCTTGCAAAGTGCTCCAAAACCAATGTAGACGATACCGAGAATCTGAAATGTGTGTATATCCTAGAATTTAGTAACAACACTATCAAAGTCGGGTGCACGGGGGCTTTTTCAAGACGGGCGCGTCAAATCGCTATGGGCTCTGGCTTAAAAGTTGTTAATTGGTGCCACACAAAATACATTCCTTCTTCGAGAGCGTATGCCATTGAAAATCTTTGTCATAAGGCATTTGAAAATCGCAGAATTCAAGGAGAGTTTTTCTCGGTACCATTTGACGAAGCACGCGCTGAGTTAGCTAAGCACGAGGAAATAACGGAAGAGATGAACTTCAAGGAGTACACATCATGTTGACGGAGCAATTCGGACGGCGGCTGAAGTATTGGCGGCTCAAGCGCAAGCAATTTTGAAGGCACTGAACGTTTCAATCGCGGAATTTTTTGAGGAGGATAATTATGGCGAATAACAATCTGCCGGCGTATCTGAACAACCCGACAATCAGCGAACGACTTGTTGAGTTGGTCGGCGACAAAGAGGCGGCGAAAGTCAAATCGGTATTGCTCAACATCTGGAACAACAACGAGCTGTTACAGAAATGCGACCCGCGTTCGATAATGGGCGCGGCGGGATTGGCACTGTCGACAAATCTGTCAATCACGCCGTCACTCGGACAGGCGTACATCGTGCCGTATCGCGGGAAGGCGCAATTTCAAGTGGGCGTTCGCGGACTGATTCAGTTGGCACATCGCACGGGCAAATATGTCGCCCTGCACGCGGGAGCAGTCCACGAAGGCGAATTCAAGGGCTTTGACCCGTTCACGGGCAGACCCGAACGCGGGGAGCGCACGTCCGATACAGTCGTCGGCTATGTCGCCTATATGCAACTGGTCAACGGTTTTGAAAAATGGCTGTACATGTCGACCGCCGAAATCGAGGCTCACGCGGAAAAATATTCGCAGAGCTACGCCTACGACAAGCGCAACGGTAAAACGTCGTCGCCGTGGAGTACCAATTTCGACGCAATGGCGCAAAAGACCGTGCTGAAGCGTTTGCTCAACAACTGGGGAGTTTTATCGGCGGATATGGCGGAGGCGATACAGGGCGACCAAGCGGTAGTGGACAAATCGACGTTCACATACGTGGACAATCGCGGCGACGTGCAAAGGCGCGACGACCTTTACGTTGAGGACGTGCCGTTTGTTGAGACGACGGGCGAAGTGGTTGCCGAGCCGTTGAACGTGGAGACACAGGCATAATTAACGATAACGGGCGGCGGCTGACGGGAAGGAGATGAACTCAACCTCCGTACACCAGACTGTCGCCCGACGTTTTTATAGGAGCAACATCATGGAATGTAAATTTTGCGGGCGCGAATTAAAGCCCGACGCTAAGCACCCGAATCAAAAATATTGTTCGGAAAAGTGCCGCAATCGATTCGTGAAAGGTTTATTCCATTTGCG
>ODAI010640915.1_pt1 | contig 12222 bp, 9 predicted proteins | sample 1539321 | NCBI WGS metagenome assembly ODAI01 (sample SAMN02144231, study PRJEB22623) | gut metagenome | biome: sheep rumen | host: Ovis aries | place: New Zealand
TGACCGCAAGTTAAAAAGCACCGCACAAAAAAACGTGCGGTGCTGCTTTGTTTATGCCGAATTGAAACTGTATGCAGAGCTTCGGCTGCTGCGGTTATTCTTTAACTTTGCCTGACTTCAGCCTTTCAAGATAGTCCTTTGTCTCGGATGCCACGACCCCTGAGAGAAGGATTATCGCAATCACGTTTGGTATAGCCATGAGGCCGTTGAAAATGTCAGCCATGTTCCAGACTGCTTCGACCGCGAGATAGGGACCTATAAATACGGCTGCGATATACACCCACCTGTAAACACTTGCCGCAGTCCTGTTTGCTCCGATAAGATACGAAAGACAGCGCTCAGAGTAGTAATTCCAGCCGAGTATCGTTGTAAATGCGAATACTGCAAGGCATACCATGAGTATGAACGATGATACCCTTTCGCTGAACGGCAGACCATAGTCAAAAGCCTTCATCGTTATCATAACGCCCTTCAGCTCTGTTTCTTCCCCGCAGCCTGATATTATTATCGCAAGTCCGGTCATGGTGCAGACTATGATAGTGTCGATGAATGTGCCTGTCATGGTTACAAGTCCCTGACGGACAGGCTCATTGGTTTTTGCGGCAGCGGCTGCGATAGGTGCTGAGCCGAGACCTGCTTCATTTGAAAAAATACCCCTTGCAACTCCGCTTTTCATAGCGTAGGCCATAACTGTTCCTGCCGCTCCGCCGGCTGCGGCTTTAAGGCTGAACGCACCGGTGATTATTGATGAAACAGCCTCCGGTATCTCTGTGATATGGCAGAAGATTATTATAAGGCAGCAGCATACATATGTAACTATCATAAACGGTACTACGACCTCGGAAACTGTGGCGATACGCTTTATGCCGCCTATAACTATGAAGGCAGTCAGCAGAGTTATCAAAGCCCCTGCAATAACGGTAGTCCATGTGTACTCCGCTCCGAGCACGGACACAGTATGATCTTTCTGTGGGTCAAAGAACTGATTTGCCGCTGAGGTTATACCGTTGATCTGCGTGACCGTACCGATGCCCATAAGTCCGGCAAGCAGACCGAACAGCGCAAATATTTTTGCAAGCCACTTCCATTTTTTGCCGAGCCCGTTTTCGATATAATAGAAAGGTCCTCCGAGGATATTTCCGTTCTCGTCCTTAACACGGTATCTGACCGCAAGCAGACCCTCAGCGAACTTCGTAGCCATTCCCAGAAACGCTGCGAACACCATCCAGAACAGCGCACCTGCACCGCCTGCTGCGATAGCTGTAGCAACTCCGACAATATTTCCTGTTCCCACCGTTGCGGAAAGAGCTGTACACAGCGCTGCAAAGCTCGATACCTCGCCGCTGCCGTCCTCCTCATTCCTGACCATATATTTCAAAGCAGTACAAAGCCTGCGTATCTGCAAAAATCTCAGACGCACTGTGAGCAGTACGCCGCAGGCCATTATAAGAATTATCAGGGGAAGTCCCCACACATAGCTGTCCACATCACTTATCAGATCATTGATCTTACCCATTGACACCTCTCCTGTATTATAAGCTGTTAAAATTATATCATACATTCTCTGAAAAGTCAATGCCTTGTGCAGTGCAGCGTGAGAACATTGCCGTCCATACGTCAGCGCCGCAGCCTCTTTCTCTGACAAAAAAGCAGAGCCTACGGGAAATCCCGTAAACTCTGCGCCGATCATGTTGAAATGTAATATCTGTCCGCGGTAAGGATCGCTCTCAGCTTTCCTCAGAACAATCCTCCGCCGCCGTTGTACGGGTCGTATTCCTCGTCATACTGGTCATCTTCATGAGATTCATAGGGGTTGAAGAACGGATCGTTCTGCCCGTAGGTCTCATCCTCGTAGGAATAGTCGTTCTGTCCGTAGGGATCATACTGTTCGTTCCTGTTTTCGGATGCGGGAACGGTCGTTTCCTCCTTCTCCCTGTACTTGCGCTTCTTCTTGCTGACAGTGATGCCCTTGTCTTTAAGGTAATCCTCCGCGGTATCGGAAGCTCCGCCCATGTCCATCTGGGCTACTGAGGTGAGTATCGAATTAGCAGTTTCCTCCGAAATATCGCCGGATTCAGCCTTGTCCTCCACCTGCTTCACATAGCGCTTCGTCAGGAAGGAGAGGTACTTCTGCTGGAGGCTTCCGTCCTCGATGCTGTTGTCGTAGAGCATCTGCGCTGAAACGAGCTCCTGATCGCAGATCTGGTTGAATATCGTCGTTGCTGCCGAACGGTAGATCGTCACGATGCTGAGCGTCATAAGCAGGCATATTCCCATTACGACAAGCTTCGCTGTAACTGCTGTTGCCGACTGCTTCTCACGCCTTGCCCTCTCAGGCAGCCATATCGGTACCGTATGTATCTCCTCTCCGCAGGTACGGCAGAATTTCGTCCCGGGAACGACGGCTGCTCCGCACTTTCCGCAGACCTTGTTCTTCTGGCTTCTTCTGTATGCGAAGTATAGCTCAAGTCCGAGGAGCGCGGTGAATATAACTGCAAGGCTGACCCAGAATACGATCGCAAGGGTATTTGACTTCTTGCTGCCGCTGCCGTTTTCGCCGGCTGTATAGGCCGAATCGAACTTTCCGTCGCCGTCGCTGTCAATATTGAGAGTCGTTTTGCCGGAGGACTTCGTGTTCGTCGCTATAACTGTGTCGGGACTTACCGGTATCGCCTTGAAGGTGCGGACATCGGAATATTCGCCCTCGTCATCGGCAAAGCTTATGGAATAATCCATTGTTCCTGTGCCGTAGCCGTTTATGCAGAGCTCATAGTTCGCCTCGTCATTCAGCCTGAGCACCTTGACCTCGTTATTCTCGCCTTCAAAGGAAAGTGAACCGAACGATGCCCTTGTACTGAGTGCCTCGGGGTCTGAGCAGAGAGTTTCACCGCTGCAGCTTACCGTTACATCGACCGGGCAGGCTATCCTTACAACTATGCTATAGCTTCCGCTGACTGAATCCGCAAGGTCATTAAAAGCGTAGGCAAGGTCGGAGCTGTCCGTTACATTATAGTCGCAGCTCTCGGATGCGATAGCCTTCATGAGCGCCTGCGCTTCGGTAAGGCCGGTGCCTCCGTAGTTGTGGAAAAATCCGAGAGTATAGATGATTATACCGCTGTCCTTTATCTCCTGAGCCTTCTCCTTTACAGCTGACTCATAGCTTCCGTCCGAGCCCGTGGGACCGTTCTCCGGATAGCCGTCGCTAAGGAGAAAGAGCAGTTTTTTATTGCTGTCGGTGTGGGAAAGCAGCTCCGCGCCGGTGTCGATGCCGTCGTACATATTTGTACCGCCGTCTGCGCCGAGATTCTGTATCGCGGAAACGAGCTCGTCCCTGTCGCTGCTGGAGATTATCGCCTTCTTCGCATTGGTCGAATACGGAACAAGGCTTATGTCAATGCTCGGATTCTCGCTGAGAACATAGTCCACGAACTTTATCGCGGAGTTCCTTGTCTCGGAAATCGGCTCGCCGCGCATACTTCCCGAAACATCAAGAACAAGCGCTACTGAACGTCTTACCGAGCCGAATTTTGTGAGTATCCTGTCGCGTGAGACATAGTCCTCGCCCTCCTTGTCGGAAACGATAATATCGCCCGACTCATAGGATATCTCATTGTTTTTGGTATCAGTTACCGTGATGTTGTAGATGCCGGGGTCAATTCCTTCAAGTGTGAAGTCCGGCGAATTGCTGTCCTTGTCGATGACGTCCTCACTGTCGGAATTTCTTGTAACTGTGACGTGGTAGTCGGAGTATTCCGAATAAGCTGAATCATAGACAGTAAACTCAGCGTTGTTGGTGTATACCTTTTCAAACGCGCGGCATACGCCGGTGCTTGTTATTCCCGACTCAGCGAAGGCCTCGATAACGCTCATGAGCTGGCTGTCGGAAAGCTTGTATGTGCTGTCAACATAGCGTCCGCCCGCGTTGAGCCTTACAGCGGCAGAAACTATGATATCGCTGAACTGCTCATAGGTCATCATGCCCGGCATCATATCGAGCGAGATGAAATAGAGGAAGCCGATCTGCTCCGTTGTGAGCGCCTCAAAGCCGTTCACGCCCTGTGACATGAGGTAAGCGGTGTGTGTGATGAGTGTGCTGTCATGAGCCTGCTCATCAGGTGTGAGCCTGAATGAATACCCCGCAGTATCGGCTAAAACTGCCGCATTTCCGGTCGAAGCCGGGTCAGCCATGCTCCTTGCGCTGCCTGTGCTGTCGGGAGCGGATATCCAGTCGCAGGAATTGTCAAAGCCGCCGTCGGAATAGTCCTCGCAGAGCTCCGCAAAGAGGTCGGCAAGTCCGGTATAGAACACCGAATCCGCAGTTATCGTCATGGGAAGCATCGCCTTTGCGTACTCCTTAGCGATGCCGTTCAGTGAAATGTTGTCCGCAAGCACAGCGGAAGCCGCCTGTTCAGTGAAGCCGTCGCCGGTCAGATCGGTGTAGCGCAGGGTCAGCTCCTCAGGGATAAGGTCACTGCGGAGGAAGCCGCGCAGCCGCTCGGAGGCTGAATACAGTGTGATGAAGTACCCTTCGAGCGCACGGTTATAGTTAATGTCAAAGAAGTCGTAAGCCTTGACAGCATTCTCGAAGATTGAAAGAGCTGCCGCATTGGTCTTCTTTGCGGGAGCGTAGAGGTCATCGTCCGAGAAATCGTCGTAGACATAGATCTGGCGGTCACTGTCACCGATCGTTCCATTGTCCACACGGCTTGTGTAGCCTGTGTTGTAGTATGAGCTGCTGCCGGCATATCCCACGGCCGTGTCGATTATCCTGCCGGTGTTGGCGTCGATGTAGATTTCCGAAACGACGGCACCTGTTCTCGGGTCTATGACGGAAAACTTATACGCAACAATCGGCTCATCGTCTGAATTGACATAGATCACCTTCCCCTGATTTTCAAGGCTGAAATCCTCCGGAGCAACGCCTGTAGTGTCGTATACCTCCTGCTCAGCCTTCTCAGAAGCCCTTTGTGAATCTATTTTCGGGGAAACGTCGAGGTCCTCGGGCGGAGTAAAATGCACTCCCTCGATGCTTTCGAGGGAGCCGTCCTTGTTGACTACCTCCTTGATGCTGAATCCGTCGATCGAAATACCTTCAATATACTGTTTGAAGGTATAGGTGTCGAAGACCTCGCCCTCGGAATACTCCGTGATGCTGTACTCCTGCTGGGGATGCTCGATCCCGAGCTCCGGGGCAAGAGTTTCAAGCGCTGCCATAGCTTCTTCTTCGTCATTGATAATAATATCATTTTTTCCGGAAACACCGCCCGCACGGTAGGATATCACGCCCTTTGCCTTTATTGAATCGGCGCGGAGCTGGAGGCTCTTGATCTCCTCCTTGATCTCCTGCTGCTCGGAGGTCATTCCCTCGGATGCAAGGGCCTCGCCGGGATGCTTGCTGAGAACGCTGTAGATACAGTAGCCGTCAACAGCCGTCGTAACTGAGATAACGCCTATCATCGCCCATGTCAGCGCGCGAAGTCCGCCGCGCTTTGGTAGCTTCGCGGGTGCCGCAGCCTTTCCGGGAGCGTTTTTTGCTTTACTCATATATATCACCTTCCGGTCAATAAAATTATCGGGCAGCCGCCGTTATCAACAGAGCTGCCCGAAAAGTGATCATCGGCTTGTTTAAATTATACTCCCCTGTATTTCTTTCCCGTCAGCACGGCAATGATTATTGCGCCTGCGAGAAAAATGAAAGGGGCAAAGAGTATATTGCACTCGATAAGGGATGAAGCAGTGCTTCCCCCGAGGTCTTCAACAGCACCCTCGCAGTTATTCTTCACCTTGAAGGCATCTATCGCAAGGAAAGCATAAGCGATGACCTGAAACGTTGCACCGGCAGAAAGTTCAGCCTCTGCCTTGCTCCCGTCCGGCTGGAGGAGAGCGCCGAGCACGGCGATACCGGTAAGTATCGCTGCGATTATCCCGACGACCCTTGTGACCGATGAGAAGCTGCTCGAAGCGAGCCTGTCTCCCTCGATGTCGAGGGAGGAGGACTTGCTCAGGTCGTTTATGTCAAATGTTTTGCTGAATCCGAAGACCTTGATCTGAAAAATTTCGACTCTGAAAAAAGCAATTGCTATAATGACGAGTGCCGCCGACAGTACAAATACTTTTGTCGAATTCTTCACTGGATCACTTGTTTAAGTTCACGCCGCCGCCGGGATTTCCGGGAGCAGCAGGTGCGACGGGAGCAGCGGATGCGCCGGGAGCAGCAGGTGCGCCAAAGCCGGGAGCACCGTTCATGGGCATACCATTCTGGGGTGCGCCGAAGTTGTTCTGGGGAGCGCCGTAGCCGCCGCCGAAGCCGCCGTTGTTATAGCCGGCAGGTCTTGCACCGAGCTTGATGATCTCTGCGCTGAACAGCCACCATACGATCATGATAGCAGTGAGTATGAGCACAAGTATGACAGTTACGGTAACGCCGCCCTTCATCTTTGCAGACTTGGAGAAACCATCCTTGATCTCGCCCTTGAGATGGAGAGCATAGATCATGAGGAAAAGGTAGCTTACGAACATTGTGATATGGGTGATACCGAGTAGTTTTACGGATTTGAGGTTGTTCTTGTTTAAGTAGAACAGTGAAGCAATGATGCCGCCGAGTGCTGTGAGCTCAAGGAGAACTCCGAACACCTTCATGAAGGAAGTGAATCCTGTGTCAAAGCCCTCGATACAAGCGTCATAGCTTGCCTTTGATCTTTCATCCCAGCCCTTGAACTTGTAGTTGAGGATGTCGAATGCGTGGAAGCCTATCATGAGGTAGATGAGTATGCCGATCATGATGATGATGATGATCGGGTTCTTCTTAACGTCGATGAGCGACTTGAAGTTGAAGGTCTTTCTCTGGCCGTACATCGGAGGAGCACCGTATACGTTCTGGGGAGGAGCGTAGGGAGTGGGTGCCGGAGCAGGTGCAGGTGCCGGAGCAGGTGCAGGTGCCGGAGCAGGATTTACGCCTGTTGCAATGCCGCAGTTAGGGCAGTTCACTGAATTGTCAGGAATATTTTTGCCGCAGTTTGTACAAAACATTTTCAATTACCTCTCTTATTTTTTATTTCAGCGCAAGCGCTGTATTTCTTAGTTCAGCGGAGCATACCAGCACCGGAGTTAGCGTTTCTCATAGCCTGCTCGCCGGTGAGCTGATCTGCTAATTTTTTTCCGCATACTGAAATAGCTATCATAACGATGAGCCAGAACCAGCTTGTGAACGAAGGTCCGCCGCCTACCTTTATGCCTGCAAATGAAGCAAGGGCGAACAGACCGCTGGACTTCATCTTTGCCCTTACATACCAGCCGTTGAAAAGAACAAATAAGTATCCGACTGTCATGCAGGTTCCGCCAAGACCTACTGCCTTGACAGCGTTAACGGTATTGCGCTGATAAAGCGAATAGCCGCAGAGACCTATTGAGCCGACTGTACCGATGACAGAAAGTATGGCAACTACATTTACGAACTTCGAGAAGCCGAGATCACCGTCTGTGCAGTCAGAAAGAGAAAACTTCTCTGTCTCCTTGTAGCCGCCGCCCTTTACTGTGACCTTGACTGTATCGAAGCTGAAAATGCCTATCATACCGATAATAAGGAACAGTATCATTATTGCCGGGAGTATCATTTTTACGCTGAGCTGATACTGTTTTCCGGCGATGTTGATAACGGGCATACCGCCGCCGGCTGCACCGTTCATCGGAGCTCTGTTCTGGGGAGCGCCGTAGGTATTGGGAGCTGTATTCTGGGGAGCTGCATTTGTGGGATTTCCACAGTTTGGACAATTCGCTGAACCGTCCGGGATCTGGTTTCCGCAATTTCTGCAAAACATGATTTTTTCCTCACTTTCCTTGACCTTTAAGAAGGTCATACCGAATGTTTTTTCCGGCTTAAAGCCTGCCGGAGCCGGCTATGATACGGCATTTCTGCCGGTGTCACGGTTAACGCGCCTCGTTGTCTGAGCTCTTTGCCGTCCTGAAGCAGACAACAATGAGTGCCGGTCCGAGAATGAGCATCAGCCACGGTGCAATAGCAATTTTTGCTTCACCGTCATAGTGATCTTCACCGTTCAGGTGGATGGCCAGGATAATGTTCATAAGATATCCCACTACCGGAAGCACAAGCGAAAGCGCTGTCACGCGAAGTGAATCCGCACCGCGTCTGACAGCTGCGAGATATCCCGCAAAGCCGAGCATGAGCAGTCCGAGGATTATAATTATCATGTTGATGATTATCATAGTGCAGACGAATTTGCAGCCGATCCCGTCATTTCCTCCCGCAAGGAAACAGCTGTACCAGTGTGCGAGAGCAAAGTCATAGTGCTCCTCCTTCAGGCCGGGAAGTATGATAAGTCCCATAATGTAGAAGAATGCGCTGATGATAAGGAACGGCGGGAGCATTGATAGCACGCCGCCAAGAGGCTTGCGTGAGAAGAACGGCTTGCGCGGTGCATAGCCGTAGCCCGCAGGTGCGCCGTAATATCCCTGCGGAGCACCGTAGTTCTGGGGAGCGCCGTAGTTCTGGGGAGCACCGTAGTTCTGGGGAGCGCCATAGTTCTGGGGAGCGCCATAGTTCTGGGGAGCGCCGTAGTTCTGGGGAGCGCCGTAGTTCTGAGGCTGTGCCGGAGCCGCCGGAGCGCCGTAGTTCTGAGGCTGTGCCGGAGCCGCCGGAGCGCCGCACTTCGGGCAGAATGTTGAGCCGTCGGCATAGCTTGTGCCGCAATTTTTACAATACATATCCCTTACCTCCAACCATATGCTGCGGCAGCCGGAGCGCCGTTGTATCTGAGGACCTTTGCTGCTCTGAGCGCGAACAGGCAGGCTGCTGCGCTTACCAGTACCATGACTACAGGCTCGATCGCAAACGAAAGATCGTCTTCGTCAGACTTGAGATGAATGAACAGTATGACGAAGAAGATATGCGGTATCGCTGAGCAGACTGATGCTATCGCTGCTATTAAAGCCGCTGTGTCGTACCTGCCGATGAACGCCGCAGCAGCACCTCCGATAATAGAAAGCGTCATGAGTGCGCCGAGGATTATCGTGATGTAAGTCGTTGTTACTGTGAGTCCGTCATCGACATAGTCTGAGAAGTCGCTGAAGCCATCTTCCTTGATGTCCGCAACGTAAGAATTATCCATAGTGCAGACGCCGTAATAGGTCTTCTTCTCGCCGTCAAAGCGTCCTTCGTACTCAAACCTGAACATCGTAGTCTTGAACATTCCCATGATGAGGAAGCCTACCATGAGCAGGACAGCACCGACAAGGAGCATTTTTTTCTTATCGACCGGCTGACGCGGTACATAGCCGTATCCGCCGGGAGCGCCGTAATTCTGCGGCGGCGGGGGCGGATATCCCTGAGGTGCGCCGTAATTCTGCGGCGGCTGGGACGGATATCCCTGAGGTGCGCCGTAATTCTGCGGCGGCTGAGCTGCTGTCTGCGCGGCTCCGCACTTCGGGCAGAAGCTCTTCCCGTCAGGCACCTGAGAACCGCATTGGTTACAAAACATAATGATCTCCACCTTCTTTTTTATTTTCAAGACCGTTATCCGATCTTTTCAAGCTTAACATTATAAAGGGTCACGCTGCGGTAGTTGATGCCGCCCATGTATACCGCGATCTGTGCGTCCGGGTCGTCCGAATCGACCGTAAATTCAGCCTCAAACGGCGACTTCGCACCGCTGTTCACAAGGGTGCCGCTGTAGTATACCTGCGAGCCGTCCGCACTTCTGAGGAATACCTCATGGTCGGAGGTCTTTCCGCCCTCGCCCTCAGCCGAGGTACACTCAAGGGTCAGGCGGTACTTTCCGCCCTTTTTCAGGCCTATTCCCGAAATGACAGCCTGTACGTCCTCGGGGGAGCTTCCGCCGCTCACCATGTTCACCCAGAAGGACTTGTCGTAGTCCGAGAAGAACGTCGAGGCATTTGCGCCGGAGCCTTCGCCGTAGGAAATGCTGTACTCCGCATCCGCCGCAACATCGAGCCCTATCTGGTCGGATTCAAGTCCGAGAGCCTGACAGATCTTATCCGAGAGAATGTATGCGTTCTTCTGCTGTGTCACCGCCGAGGGATGCCAGTCAGAGCCGTAGCCGTCCGAGGTACTCTGCACCGGTGACTGGTAGGACATTATCCTTGTATCTCCGGTTGCTTCCCTGAAATCGGCAACTGCCTGCTCTATCATCGGGTATTCGTCCGTGCAGCCCATAATTCCGAGCGTGCATATTATGTAAGCGTCAGGGTTGTTTTTCCTGACAGTTTCGAGGAATTTTTCGTACTCCTGCGTAAACTCCGGACCGCGGGTCTCGGGATCCTTGTCAATGTAGGTAGCATCGTTCGTACCGAGATTTATCACGACAACATCGTTCGGCTTCGCGCTGAAATCCCACGGGGTCGCGTAATCCTTCATCGAGCCGTAATTCTCATAGTACGGCGGAACGAGCTGTCCTGTTACCTTTGTACCGTCCGAGGAATAGCCTGAAACGATGCCGTGGCCGCTGTAGCTTACAGCGCTGTACTCCGCGCCGAGCTTCTGTGCAGTGAGGTAGGCGTAGGACTTCATGAAATTCTCGGTGGTGGTCTTGAAGTTCTCGTACTGTGATTCTCCCTCAACACCGTATGCACAGGTTATCGAATCGCCGATGAACTCGATCCTGAGGTCCTTCTCCTTAACCGGCCGGACCGGGGCAGCAGCATTTGAATCAGCTTTTATCTCAGAAACTCCCACAGCGCCGTTGTTTGCCTCTGAGAGGTGGATTATCTTCACCTCGGCGCTTCTCGGGGAAGTACCGCTGAACAGCTCGACTGTTTCCTCCGCCTTGCCCATAGTTGCATCGGAAATTATCTCGCCGTCAACGATCACGGCATATCTTGGTCTGTGCTCCTCGCCGTTTGAAATTGAGCTGTCGCCCTTCAGGGTAACTGACGCAGACCGCGCATTTACGGTAAACTCGACCGCAGAGCCGCTCTGGACGAGCCATAGTGTGCCGTCCTTGTAAAGGTCTCTGCCGACATACTTGACGTGATCCTCAGTTACCGGAAATGATGACTGAACGAATTCTCCCGTAGAAACCAACTCCCGCCTCATTCTGATCATGTCGAAAACATCGACCCGTCCGTCGCTGTTGAGATCCTGTTCCGCCTTTACAGGAGCTTCACCGAGGAGGGAATCTCTCATGCCCTTGAGATCGTCCGCGGTATATTTTTCCGCCGCATATACAGCAGCACCTAAAGCTGCTGATGAAACTGCCGCTGCCGTAAGAGCAGTGACAATACGCCGTTTCATGCAGTACATACCTCCTTTAGACACAAATATTTACTTTATTATATATTATTTCGTCCTCTGTGTCAATAGAAAAGCTCCAAAAAATTCTCATTTTTCGCATAATAGACAAAAGCATCGCCCGATTATTCAAAAAAGGACGCCTTTGAACGGCGTCCATGTGCTCCATTATTTTCGGAGCGTTCTGTCTATGTGCTCGCAGCAGTGGACGAGCATATTCCACGTTGCGCTGTCCACTCTGCCGGTCGGCGGAAGTCCTGTCCTTCGCTGGAACCGCACTACCGCCTCTGTTGTAAGTCCGTCGAAATTTCCGCATATATCAACGCATGGAGCGTTGTCGTAATGGTCGCCTATGTCGTTGAGCATCGCCTGAATGATATAGACAAGCTGTCCGCTGTCGCCTGTCTTTGCGACGTATGCTGCCGACGGGAATACGCTGTACGGTGCGGGCGCTGCGTCAATATAGCTGCGGTAGACCCTCACTATCCTGTTCCATGTAGCCGTGTCGGTATTTCCCGTCACCGGAAGTCCGTACTCCATCTGGAAAGCTCTTACCGCATCCGCAGTCTCCGCGCCGTAGACACCGTCCGGCAGGATCTGCGGTATCCTGTCGTTGAACATGGAGATCGCGTAGAGGTACTTCTGTATCTCGGTGATATGCTGTCTGCGCTGTGCGTCTGTGTATGCCATACCCTCCCTCCTCCGCCGTTATCGTGTAGCCCGGATCCTGATAGGGACGCTTGTCAAAGCCGTATTTCAGGTCGGAATAAACTCCTGCTATCCTGTCCCATGTGACCGCTCCCACGATGCCTGTTGGGTCTATGCCGAACTGCCGCTGGAAAGCCGTCACCGACTGCCGCGTTATCGGGCCGAAATAGCCTGTATTATTCACCGGCGGGATATTGTTGTAGGTCCTGCTGATGAGGGTGAGGTACTCCTGGATTATCTTCACGGAATCA
>ODAI013282782.1_pt1 | contig 12222 bp, 13 predicted proteins | sample 1539321 | NCBI WGS metagenome assembly ODAI01 (sample SAMN02144231, study PRJEB22623) | gut metagenome | biome: sheep rumen | host: Ovis aries | place: New Zealand
TCTCCAGAGTACGTTTGGAAAATTTACCCGGATCAACTTCCTGTTTTACAATGTCAAGATTCTCATGTGCTTTATCATATGCTTCCTTCATAACATCCTGCATGGAAGCATTCATATACATACCAAGACCTATTAAAAAACAAATAAAACCAAGTATAATAGAATGAACAGCCGCCGCATTAAAAACTTTGGCATTGAGAGAATTCTTTCTTTTTTCTCTTTTACTCATTTCCCTGATTGATTTTTTTATTTTTTTTCCCATATAATCACCTTACTATCAACAAGCTAAAAACCTAATGATTCCTTATATATCTTTAACATTTTCAGTATATTTATAAGTCACTATAAAACTTCTGTTAAAAAACTTCTGTTAAAAGCTCTTTTCTATCATAAGTTCAACCTTATTACCACTTACTCCAACCTTGATATCATCAGCAAGATTGGCTACAATTGACTTGTCAAGCTCATCCCATGCTTCCTCAGCATCCTCGTCATCTTTTTTTGCATGATCGAGACTTTTTTTATACATTTCCATAGACCATATATGAACACATGAATCAAGAGCCATATTGTCCATATCCACCTTTCCGGTAGAACCATACATAAAAATTCTATTGCCGTAATTGACAACTTTACCGCTTATGGAATCGAGATTATACATCCCGTTTTCTATAAATTCCCTTATCCTTCCCATAACGCCCTTAGCCGCTGAATTCTTTTTATCGGAAGCTGTTTTTAAAAGTTCTTTCTTCTTATCGAAATTCATTTTGGCAGATGCTATAAAATGCATAATGCATATCTTATCAATTTTATTTTCGAGCCAGAATTCAGCTTCAAAATCACCTGTTATGGATTTTAACATACCGAGAGCTTCTTCAGCCAAAAGTCTGAGTCTCAGGGAACTTTTTCGGTCAAGTTCTAAATCACCTGCAAATTTTATAACCATATCAAGTGCTTCGGCTGCGCCTTCGCCCTTATTTTTAACAATTATCTTCTCCGTCTGCATTCCTGTCTCCTACTCTATAGTTAAGAATTCAATAAAATTAGTTATCTCGAAAACTTCCATAACATCCTCTGATACATTTCTCACAACCATACTTCCCTGTTCGGACATCTTCTTATAAGCATAGGCCAGTGTCCTCAATCCGTCACTTGAGATATATTCAAGTTTTTGCATATCAAAAACAAGCTTTTTTACTCCCGGAAGTTCTTCTGTCAGTCTGGTCTTTAAATCAGGTGCAGTTAATGTATCCAGAGTTCCTTCTAATTCTATAGTTAAATTATCTCCATCTCGATTACTGATTATGTTAAACATTTTAAGTCCTCCTAATATCAAAAATATAATTATTATAAATATTTTTTTATGGTTAAAATATTTTGACTATCCACGTAATCATATTCAACATCATCCATAATATTTTTGACCATATAAATTCCAAATCCGCCCTCTGTACGTTCTTCAAGTGGCATATTAAGATCCGGATCCTCCTTTTCCAAAGGATTATACTTTATACCTCCGTCTATAAAAGTTATGACAGCCGCTTTTGGCTCCTCCTGTACATTAACTTTTACTATAGCATATCCCGTCTTGTCAACATAGGCATAGCTTGCAATGTTTACAAATATTTCTTCAACGGCAAGCTGAAGCTTCAACCTGAGTTTTTTAGGATATTCTATTTTGGATAACTCTTCCCATATAAAATTCATTATGTCATCAAGTTTTTCCAACTTAGCATCTACTTTTAATTCATTCATACAAACCTCCTGATAAAAACTTATTCATTAATATTCTTATCAATATTTACGTTCTTATGAAAAACTAGAGAAATAAGCTTAATAATTATAAAGTATACCACAGTTGTAGCCAAAAGTGGTAATGTTGTTTCAAGACTTTCCTTTTTTATCACTTCAAAGATCTTAGTCATATCATAAACCGCTATATAACCGACAACTGAAGTCATTTTTAGAAGTGTGGTAAGCTTATCTGTAAAATCATATCTGATATCATTTCCATAGACATCAAAAAGCTTTCTGAAAAAATCTCCGCTGTCAATTGCATAAAGCCTGTAATCTCTCTCAAGGTTTCCATCGTCTATCTTTGCAGCATATCTTTTAATAATCATATATATATCAATTGAAAATGTAAGTCCAAAACCGATTATTGCGGCCAATATTCCGCCTCGTCTCATATCCTCGTAATAAGCATAATATAGTATGGACATAAGCATAACCGCAGGAATACCATGTAAAATCCAGATAACAAATTTTGACAGCCCCCTGTTTATAATACCGCTTCTTCTGCTTGATATATAAAGCAGATATCCAAAAGGTACTCCAACAACAGTTGCCAAAGATGTAATGATCAATGTTATAAGTATGCCCTTTATAAAAAGTTTATATCTGCTATCATTTATAAAGACACGTTTAAAGCTTCTTTTCATACCGCTTATCATGCCTGTGTCATTATTTTTATCGTTCACTGTATTTGACACACATATGCATACTCCGCCTTCATAATCCGCCTCTCCAAAATAAAGATTATCTTTTCTTTCTTCGGTTATGGTTATAGCACCACAGCCTATATCATAAGCTCCGTCAGCCGTTCCCTCAAGCACGGATGAAAAATCAACCTTGTTTATCATAAGACCGTAGCCATATTCACGACAGAAGCCTATAGCAAGATCAATATCATATCCGACAGGTTTACCAGCCGACATATATGCAAAAGGAATATTGCTGTCATCAAAGGCAAGCTTTAAAGTTCCATTTTTTGCAGGCAGATTTTCATAATCATCGCTTTGTTTGTCATCAGTCTGATTACCAAACCATTTTTTTTCCAAATCATCAAGCTCGCCGTCTTCTCTTAGTTTAATCACATACTCTGAAAATTCATAAGAAAGCTTTTTTCCTTTTTCATCTTTTGTAAAAACAAAAGCATACTGAGCAGGTTCAAGATATCCGTCTATAAGACTTAATTCATCAGTTGAACGCATAATAGAACGAATTATGGGCTCATCATCAGCCACACCGTCTACAACTCCTGATACAAGTGCCCTATAAGCGTTATCCCTGCTTGAAAAATATTTAATATCGGCATCGGGCAGTGCGTCTGCAACTGATTTGTCAAATATATATCCGGAAACAACACCTATAGTTATATCACTTTTATTGAAGTCATCCAAAACCTCGGGTGTAGTTATTTTTTCTTTTTTATTATCCCCGCATGAACACATAGAAAAACACATAAATAAAACCAATAAAAACAGTCCTGCTTTTCTAACCTGTTTAGTTGGCATCCATTTTAACATCTGCACAATTCTCCTTTATATCATCGGCAAAAGCTGCTCTTTCAAATGCGAGAGTGTAATAATCATCGCAATAAGGATCGTACGGTATCTCATAATACTTAAGCCAGTAGTAGCAGGCATCAACTACATTTCCGGCATTTCTTATATAAGAATCCAGTCTCGCATAATCATCGGAATCCAGTAAATAAACCACAAATGCTGCCTGCATCTTAGGATCACCTATATTAAATTTATAGCCTTCTCCTTCACCTCCGGGGCCAAACCAGTTTTCTGCAAAAAGATAGAGTTCTTCTTTTTTTACATAGGCAGTATACTGGGCATAACCATAACCTCCATCTCTATTAACCCACTGGTCATACTCATTATAATAACCATTGCTCATATTGTCATTTCTGGACTCTGCAAAATCCTTTTTATCAATTGATTTTTTATTGACTTTCTCTGTATATGTTTCATCATCAATATCCCAGATATCATTATTATAATCCTCCAGATTATGTGCTTCAAATCTGGACTCGGCTCTTATATTGCACATAACGCCTATGGTTGCGGTTTCATTGCCGTCAAAATGTTCCATTAAAAGCTTATAAAGATACTGTTCTTCCGTCAGTTCTACCAGCTTATCATATTTCTTTTCCGAAAAAGAAACAGCCGATTCTTCCATAGGTATATCCTCGATAATCTCTTCCTTTTTAAGTTTAGAACCCGGAAGTATTAATTCGACCATAAAGAACATAAGAACAATAAAAATAATACCTGCTATAAAAAGTATAATTTTTCTCCTTCTGTAAGAAAAATTTTTATCTTTTATATTTCTGTCTATGATATTTTGTAGTTTTTGTTTTTCATCCGCAAAAAATGCAAGGATTCTGTTTCTCTTTCTCCTTCTTTTATCATTTACACGACTTCTGTGCCTTTGTCTTATCTCATCCTGCTTTTTTCTGTGTGTGCTTATAAATTCATCCGTCTTTTTAGTGCGCTGTTCAAATTTTTGAAGACGTTGTTCATCACCCTTTATATATTTTTCTTCAATTTTTTTACGACGTTCGGCAATACGTTCATCATACATCTGCCTATGTCTGTTTAAAACCTCTTCATTTCTTTTTCTTAACGCTTCAAGTTTTTCATCATTTGATTTCAGAAATTTTTCCTGTCTTTCAACAGTTTTATTGCTTTTGTCGATTATTTTTTGATAAGTCGTATTTTCCTTTTCTACTCTATTAATTTTTTTGCTTGAATTATTGTCTATGCTCATTTTATCCTCTGTTTTATGTTATATAAATAATCACTTATCATTTACAAAAAGATTTAAACTTAAATCTTATTTATACATTAGCTAATCGAGTCCAAACTTTTCTTTAAAATCTTTTAGTTCTTTATTCCATTTATCAGCCAGTTCCCCGTCTGCTCTGCTCTTTATATCATAATTTTCAATAATATAATTCAAAAGATAATCACTGGTCTTGGCTGTACCGTTTATATTGACATGATCATTATAATCAAGCATATCTGTATTCCAGTCAAAAGAAAGCTCATCCGTCATAAGATTAAAATCAATATATTTGATACCAAGTTCATCACTTATCTTTTTTATACCATTATGTTTTTTATAGTTATAATTTTTCGGCGAAGGCATACTCACAAGTATAAGTTCTATATCATGCTCGTCACACAAGCTTTTTATCTTCTCCAAATAAAGTTTTGACAGAGGTCTTATTCTAAAAACACCATCGGTAGGTGTCATATACTCTTCACCCGAATAACCCGCTATAACATCTCTTATTTCAAAGCCCTTAAAATGCGGTTTTGTCATCTGATCCTTATCTCCAAGCATAACTTTCCATAGCTCATGATATTTGGTTGCAGGTAAAAGATCATACATAATCTGATATACGAGGATATGCAACTCAGTTCCAACATTATGTGTCAAAATGCCTGTTTCAAGTAATATAACCTTCGGCGACTGATTCTCAACTATATTGTAAAGTTCAAAGTAAGTCTCAGGAACAACCTGTCCTGCCTGTCCTGCTATATATGAAGTGATACCTTTTTCTTCCCAAAAGTCCATCGGATTGATCATACCATACGAAAGGCTGTCACCCATAATCAGGACATCGATAGTATCCTCAGGTTCCTGCATAAGACTCAGATAATAACTGTCATGCTCGGTTACATATCTAACCATATCGAGCCTCAACGGATTAAATACAAAATTTAAAATTGATAAAACTGCTATCAGCGTCAAAAAAAAGCCAATCGTGCGAAGGAGTTTTTCCTTTTTAGAAGCCTGCATAAATCAAGTCCACCTCCTCATGTCCCGGTCCGTATACTCCGAGAATTATAACTCCGACTATAAGACTTATATATAAAAACCATCTGACCGGAAGTTTCCTTTCGGCAAGCCATGCTCCAAAATCCTTATGCTTTTCTCTGAAAGCTCCCACTATAGTAACGATTATAAGACCAAATAAAACAGCTATCCAGTCAAGTCTGTCAAGCCCCATATTTAAAAATGCGCCATTAAACAGTTCGGATATCTTAAAATTACGGAACATGGATTTAAACATACTGAAACCAAGTTTTAAGTCTTCGGCTCTAAAGAACAGCTCACCGGTAAATATAATCAGCCACGTCTTGATTCTTCTGACCCATCTGTACCATATGGTTTTATCGCTTATCTTCAAACCGGAAACCGCTTTTTGTCTGACCGGTTCAAGCGCCTGTTCGATAAGTATTACAGTAAAATAATAAAGGCCATAGCATATAAATCCCCATGCTGCCCCATGCCAAAGACCGTTTGAAAGCCATACCGGAAGAAGTGCTATCGCAAGTTCAACCAATCTTGTCACATTTTTTCCTACTTTATCAGGTCCGTATTTAGTCCATTTTTTAACAGGCCCTGACATCGCAACCGGATAAAATATATATGTCTTAAACCATACGCCAAGTGACATATGCCACCTGCGCCAGAATTCAGATGCATCCATTGAAAGAAACGGTTGTCTGAAGTTTTCGGGCAAAGTTATACCAAAAAGCTTCGCACTTCCTATAACTATATCTATACAACCGGAAAATTCCATATAAAGCTGTAAAGTATAAGTAATGGAAGCCGCAGCTATATAAGCACCATGATAAGAAGTCGCATTATTAAAAAGCTCTGACACTATAACATAAAGTCTGTCGGCAATAACCAGTTTTTTAAACAAGCCCCAGAAGATACGTATATATCCCTGTGCCAGATTGTCAACATCAAGCGACTCTCCTGCATAAAGCTTTTCATTTATATCTGTATAAGCGGCTATCGGTCCTTCCATTATAGTAGGGAAAAACAATAAAAACAGCAAAAGCTTAAGAGGATTTTTTTGTGCCTTTACCTTACCCCAATACACATCAGCCACATAACCGACTGCCTGAAGAGTGTAGAAAGAGATACCGAGCGGCATAATCAGATTCTTTCCTTTAAGTATCGTTTTACCGCCTGCCAGTATATTGTTTACATTTTCCGCAAAGAAATTATAATATTTTAAGTATAAAAGTATACTTAATATAAGAATGATTCCTGTTACCAGTATAAACTTTTCTTTTTTTTGCTGCTTCTTCTTGTAGATTTTCTTTTCTTCTTTTGCAAGCTGCTTTATGATTTCTTTTTTCTTTTTATCTAACTTTTCTATAACTAATGCTGTTATATATGAGATAACGGCTGTCATGACAGAATATATGACATACACTTTTGAATGATAAAACGCATAAGCCATACTTGACATTAAAAGTATAAACCATCTAAGCTTTTTGGGCATCAACTGATATGCTAATGCCACAATAGGAATAAAGTACAAAAAATAAGCAATTTTATAGTATTCCATTTTTTTCCTCTATGTTAATCATTTTTATACTAATCATATCATAAAACTGTTATTTAAATTATAAACCAGAATAAAAGAGCTAATAAAAGCGCATCAACCGGTGTGAAGAAAAAATTCTTTCTCTTGCGATTTGTCCACTGGACTCCCGGGATTTTTTCCCCCGGTTCGACACCTGATGCAAGGCGTGACCATTTTTCATAAAAATTTGTTTTTGTAAATACGAAGCCCGAAAGTATAAAATCATTCCAGAGCGCAAGAGGAAGCATTATTATAAGAAATCTTCCCCAAAGTGCCCAATAATTCATACCTGAATATCTTCCCTCAACTCCGGCAACCATCAAAACCGCCAAAAAGAGCAATGCGTAGATAATGCATATACCATTTCCGAGAATCCTTTCCGACCTGTCAGGGTCAGGCACATGTGACATTTTACGCGTTTTTTTTCTTAACAGGGATTTAAAAACTCCCGGTGCCGCATATGCAAGTATAAAAAATGTAGTATTGATAAGAACTATCTCAATAAAAGAAAGAACTATACTGAAAAGGAACTCTCTCTTATAATCAGGTTCAGATGTTATAATCTTAACATCCGAATTGGTGTTTACCAAGGCCAAAAGTGAAACAACAAAAAGCGCTAAAACCGCTATCCATCTTATAAATTCACGATATGAAAATCTTACAAGTCTCGACTCGTGTAAATTCTCTCCCGCTTCACCATCTTCATAATAAGCATTCTGACCGTTATCGTTCATATTGTCTTCTCCTTTCACATCCTGCTTTGTACAATTATACTACGCTCTTTATTTTTATAATTGATTACATACTCTATAACCTGCTTATTATCACTGTTCTACAGGTATAACAACCTTTTCGTTGGCATAAATCTGTCTCAGATATTCTTTTGCCTGATTGACCGTATTTTCATCAGGAACCATAACATAAACTACCGCACTTCCGGTTGAGTATGCAGTTGTCATAAGATCTGAACCGGTAACACTATACTTAACCACGTCCCAGCTTGCTCCGCTGTCTAACTGATCCTTAACGAATCCTGCTATCTCATCATAACTCATACTTGTGACAACGCAATCAGAAACCTCATTCCATATACCTGTATAATTCTTAAGTATCTGCGGACTGGTCGCTTTATTGACTATACCTTCTATAACCGCCATCTGGTTTTTACCACGTTGTCTGTCTCCTTGTGCAAAAGCATGTCTTTCTCTCGCAAATAAAAGTGCCTGTTTTCCATTTACCTCATTATATCCCTGGTTGAAATGATATGTCATATTGACGACATCATTATCAAAGCCTTCAAAGTCATAATCCGAATAAACAGTTATACCGCCCAAAGCATCTATAACATCTATAAATCCATCAAAATTTATTCTTACATAATCATCAACACTTACACCATACAACATTTCAAGTGTATCCATGGTAACGTCTATACCGTAAGCTCCGGAGTGTGTCAGCTTATCTTTAACTCCTCCCGATATGGAAAGCGGTACATAATAATCTCTCGGAGTACTTATCATCAAAATCTGATGAGTCTTTGTATTGACAGTCATAAGAATATTGGTGTCACTGTTACTGTTAGCAACAATACTTCCTCTTGTATCAACACCATTTAACAATATTGTAAATGCATAACTATTTTCATCATTCTTTTTTTCTTCTTCGGTTGTGATTTCTGTCTTGAAGTCTTTGTTATATATAGATCTTATCTTTTGTTCAACGTCTTCATAACCTTCCATGCCTTCAACTATACCCAGATAAGCATCATTCATAATAATAGCCTGTGTCTGATTGTCGTAAAGAGCCTGAACCAATTCGTCAGTATTGGCATATTCGGTACAATAAATCTGCTTTCCGAGGAGCTCATTTATCGCTTTTACCGTAGCATCGGTATTGTCCCTGTCCAATGTAGTAAGTATACCAAAATTATATGCTCCCGCATCGTTTATCGTCCTGGCGGAATCATCCGTTTTAACATATACATTGACATTATCAATTTTAGTTGCCACACCTGACATATCTTTTATCTTCTTATATGTGAAGTTGACATAAAAGCATCCGATTAACAGCATAGAACTGACGATAACCGATAAAAACGACGCAACAATTCCTGTAGCTTTCCATTTTTGTAAAAACATAAAGAATAAAACAAGAACCGTCAAAAGCAGCGTAACCTTGGCAACATACGAACCCGGTATAAGCTTTAATCTTATAGCATATACCATAAAAAATGCGCTTATAATAAGCTGGATAAAACATACTATAAGACCAATCACCATAATAGCCTTGTTCATCTTTTTTTCTCTGGCTTTTTTACTGTTCCTGACCGTTCTTCCTTTTCCTCTCATCTGTTGATTCTTACTTTCCATTTTTTTCTCCTCTTTACGTTAATAATTTCAGTCAAAAAGTTTACAATAAACTTATCATAGTATTATATCATAAACGATATAACAAATGTACAACAAATAATTATTTTATAATATCCAAAAACATATTCCTATCCTGCAGATAAGAAAGAATCTTACTTTCTTCTATCTGTTTTACTGCTTTTTGACAAAACTCCTGCCCCGGCAGGCTCACAAAAACCGTAAACATTATCCATACGATTATAAGTCCCATAACTCCGCCTAAAAGTGCTCCTCCAAGCTTATTTAAACTGCCTACAACAGGAAGATTCGATATAAATCCAAGTGCAACGACTATAATTGCAAGTACAACTCCCACCAACAAACATGATGCAAGATATGCCAGCAGCCTCATAGCCCTTCCAACCACATACTTTGCTATATAATCATAGAAATTATCTGCTTCTATATCTGTTTTTTTGCCATAGTTATTATTTTTAATAAGCTCTTTTTTCAGGCTTTCGGGAATCTCAAGATTATTAATTATATTAATCTGGTCGCTTAAATCAGGATCAAATCCATAAGCTTCTTCTTTTAGTTTTTTAATAAGCTCCTTATCTTCGACGGAATCCTTAAGCTGTATACCGGTTTTATAAAAATAATCATTTTTCACCTTTAATTCCACATCCTCTTCAATCAACTGACTTATCTTTTCGGTAAAATAGTCATCAAGAACTGTCCTCTGAACCATGATATTGTACATAAATGGTGAAATAAGATATGCAAGAACTATAGATGCAACGGAAAAAACCGCTCCAAGCAGACTTTTTACAAGACCCTTCATATATCCGCACACTGCACCCAGAATTATTATAATTATAACAACTATCGTAAGAATATTCATACAAAAGCACCCCCGTATATTATAAATATTATTTGAACAAATGTCTACCACATCATTACTGCATATTTTATAATGTTTGTCACTTATTCTTTCATCTATTTTAGCATCCGCAACATAACAAAAGAGCAACAAAATACCGCAAATCCGTCAACGAATTTGTGGTATAAAAAACAGATATCGGATAAAGTAAATTTTAATCCTTTTTTATTATTTCTTTCCTACTACTACATATGACAATTTCGAAGCCCAGACCATGTATGATTACGTTCCGGTCACCTACGAATCTACATATACCGAGGAAATAGACGGTACAACGGTCGAGCAGGAACGTTCCATAATACTAAACGAGGATCATACCGGAAAGATGATTTTTCAGGACGAAGTTTTACAGGACGAAGTGGATATATTATGGTACAGTCATGAGATTGTAACCACAGACGGTACAAATACATACGAATATACAATAGAAGGCGACGACCTGATGATTAATCTAAATGATGAATGGATAACATTTACCAAGTAAAAAAAGTTTGTAATATGAACCTGCCAAATTAAAGACAAAACGGGAACTGCCATACATATCACTCTAAGCCCCGACATCCCCGGCATCTCTATATCCAGCCAAGCCACATTAGGCTTGTTTTCTTTAATGAAATCAAGTGCTTTTTTCACGTCATTAAATGCATTATGATTACCCATAGGGTCTATCTCCTGCATAATCTTTGCAATTTCTTCCGCTACATTTTTTGATCGTCAACCGAAATTGTAACCATACAACACACTCATCCTTTCACATAAATCAAATCACAAATTATCTTTTATAATTATCTTTCATTCTTATTTTTTGATATCCACCCGCTAAACAAAATACCTCATTTTAATACTCAATTGACATATCTTCCGCTTTTATGGAAAATATACTTCCATCATCTCTGACACTAACCGAAAGATATTTATCACCATCCTGATAATTAAGACCATATTCATCTTCAGTCATATTGTCAGTTCCGATTATATTTTTAGCATCTTCAATTGTCTGACCAAGCTTCAAACCACCGATAGTTGAACAATCTTTACTTTCATCATAATCATTGGTAAGACATACTGTAGCTATTACATCATACTGAGTAACCTGAATTATAAATCCCGGATAGTAAAATGTTTCAATTTCACCTGCTCCCGGTATACAAGGCTGTGATTTTTCAGACGGTTTAATCTGTGCCTGTTCTCCAAGCATAGATACAATGTCACTTCCCTTATTACCTACCCCAAACTCCGTACCATTATATATAAATCTCGACTTTGCCTCAAGTGAATCAGCGGCAAGCGTTTCTGTAGAATTTGCGGTATCTTCAACCTTATTTCCGTTTTCTTTTACCTTATCGTCTTTTTTTTCTTTACATCCGGCAAGACCGGCCGTAAGCATCATAGCTGTAGTTACAAGTATTATTCCTTTTTTTAATCTCATTTTTTTCTCCTTTTTTATAATTTCTTTTTTACTTTTTTCTCTTCTTGTTTCCTTACTTTTTTGTTTTTACTTTTCTTATTTTACTATACTTAATTTTTATTTCAATAGATTAATTTAATTTTACACAATTAAATAAATGTTTGTGAAAAAACATTTAAATATTTGTTTAATTTTATGTTATAATATTTTAGAGGTGTTTTTTATGGGAAATTTTCACGACCACACTAAGAATATTAATGATTTATTATCAAAGCTTACATCATATGAGCAAGCTCAAGAAATTACAGATATATTATTAGTTTTATATGATACACAA
>ODAI010232017.1_pt1 | contig 12221 bp, 9 predicted proteins | sample 1539321 | NCBI WGS metagenome assembly ODAI01 (sample SAMN02144231, study PRJEB22623) | gut metagenome | biome: sheep rumen | host: Ovis aries | place: New Zealand
AGGAAATGTGTATGCCTGGCGATAACGTTGCTATGGACGTTGAGCTCATCACTCCTATCGCTATCGAAGAAGGACTCCGTTTCGCTATCCGTGAGGGTGGTAGAACAGTTGGTTCAGGCGTTGTAACAAAGATCAACGGATAATTCTGATTATTTGAAAATCTGATATAACGACTTTAGGCGGTCGCTCTTTGAGGGTGACCGCCTTTGTATATAAAACACTGTTAAAAATATATCAACGTAAAGGTATAAGGATTAATAATTATGGAATATATTCTTCAGACTAAGGAGCTTTGCAAGAACTATGGCAGCGCAAAGATCCTTAAACAAGTCAGTATAAACGTACCTAAGGGGTCAATTTACGGTTTTGTCGGACGAAATGGTGCCGGTAAGACCACACTTATCCGTGTTCTGACAGGACTTCATGTCCCGACTTCAGGCAGCTACAGTATAAATGGTATTGAAAATACCAGCGGCGATATCAATGAGGCAAGAAAAAAGATCGGAGCAGTTGTTGAAACTCCCTCCATTTATCCTGACCTGGATGCAAGAGAGAATCTCCGCATGGTTTGCAGACTTATCGGCCGTCCCTTTGATAAGATAGAGGAGATCCTGAAGCTGGTCGAGCTTGCTAATACCGGAAAAAAGAAGGCTAAGGACTTCTCACTTGGTATGCGTCAGAGACTGGGCATCGCTTTCTCTCTTATAAGCGATCCGGAGGTGCTTATTCTCGATGAGCCCATAAACGGACTGGACCCTCAGGGTATCAAGGAGGTCCGTGAGCTTCTGACAATGCTTAATCAGGAGAAGGGAATAACTATCCTCATTTCCAGCCACATCCTCGATGAGCTTTCAAAGCTTGCAACTCACTATGGTTTTATTGACAGGGGTGTTGTACTCAGAGAAATGAGTGCAGAGGAGCTTCATCATGCCTGCCGCAAGTCTACTCATGTTACCGTTGATAATATCAGCGCTCTTCAGGAAGTACTTCGCAGCATGAATATGGATTACAGGGTAGTTTCCGATACTGAGGCGGATATCTTTACCGATTTCTATGTTACTCCCCTCGTTACAGAGCTTTCCAAGCGCAACTGTACTGTATTTACTATTACTCAAAACGATGAAAGCCTTGAGAGCTTCTTCATTAATCTGATAGGAGGTGGCGAAATTGCTTAATCTTCTTTCAGTAAATTTCCGCCGTGCTTTTTTAAGAAAACGTTTTATAATCGGCGGCGGTTTCCCATGTGCAATTGGCTTGCTTATTGTGTATCTCGCATACAGAACTGACGGAGATGTTGACTATGCGCCCTTTTTTATGACTGGTTTCCTGCCGATGCTTATCGGTATAACAGCCGGCCTGTATATCTCTCAGGATTATACGACAAATACTATCAGAAATAAGATAATCAACGGCCATTCAAGAACCAGTATTTATCTTTCAAATTTCATCACTTCCATGGTCGGTACTTTTATTATCTACGGTGTTTACCTGCTTCTGACTTTTGGTCTCGGAAGCCTGGTGACCGGGGTAAGCAGCGATTTTGACGGCGAACGTACCTTTAAAGGTATCCTTTTAGTATTCTGTATCTTGTTTACATTTACATCTATTACAGTAATGCTGTGTATGATAAACAGCGGAGTAAGCGGTACCGTTATTTCAACACTTATGTATATGATACTGGGAATGAGTTCACTTATCATTGTATTTGTAGATAATGACCTTTTCAAGGAACTCTTTGTTAATCTCAACCCCACTTTCCAGATCGATACAGTCAGCGAGTATGCAACTGGAGCTGAATACTCTGAAGAAAATATCCATATTTCCTGGATACCGATATCTTCAATTGCATATATTATTTTAACAACTGTAATTGGTATCAGCGTATTCAATAAAAAGGATATCAAGTAATTAAAAAGCCTGACCTTAGGTGAGTCACCTAATGGCCAGGCTTTGTTTTTTATTTGGATCGCTCAGGAAGAGTTACCATCTTAAGCAGGAATTTCTGTATAGCAAGTGCATCATTGGGAGTGAGCTTTGAACCCGGATCATAGCAGTCAGCATTCTTTGCTCCTGTTGCTGTGATGTGGTTGGGATCTGAGCCTGTTTCACTGTACTTATCGCCGTTTGCAAGCGCCTGCATTATGAGTACAGCGTCATTCATCTTAACATAGCCGTCGCAGTCAGCGTCGCCGTATGTGATAGTTGGCTCGGGCTCGGTAGTAGTCTCTGTGGGCAGAGTTGTGGGCGGTGTAGGAGGATCGATCTTAGTGCCGCCCTTTCCGCCGTCAAGGTTGCTGTTTTCACCTGAGGAGTAGAACTGGTTCAGTGAAAGACCGTTCTGACCAAGAGGTGTCTTGTGGTCAAGACCGATGTATTTACCGCTGTCTGTCTGCCAGAGAGCCTCCTCAAAGAGACCGTACTTCTTCGCATCCCAGTTCTGGAACTGAGTATCAAGGAGTCCGCCGGTATCACCGGAGTTAGGATTGAGGCACCAGAATGTGTGGTTGATGTGGTGGTTTATCATGTAGTCACGGAGGAGTCCCATCCATTTCTGGTTCTCAGCACCGTCCATATGGCCGCCCCATTCACCGATGAGCAGGGGAGCGATGTCGTCTTCGTTGATATATGCCCAGGTATCACGCCAGTATTCGTCCAGGAGAGTCTCAGTAGTGAAGTTCTTGGGAGTATTGTCATCATTGTAGAACCAACGCTGTGCGTAAACAGAGGGGCCGTAGTCATGAGGAGAGTAAACTATCTGGTTGGATTCAGGAAGCACAGGCAGGTCCTTTACGCCTCTGAGGTTTCCGCCCCACCATGCACCGTACCATTTTTCTTCGCCGGGCTTGGGATTGAATTTATCCGGGTCATCCCAGGTGACGCCTCTGTCTGTCATAGGAGACTGCTCGATACCCTCAACAAGGATAAGTGCATGAGGATTAACTTTGAGGATGGACTTTGCACACTCCTCAGCGGAGTATCTCCAGTTGTTCTTATCTGTAGAGTTATCCCACTTAGCCATATTTGAAGGACAGGTGGTTCCGTCGTACATACGCTTGCCGTGAGGCTCGTTCTTGAGGTCATAAGCAATGATAGTATCGTCGTTCTTATACTTTTCAGCCAGCCAGGTGATAGAATCTACCCAGTCATCCCAGGTTATTTTCTCCTTGGAGAAATGACCTGTAGCCATACCGCCGCAGTCATCAGCTGTGGGTTCGTAGTACCAGAGAGCGTAGTTGTGTCCGGAGTTATGTGAAGCAGGGCTGTGAACATCCACAAGAGCCTTGATTCCGTATTTCTTGCACTTCTGCATGATTACATCAAAGATCTCCATTGAGTTCTTTTCTGTCTTGCCGTCTGACTGTACGAAGTCCTTATTGATGTTGCCGTATTTTCCGGCCGGAGTCACAGTACCGTCCTCGTTGAGAACATCTGTCGGAGGATTGTAGCTTGCCTGGATAGAAGATACCGGCAGCGGGTCTCCGTTCATCCATGAGAGCAGGAGCTCTGTGGAAATGGGGAAGCGGATAATGTTGATTCCGTGGTCTGCTACAGACTGGAGCATATCGTCTACATCTCTTGCATAGAGACCGTGGGGAACGTTTTCAGTACAGTTCATACCGAACCAGTTTGCACCTGTGAGCCACACCTCGTTGCCGTTCATATCGTAAAGTCGGCTGCCCCTTGCAGTGAGCCAGTCATCGTTGCAGTCGTCGACAGCTGCGGCATTGACATTTGTGACGTGTGAATCCGCAGGTGCTGCGGAAACTGCGCCGTTCAGCGCAAGTACTGCGGCTGAAACAGCCGCAAAAGCTTTGATTTTTTCATTCATAGAAATATCCCTCTCAATAAAAGTCAATGGTTTATGGCGTATGATCTATGATATCTCCTGCCGGATCTGCATATCCTGCAGGAGTTCTCATCTTTTAGGCATTTCGGGAAGAGCTGTCATGCGGAGTATATATTTGGGTATAGCAAAAGCGTCTTCTCCGGTAAGTTCTGAGCCAGGGTCATAGCAGTCGGAATTGATATAGCCCTCCTCGGTGAGAGCCTCTGCCTCTGAGCCGCCGACATCGTATTTATCCCCGTTTGAAAGCGCCTGTACGATAAGAACTGCGTCATTGATCTTAACGTTTCCATCGCAGTCAGCGTCACCGTAGATGATCTTTTGATCTTTATCAGCAGTTTTTGACGGGGTATCCTCAGGCTTCAGCTCCACAGCAGAACCGTCTGATTTTTTTCCGCCGTCGAGATTGCTTCCCTCAGAGGAAGCGTAGTTCTTATAGAAGTCATTCAGCGATATACCGTTTTCACCGAGAGCAGTCCGGTGATCGAGTCCGATGAACTTCTTTGAATCAAGTGTTTTCCAGACAGCAGGATAGAAGTAGTTTTTATACTTTACATCATCCCAAACAATGTTGGTTTTTCCTGTGCAGGAACCATCGCTGCTGCGTTCAACACTGAAGCTGATATCCTTCCATAATCCGCCGGTATCTCCCGAGTCGTCATTAAGACACCAGAAGGTATGGCTGATATGGTGTGCGATCATATAGTCACGGATAAGTCCAAGCCATTTTTCGTTATCTCCGCCGTCAAGTCTTCCTCCCCATTCGCCGATGAGCAGGGGATACATATCCTCTTCAACGAGATAAGCCCATGTATCGTACCAGTAGTCATCAAGGAGAGACTGCTCAGTGAAGGTCTTGTTCTTGTTGTCGGAGTAGAACCAGGGCTGGTCACTTACTATAGGGCCGTAGTCATGGGGAGAGTATACTATCTGAGAAGTTCCGGATTCCGGCATTACAGGATATTTTTTTACACCTCTTAGGTTTCCGCCCCACCAGGCGCCGTGACCCTCGAAGCCCTCAACACCTTCGATCAGTATAAGTGCATGGGGATTGTTGGCGAGTATGGCATCAGCGCAGTCCTGGGCAGCCTGCTTCCAGTTGTTGGGAGCGTTGGAGTCGTCCCATATAGCATCAACAGGACCGCCGCCGTAAACACTGTGCGGCTCATTTTTAAGGTCAAATCCGATAAGTGTATCGTCGTTTTTATACTCCTCGGCGCACCATGCAAGAGTGTCTATCCACACCTTGGTAGTGACCTCCACATCTTTGCCGTTATTGTCAACAAAGCTCTTGCCGTACCAGATACCGTAATTATGGCCGGAATTATTTGAATCCGGGCTGTGGATGTCGATAAAAGCCTTTACACCGTACTTCTTGCATTTTGCAAGAAGGATCTCGAAAAGCTCCTTGCTGTTGACCACACTGCCGTCTGCTTTGGCAAGGTCCATATTGAATGGATAGTTGGGGTCGGTGTTCGGATTGACGCTGCTTATCTCATCGGGTTTGCCGATCATCCAGTTGTAGAGCAGCTCTGTTGATACCGGGAGGCGGAGTACGTTTATGCCGTGGTCGGCGATAGATCTTACAAGGTCATCGATATCGCCGCTCCAGAGGTAGTGGGGAGCGTTCTCAGTGCAGTTGAATCCGAACCAGTTGGCACCTGTCAGCCATACCTCGTTGCCGTTCATATCGTAGAGACGGCTTCCCTTGGCGGTGAGCCAGTCATCACAGGTGTCGTCCACGGCATTGGCTGTTACAGGGGTGAAACTGATGTATGGTACTGCGGAAGCTGAGGTGCTCAATGCTAAAGCAGCGGCGGATATTGCGGAAATGATCTTGCTGATTTTTTTCATTTGGATTCCTTTCAGGGTTTAAGCTATGGGCGGCACAAAGCAGCTCTCTCTGGCGGGAGATCGTTGTTTATGTAAGACTGTGAGACAGTCCCGGCAACCATATTCCCGCTGAGCGGAGCAGCCTGAGAGCCGCCCGTATTTTTTATTTTATGCTGTTTATCTTACTCACTTTGCTGGAGGTGGAGGTGTAAGCTGATTGTACTCCGGAAGCTGGACAAGATGCAGGAGATATTTCTGTACAGCCAGAGCATCTAAAGGAGTAAGCTTTGAGCCCGGGTCGTAGCAGTCTGCATTTATCATTCCTTCTTCGGTGATATGATTGGGATCAGAACCGTTTTCATTGTATCTGTCACCGTTTGCAAGTACCTGCATGATGAGTACAGCGTCGTTCATCTTTACCTGCTTATCGCAGTCGGCATCGCCGTATAATAAAGGTGAAGGAGTAGGCGGAGTAGTTGTTGTGGGATAAGGAGTTGTAGGCATTATTTCAGTTGTAGTAGTAACAGGCTTTGGAGTTGTAGTGGATGTAGTGGTCGTAGTTACAGGAGTTGTAACTGTGGTGGTGATAATTGAGTCGATGGGCTTGCCGTCTGCCTTCTTTCCGCCGTCCAGGTTGCTTCCCTCAGTTTTAGCGTATGAGGAATAGAACTCATTAAGTGAAAGGCCTGTGCCGTTTATACCAAGAGGTCTCTGGTGGTCAAGGCCGATATATTTTCCTGTAGTCTGAGTCTGCCAGAGAGCCTTCTCGAACAGCTCATACTTGTCCTCTTCCCAGTTGATAGTGGTTCCGTTGCTGGTATCGGTAACGTCACCCAGGTTATATGAGAAGCTCTTCCAGAGTCCGCCTGTATCACCTGAGTTAGTATTAAGGCACCAGAATGTGTGGCTGATATGATGCTTTATCATGTAGTCACGGAGGAGAGTCATCCATTTCTGGTTCTCAGCGCCGTCCATATAACCGCCCCACTCGCCTATAAGCTCAGGAGCTATCTCCTCAGCATTGATATAAGCCCATGTGTCGTACCAGTAATCCTTAAGAAGAGTATCCTCAGTGAAATTCTTAGCGAACCATGTCTGAGGCCATACTGACGGGCCGTAATCATGAGGTGAGTAAACTATCTGTGATGTACCCTGCTTTGGCTTTATGGGATAATCTCTTGCACCACGGAAGTTACCGCCCCACCATGCGCCGATATAGGGTGAATTATCCTTTCTGTCAGGCATACCCCAGTAGTCGCCGGCCTGTGCACCGCTCAGTGACTGCTCAACACCTTCGACGAAGATAAGAGCGTTGGGGTTGACATCGAGAATAGCCTCAGCACACTGAGTAGCAGCGTAAGCCCAGTTATTCTCATCCTTGGAGCCGTCCCATTTAGCAGCGGCATCGCCTTCCTGACCCTTGCCGTGAGGCTCGTTCTTGAGGTCGAAGCCCAGGAGGGTATCGTCGTTTTTGTATCTCTCGGCCATCCATACCAGAGAGTCTATCCACACCTTTGTAGTAACGCCGGCCTTGCCGTACCAGAGGTTATAGTTATGGCCGGAATTATCAGTGTGTGGGCTGTGGATGTCGATGAAAGCCTTGATGCCGTACTTCTTGCACTTGCCCAGGATAACATCAAAGGCACTGAGTTCATCGATGAAGGTTTTTCCGTCTGCCTCAACGAAATCCTTGTTGATGCTTCCGTATGTACCGGCCTTGATTATTCCTCCGTTGCCGTCGTCCTGGTCGGTAGGAGGGTTGTAGCTTGCCTGCATACCGCCGCCGGAAAGTCTGGGAGATTTTCCGCTCATCCAGTTGACGATACGCTCAGTGGAAATAGGGAAGCGGATCACGTTGATGCCTCTGTCGGAAACCTCTCTCAGAAGGTCATCGCAGTCGGCACTCCAGAGATAGTGAGGAGCACCTTCGGAGCAGTTGAGGCCGAACCAGTTAGCGCCGGTGAGCCATACCTCGTTGCCGTTCAGGTCGTAAAGACGGCTTCCTTTAGCGTGGAGCCAGTCGTCGTTGCCGTCGTCAACAGCAGCTACAGCTGTTGTGACAGGTGTGCTCTTCAGCGGAGCCGATGATGCAGTCACGCCGGTGAAGGCGATAGACGCAGCAGAGGTCAGCGCCAAAGCAGCGTTTTTAATTTTGTTCATGTTAAATTTCCCCTCTCATAGCGCAGATATAGTGCGCTGATTCTACTATTAATATATCATTATAGTTGTAAAAAGTCAATAGTTTTCAGATTAAATTAAGCAATATAACGTTAATTTTCATTTAATAAATAACTGGGAGTCAAGTTAACAGTAAATTAAACGAAAAGGAAGCAAGACATAGTCTGAGAAAAAATTTTTGAAAAGTGATTGACAAATGCGGAACAATGTGATATACTATATCCAACATGAATTTTACTTTAAAGCGTTACAGTGTAAAGTGATACAGATTTAAACTGAAAGAGGTATAGAAAAATGAAAGAAATATCCAAGCTTCTCGACTTCAGACCTGACATAAAGGTAGTGGACGCAACTCTCCGTGACGGCGGCCTTGTTAATGATTTCTTCTTTACAGACGAGTTTGTAAAGCACCTTTACAACGCAAATCTCCGTGCCGGTGTTGACTACATGGAATTCGGCTACAGAGCTGATAAGGAGATGTTTGACGTTGAAAAGTTCGGTCCCTGCAAATTCTGTGAGGATGATTTCCTCCGCAGCATCGTAGGCGAGAACAATACTGACCTTAAAATAGCTATTATGGCTGACGTTGGACGCTGCAACTACAAGGAGGATATCCACGACCGCAGCGAGAGCCCTGTAGACCTTGTGCGTGTTGCGACATATCTTCACCAGATACCTACTGCGGTAGATATGATAGAGGATGCAAAGAAGAAGGGCTATGAGGTAAGCTGTAATATCATGGCTATATCCACAGCTCAGGAATCAGATATAAAGGTAGCTCTCGATATACTGGGAAAGTCTCCTGTTGATGTATTCTACATTGTTGACAGCTTCGGTTCACTTTACCCTGAGCAGATAGCACGGATAGCAGCCCTCTACGGCGAATTTGCTGAGAAGTATGGAAAGAAGCTGGGTATACACGCTCATGATAACCAGAAGCTTGCATTTGCAAATACTATTGAAGCAGTCGGCGACGGAGTTGACTGGCTGGACGCTACATACTCATCAATGGGAAGAGGTGCCGGCAACTGTGCAATGGAGCTCCTTCTCGGATTCCTCAAGAATCCCAAGTACAACGTATATCCTGTTCTCCAGTTCATTGAGGAGCACATAAACAAGCTCCGTGAGGAAGGTGTTGTATGGGGATATGACCTTCAGTACCTTATGACAGGACTTCTCAATCAGCATCCGAGAACAGCTATCCAGTTCACAAAGGACGGAAGAAAGGACTTTGCTGAGTTCTATAAGGAGATCATCGCCCAGGACTGAATCCGGGAATGACCAAGGCATAGCTTCAGGCGGACATTGTCCGCCTTTTTGCTGTATATCACCTTTTAAAGCTCATCGAGGAGGATTCCGGCATATCGACAAATAAAATACTTGTATTTTTTATGATAAAGTGGTATAATACAAAGTATCATTTCAATTAAAGGAGGATGGCAATGGATTATATCGGTGAAAAGTGTCCGGTGTGTCATGAGGAGTTTGCTTCTGGTGACGATATCGTAGTTTGTCCGGACTGCGGAACTCCGCACCATAGGGAGTGCTATAAAAAGGAAAATCGCTGTGCTCATGCTGAAAAGCATACCGCAGGCTATAAATGGGAGCGCAGGGAACAGAAGAAAAATCCGGAGGGAGCTGTATTTTCGGTCTGCCCGATATGCCATTTCCCGAATGCAAGCCATGAGGAGAGCTGTGCCCGCTGCGGTGCAAGACTCCATATCGAAAGAACAGACGCATCTGAGAACAGCAATGCACAGAGTCAGTACGGTGAGCCTCAGCAGTATGCTCAGGGGGCGGATGCTGCATCCGGCATCGAACTCGCCTTCCTCGGATTTGACCCTGAGGAGGATATGGGCGGAACTACTCTCGGCGAGGTATCAAGCTTCGTAGCAACCAATAAATTCTACTATCTCCCGATATTCAAGCGCATGAAGGATATGGGGAAAAAGATTTCCCTGAATCTGAGCTGTCTTGCATTCCCGACACTGTATTTTGCAAACCGCAGGATGTGGTTCTGGGCGGTATTCGCAGGTCTGGTGGGACTGGTGCTCTCACTGCCGTCAGCAGCTCTGAATTTCGCATCAAGCTTCAGTGAGATCTCGGAAGCAGCAAGCTTCGTGGACGCAGTTAACAGACACCGCAGCTTCATTGAAGAGCTTGACAGCACTTTCTTCGTAGCAGACTGGGCTCTCAGGATACTTTATTGCCTGTTTGGAAACTGGATATACTTCCGCTATGTTATAAATTCGATAAAGAAGCTCCGTGCAAGAGGCGTGGACGGAAAGGCTGACCCCGCACTCCTGACCGAGGCAGGCGGTGTAAGGCCGGCGAATATGCTTATAATCATAGGTATCATGTTCGGAGCAGCTCTTGTTTCGATCTATCTCATGGCAGTGTTCCTGGTCAGACTATAAATAAAATATCATACTATTATAAAAGAGCAGAAGCGGATATGCGTTCCTGCTCTTTTTTTCATGCAATGTTGCACCGGATTAACATATCCGGCGCTGTATGCAGAGATAACAAAAAAATTTCATTCCCATATTGACTTATTTCCATAAAAAGAGTATAATTATTCTTGTATGGCAAATACTCATTAAATTTCATAATATATTTGGAGGTTATTACAATGAGCAGAGTTTACAACTTCAGCGCAGGTCCTGCTGTACTTCCCGAAGAAGTACTCAAGGAATGTGCAGAGGAAATGATGGATTACAAGGGCTGCGGAATGTCCGTAATGGAGATGTCCCACCGTTCAAAGGTATATGACGAGATCATCAAAGAGGCTGAAAAGGATCTTCGTGATCTTATGAACATCCCTGATAACTACAAGGTCATCTTCGTACAGGGCGGTGCTTCACTGATATTCGCAGGCGTTCCTATGAACCTTATGAAGAAGGGCAAGGCTGCTTACATCATCACTGGTCAGTGGGCTAAGAAGGCCGCTCAGGAAGCTGAGAAGTACGGTGAGGTAGTAAGAGTTGCTTCATCTGCTGATAAGACTTTCTCATACATTCCTGACTGCTCAGACCTCGACATCCCTGATGACGTTGACTATGTATATATCTGTGAGAACAATACAATCTACGGAACAAAGTTCTGGGAGCTCCCCAACACAAAGGGCCACGAGCTCGTTGCTGATGTAAGCTCATGCTTCCTCTCAGAGCCTGTTGACGTTTCAAAGTACGGCGTTATCTACGGCGGTGTTCAGAAGAATGTCGGACCTTCCGGTGTTCAGATCATCATCGTTCGTGAGGACCTTATCGCTGACGGTCCTGCACTCAAGTGCACTCCTACTATGATGGACTGGAAGATCCAGTCTGACAACGAGTCACTCTACAATACTCCTCCCTGCTACGGTATCTACGTTTGCGGCAAGGTATTCAAGTGGATCAAGAAGATGGGCGGACTCGAGGCTATGAAGGCTCACAACGAGAAGAAGGCTAAGATCCTCTATGATTTCCTCGACAGCAGCAAGATGTTCAAGGGTACTGTTGAGCCTAAGGATCGCTCACTCATGAACGTTCCTTTCATCACAGGCAACGATGAGCTCGACAAGAAGTTCGTTGCAGAGTCAAAGGCTGCAGGCTTCGAGAACCTCAAGGGCCACAGAACTGTTGGCGGTATGAGAGCTTCTATCTATAACGCTATGCCTATCGAGGGCGTTGAAAAGCTCGTTGCTTTCATGAAGAAGTTTGAGGAAGAGAATTCCTGATCTCCGGGATCAGAACTATATTATACGAAAGAGGTAGATCCAGATGTACAAGATTCAGACTTTAAACAAGATCTCATCCATCGGTACAGACATTTTCGATAAGAGCAAGTACAGCATTGCTGATGAGTGCGCTAATCCTGATGCTATCATGGTAAGAAGCGCTAAGATGCACGATATGGCTTTCGGTGATAACCTTCTCGCTATCGCAAGAGCAGGCGCAGGTGTAAACAATATCCCTGTAGAGCGCTGCGCTCAGGAGGGTATCTGCGTATTCAATACTCCCGGTGCTAACTCAAACGCTGTTAAGGAGCTTGCTATCTGTGCACTTCTCCTTTCTTCAAGAAAGATCACAGAGGCTGCTGCATGGGCTGCTTCACTTAAGGGCACACCTGATGCTCCCAAGACTGTAGAGGGCGGAAAGTCCAAGTTTGCAGGCCCTGAGATCGCAGGCAAGACTCTCGGTATCATCGGTCTCGGCGCTATCGGCGGCAAGATCGCTAACGCTGCTGAAGCACTCGGTATGAAGGTTATCGGTTACGATCCTTATATCTCTATCGGCGCTGCTCTTCACCTTGAGCCTTCTGTAAAGATCGTTTCTGATATCAACGATATCTACAAGAACAGTGACTATATCTCAATACATATGCC